>Ga0299914_10001534_pt1 | contig 15349 bp, 20 predicted proteins | sample RVTome_10_FD_201361 | JGI IMG/M metagenome (GOLD analysis project Ga0299914, IMG submission 201361) | Soil microbial communities from uranium-contaminated site in the Upper Colorado River Basin, Wyoming, United States - RVT153D57 (version 2) ...
CGCCGATGAGCTCCACGCCGTAGCGCTCCAGCGCGCCGGACTCCGAGAGCGCCATGGCGACGTTGAGCGCGGTCTGTCCGCCCATCGTTGGAAGGAGCGCGTCGGGACGCTCCTTCTCGATGATCAACTCCACGAACTCCGGCGTGACGGGCTCGATGTACGTCCGGTCCGCCACCTCGGGATCCGTCATGATGGTCGCCGGGTTCGAATTGACGAGAACCACCTCGTACCCTTCCTCGCGCAGCGCCTTCGCCGCCTGCGTGCCGGAATAATCGAACTCCGCGGCCTGCCCGATGACGATTGGCCCAGACCCGATCACGAGAATGCGATGGATATCAGCGCGCCGCGGCATGAATCAGGTCGTCGATGATGTCGTCGATCGATCGCTCCGGCGCCCACCCCGTTGCCGCCCGCAGCTTGCCGTTGTCGCCCACGAGAACCGGCGTGTCACTCGGCCGCATGAGCTCCGGATCGGACGCAATCTCGGCGTCGATGTTCAGCCGCCTCAGTACGTGCTCCGCCAGCTGGCGCACGGACGTTCCCGTCCCACTGCAGACATTGTAGACCTCACCCGCCACACCCCGATCCAGTAAGTGCACGTACGCCTCGACGACATCGCTGACGTGAAGATAGTCCCTGACGGGCTCGGGATTGCCGATCAGCAGGGCGCTTCCCGACCGGAGCGCGCGTGCCCGGTCGACGAGCGCCGGCAGCAGATAGGATCCGGCGTGGCCCACGCCCGAGTGGTTGAAACTCCTGGTGCACACCACTCCCAGGCCGCTGGCGCGCCAGACCTGCAACGCCACAATCTCCTGCGCGGCCTTGGAGGACCCGTAAAAGGACCGCGGCAGCTGGGACGCGTCTTCCCGGATCGGGTATGCCTCCCGCGGATGCGGCCCGTACTGATCCGCGCTGCCCACGATCAACACCCGCGCCTCGGGATTCGCCGCATGCGTCGCGGTGAGCACGTTCGCCGTCCCGACGACATTGACCTGAAGCGCGAGCTCCGGCGACGCGTTCGCCTCGGGGGGAAAGGCGATCCCGGCGAGATGAGCCACCCAGTCCGGCCGGCATTTCATGACGGAGTCGCGCACACGATCGCCCTGGGTGACGTCCAGTTCGACCCAGTCGATGGATCGCACCGCCGGCGGCGGCAGCACCCCCGGCTGGGGCGTGCCGGTGAACGTGCCGCCGATGACCGTATCCCCACGCTCGAGCAGAGCCCGGGCGAGCCACTGCCCTACGAAGCCCGATGCGCCCGTGATCAGAACTCGACGAGCCATCCGGACGCGCTATCGGGTCGAATGTCGAGCGATGTCCGCATCCACCATCATCTGCACGAGTTGATGGAATGTCACCTTCGGTTTCCAGCCCAGCTTCGCCAGCGCCTTGCTCGGATCCGACACGAGCAGGTCGACTTCCGCCGGCCGGAAAAACTTCGGATCCTGCACGACGTGCTCGCGGTAGTCGAGCCCGGCGTAGGAGAAGGCCGCCTCACAGAGGTCCCTGACGCTCCACGTCTCTCCGGTTCCGATCACGTAGTCGTCCGGCTCGGGCTGCTGAAGCATCATCCACATCGCCTGGACGTAGTCCCCCGCAAACCCCCAGTCGCGCCGCGCGTCCAGATTGCCCAACGCGACCTGCTTCTGTTTGCCCAGCTTGATGCGCGCCACGGCGTCCGTGACCTTGCGTGTCACGAACTCCAGCCCGCGACGTGGGCTCTCATGATTGAACAGGATCCCTGATACCGCGTACAGACCGAAACTCTCGCGGTAGTTCACCGTGATCCAGTGACCGTAGACCTTGGCCACGCCGTACGGGCTGCGCGGATAGAAGGGCGTGGATTCACGCTGCGGCGTCTCGTGGACTTTCCCGAACTGCTCGCTCGAGCTGGCCTGATAGAAGCGCGCCTTGCGCGCGGCCTTCTTGACCGCCTCGAGCATGCGGGTGACGCCCAGCGCCGTGAACTCGCCCGTGAGCACCGGCTGGCTCCAGGAGGTCTGCACGAAGCTTTGCGCGGCCAGATTGTAGATCTCGTCCGGCTGATGATCGTGCACGACGTCCGTGAGTGACGTCTGATCGAGCAGGTCCGCCGACACGAGCTCCACCTTGTCCACCAGGTGGCTGATGCGCTCGTAGGGAGTGGTCGAGCTACGCCGGACGATGCCGACTACCTCATAGCCCTTCTCTAGCAGGAATTCCGCCAGGTAGGAGCCGTCCTGGCCAGTGATGCCGGTGATCAGCGCGGTAGGCATGGATTCGTATGAAAAAGGGGAGCGTTACGCTCCCCTGCTGGACCGGGCGGACGCCGCGGACGCCGTCACGCCGCCGCACCGCGCGGAGCGCGCTTCACCTTGCCGGCGTTCAGACAGCTGGTGCAGACCTTCACCTTGATGACCTTTCCTTCGGGCCCGACGATGCGCGCGACCTGCAGGTTCGGCTTCCACGTGCGTCGCGTCTTGTTGTTGGCGTGCGAGACGTTGTTGCCGAACGCGACGCCCTTGCCGCAGGTGTAGCAGCGGCTGCGATCGATTGCCATGGTCAGTCCTCCACCAGCTCGATGCGCGCCAGCTCGGCGCCATCACCCTTGCGGTGCCTGGTCTTGAGAATGCGGGTGTAGCCGCCGGGCCGCTTCGCATACCGCGGTCCGATCTCCTGAAACAGCTTGTCCGCCGCTTCCCGCTTGTGAATGTGACGTCCGGCGAGACGCCGCGCGTGCAGCGTGCCGGTCTTTGCCTTGGTGATCAGCTTCTCGACGAACGGACGCAGCTCCTTCGCCTTGGCCTCGGTAGTCTCGATCGCGCCGCTCTCGATGAGCGACGTGGCCAGGTTGCGCATGAGCGCGAGCTTCTGCTCGCTCGTCCGGCGAAGCTGCCGCCCCGCCTTGCGATGCCGCATTGCCTTACTCCTCCATGTCGTCGGGCGCGGCCGCGGCAGCCTGGCTCGGTGGCGTGCCGTAATCCAGCACGCGCAGTCCGCCGTCCGCTTCGTCGAAGCGCATCCCGAAATTGAGCCGTTCCCGCTCGAGAAGATCGGCGATCTCCTGGAGCGACTTCTTGCCGAAGTTCTTGACCTGCAGAATCTGACTCTCGGTCTGGCGCACCAGGTCGCCGAGGGTCCGGATGTTCGAGTTCTTGAGCGAGTTGACCGACCGCACGGAGAGCTCGAGATCGTCGATCGGCGTGCGCAGCTTCTGCGCGAGCTTGCCCGCGTCGCCCTCGCTCGACTCCAAGACGAGCCCGAGCGGCGCCGACGCATGGGTGCCGAACTCCACGAAGTACTGGAAGTGCGTCTGCGCCAGCGCGGCCGCGTAGCTGACCGCCTCTTCCGGGGTTATCGTGCCGTTGGTTTCGACGATGAGCGTCAGCCGGTCGTAGTCCGTGCGCTGACCAACGCGCGTCTCGGCCACTGAGAAATTCGCGCGGCGCACCGGGTTATAGATGGAGTCGATCCGCACGAGATCCACCGGCAAGCCGCGATCGAGCGGATGCTGGTCGGCCTCGACGTACCCACGGCCCTTGTTGACGTACAGCTCCATCGTGATGTCGCGATCGTCCTGCAACGTGAACAGGTGCTGGCCCGGATCGACGGCCTGGGCGCCCGCGACCGTCTGCTGGATGTCCGCGGCTGTCACCGGACCGGCTTCGCCTTTGGTGACGCGGAGGACGACGTCCTCCACCCCTTCGTCCAGGGTGAGCGTGAGCGCCTTCATGTTGCCGATGATCTGGTGTACATCCTCGACGACACCAGGAATCGTCTGGTGCTCGTGGACGACACCGTCGACGCGGAACGCCCAGACCGCGGACCCGCGCAGCGAAGACAGCAGCATGCGGCGGATCGCGTTGCCCAGGGTGTGGCCGAAGCCGCGCTCCAGCGGCTGGAGCCGGAACTCCGCGACGTTGGGATTGTCGTCGCGCTTGGTGGATTCTACGAGTTGCGGACGAACCAGCCCGCGGAGATCGATTGTTGGCATGGATGATATGGGGTCTTGCCGGTCGCCCGGCATCGCCCTGCCCCGCCCTTCACGCGCGGCAGGCCCGAATGGAGGTGAAGGCTCCGACCGAACTAGTCCGTCTTATACTCTCCGCCGCTTGGGCGGTCTGCAGCCATTGTGCGGGATCGGCGTCACGTCCTTGATGGACTTCACCTGCAGTCCCGCGGCGGCCAGTGCCTGAATTGCCGATTCGCGTCCGCTTCCCGGACCCTGAACGCGCACGTGCACGCGCTTCACGCCTGCGGTGAGCGCCTCGCGGGCCGCCTGCTCGGCCGCCACAGTGGCGGCGAAGGGCGTGCTCTTCTTGGATCCCTTGAACCCTGCCTTTCCGGACGAGCCCCAGGCAATCGCATTGCCGTGCATGTCCGTGATGGTCACGGTCGTGTTGTTGAAGGTCGCGCTGATGTGCGCCACGCCTTCGGGCTCGATGGCGCGCTTGGTCTTCTTTCCCGTTGCCATTACTTGGTCACCTTCTTCTTGCCAGCGATCGCGCGGCGCGGTCCTTTCTTGGTCCGGGCATTCGTGTGCGTCCGCTGTCCTCGCACTGGCAGCCCGCGACGGTGGCGGATGCCGCGATACGATCCGATGTCCATCAAACGCTTGATGTTCATGGCGACCTCGGTACGCAGCGCGCCTTCCACCTTGTAATCACGCTCGATGACCTGGCGCAGGCGGTTGACGTCCGCGTCCGACAGATCGCGGACGCGCAGGGTCGGCTCGATTCCCGCCTTCTTCACGATGTCGGTCGCGTTGTGCTTGCCGATGCCGAAAATGTAGGTGAGGCCGATCTCGACCTTCTTCTCGCGCGGAAGATCCACGCCGGAAATGCGTGCCATGTGTCAGCCCTGACGTTGCTTGTGCTTGGGGTTACGCTTGCAGATGACGCGAATGACGCCATTGCGCCGCACCACCTTGCAGTGCTCGCAGATCGGCTTGACGCTGGTGCGTACTTTCACGAAAACCTCGTCGATCCTGTCTAGTGCAGAGTTTACCGGATTCCTGGACAGACTCTAACGATAGCCGCTGCACCCACTTAAGACAAGTCCGACCGCTCCACAATCAGGCCGCGGGCCATTCCAGCGTGCCGCGAAGCGCCTCGAGGGCGGCGACACCATTGCGCTCACACCACGCGCCCAGTTCCCGAACGATCCGCTCCGGCACCGCCGGATCGCGCAGCGCCGCCGTGCCGACTCCCACCAGAGTCGCGCCGGCGATGATGTACTGAAGTGCGTCGGTTCCGGAAGACACGCCGCCAAGCCCCATCACCGGAACCTGGACGGCACGCGAAACCTTCCACGCCGCCAGGACCCCAACCGGGAGAATCGCTCGTCCGCTCACTCCACCCGAGCCGAAGCCCAGCGCCGGCCGCCGGCGTTCGACATCGACGACCAGCCCTGGCAGGGTGTTCACGACCGTGATGCCGTCCGCCCCCGCGTCCACCGCGATGCGGGCTGCATCGGCGATCGCGGGGAGCGTTGGCGAAAGCTTCACGACGAGGGGACGACGTGTGGCCTGTCTCGCGCCCATGACCACGGCGCGCAAGGCCGCCGGATCGGCGCCGAACTCCGTCCCCCCCTGCTTCACGTTCGGGCAGCTCACGTTGAGCTCGTAACCGTCCACCGCTCCGGGGTGCTGCTCGGCGGCCTCATCGAGACCGGCGACGACGCGAGCGAACTCATCCACGGCGAATCCGACCACGTTGAAGAGCTTTCTCAAGCCGCGGTGATGCGCGCCGAGCCATGGCAGGTGGGACCGGCAGACCTCCGTCAGCCCGGGGTTCGCCAGGCCGACCGCGTTGATCATGCCCCCCTCGAAGTCCCAGACCCGGGGCTCCGGCGCGCCTGCGCGTGGCTCCAGGCTCACGGCCTTCGTGACGAGCCCACCAGGAACGTCGAGGTTCATGACCCCCTCGAGCTCCGCGCCATACCCCGCGGTGCCGGCCGCGAGGACAATTGGATTGCGGAATGCCAGCCCCGCCGCGGTGACGGCGAGGCGGCGGTCACTCATGCGCAGTGGCGGCGGAACCCCCACTCACGCGGCGCTTGTAGCGCTCGAGATATTCCATAGTCGCGCCGGCGACCGCGCGGGCAAGCTCCATCTGACGAGGTTGCGATCGCAGGAATGCCGCTTCCTGCGGGTTGGTTCCAAAGCCGATCTCCACGAGCACCGCCGGCATGAAGGCAGACACCAGCACGGTGAATCCGGCCTGCTTGACGCCACGATCCGGCCCCGGGTGCATCTTCTTCAGGCGCCGCTGAATGATGGTCGCGAGATCCGACGACTCCCGCAGATACTCGTTCTGGAGCATGTCCGTCACAATGAGATCGAGCGGGTCGCGGGCGCCGCTCGAGCTCGTCGACTCGAAGCGCTCCGAGTACTCCTCCATCTCCTCCACGCGGCGGGCGTCTTCGGTCTTGGCCACGCCAAGGAAGTACGTCTCGAACCCTCTGGCAGCGGTGGGGTCCCGCCACCCCGGGTTTGCGGCATTGACGTGGATGGAAATGAAGACGTCGCCACCCGCTTCGTTGGCGATTCGCCCCCGATCGGCGCGCGCGATGAGAGTGTCCTTCGTGCGCGTATAGACGACTTCCACCCCGAGCTTCCGGAGGATGTCACCCACCTTCAGCGACACCTGAAGCGTGACGTCCTTCTCGTGCACGCGCGCGTTTCCGCGCATGCCGGCTCCGGGATCGACGCCGCCGTGACCGGCGTCGATGACGACGCGGTGCGGCACACGCGCGGACGGGAGCGCCGGTGCGGACGCCGCGGGCCTCGCAGTGCCCGGCTTGACGCTGGATTGCACTGGCAGCGCCGCCTGAAGCGCTGCGGCCACCGCGACGGTGAGGATCATCGCGTCCGCCCTACGCGCGCCATCTCGCGCTCCGCATCACGTTGACGTTGGGTCTCCCGTTTGTCGTGCAATTTCTTTCCCTTCCCGAGGGCCATGGCGATCTTCGCCTTGCCATTTCTGAAGTAGAGCTCCAGCGGCACCAGTGTCAGCCCCTGCCGCTCCACCGATCCAATCAAACGACGGATTTCCCGGCGATGGAGCAACAGTTTCCGGCTCCTCGTCGGCTCGTGGTTCACATAGCCGCCCTGCTCGTACGGCGGGATGTGCGCGTTGAGCAGATAGACCTCGCCATCGCGGAGCACGCCGTACGCATCTCCGATATTGGCCTTTCCGGTTCGCAACGACTTCACCTCGGTCCCTGTCAGCACGAGCCCCGCCTCGAAGGTCTCCATGATGTGATAATCGAACCGCGCGCGCTTGTTCCGCGCGACGGAAATGCGTTCTTCATCGGGCTTGTCGGCAGGCTTCAAAGTGCTATCCGCGTTGACTTTACGTCTCTCGAAAAGTAGTTTGGAGGGCGTTGCCGGAGTGGTGGAATTGGTAGACGCGCTGCGTTCAGGGCGCAGTGGGCGCAAGCCCGTGTCGGTTCGAGTCCGACCTTCGGCACTTCAAGGCGCGGCCCCAGAGGGGCCGCGTTTTTCTTAGCGGCCCGTGTCGGCCGCGAGCGCCGAAGGGGGAACGTGCTCGGGAAGCGCGGCAGCGCCAAACACGGTCCGCAGCACGGTATTCGCCTCGCGCTCGTATCCAGCAATCAGCTCGCCGGCCCGGCGCACGTTGTCGTCCAGCTCTCGAAACGACCCGCCGGAGAACGCCAGGAGGGTCTGCCCAAGCTGCGCGGCGCCCGACGGCCGCGCTGCCAGGGCGTCGCGATACGCGCTCACGCGCGCGTTGAACTGGCGCTCCGCCAGGTGGCGGCGATCCTCGCCGATTCTCGGATCTTGCGCGAACGCATCGCCGAGCGCCCGCGCGACGATCGACCCGGTTCGGTCGTCCAGTGCGTCGCGCTGCGCCACGAGGAATCCGACGGCGCGCCGCGCGTACCGGAGCTCCCAGCGCGCGTGATCTTCGTCGCCACGGGTCGCGGTTCGCGCCAGCCATGCGACATCCTCCGCCGTCGGGTCCGCGAGCATCGCTTCGACGTAGCTCGCAGCCTTCCGCCGCGCTTCGCGCGCCGCGCGCCATCGGGGAAACAACGGCATGCGGCGCGCGGTCAGTGGCGCTGGAGAATCGGCAAGTCCCGCCCACCGGCCGGGGCTGGGTCGTCGCCGCCGAGCCCGACGCGCTCCCGGACTTCGCTCTCCTCGTAAAGCAGGTCGGAAAGCCGTACGGAATCGAGAACGTCGTCGATCCGCTGTTGCAGGAGAACCCAGACCGGGCGGATGCTGCAGGTCTGCGCGGCCGAGCAACGTTCCTCTTCAACGGGGTGCGTGACGCAGTGCAGATCGAAGGTCTGCAGCTCGGACGCCGCGATGACGTCGCGCACGGATACCTGATCGGGCGCTCGAGCGAGAGCGTAGCCGCCGCGGGCGCCTCGCGTGCTCTGCACGATGCCCGCACGACGGAGCCGCAGCAGGATCTGCTCGACGTAGTCCACCGGGAGACGCTCCCGCTCGGCGATCTCGCGGCCCGTGACGGGCCCTTCCCCAGCGCGCTTGGCGAGATGCAGCGCGCAGATGACGCCGTACTCGGCGAGCGTTGTTATGCGCACGAGTGCAGGATAACGGTCTGCCTACCCCGCCGCCACGGCGCCGTGCGTGCCGCCGGGCACGCCGATCTCCGTCATCTTCTTCAAATCGAGCACTTCGTCGATCTGGTCTTCCGGGAGCACCCGCTCCTTGCGGACAAGATCGCGAATGAGGGTGCCTTCCTTCACGGACCGCTTGCTGATCTCAGCCGCGCGCGCATAGCCGATCTGCGGAGCCAGCGCCGTGGCCAGCGCCGCAGAGCGCTCGACCCAGTACTCGTTCATCGCGCGGTTCGCTTCGATGCCATTCACGCACTTCTCGGCAAGCACCGTCGCCGCCGCGGTGAGAATCTGCATGGAAAGCAGGACGTTGAACGCGATTACCGGCATCATCACATTGAGCTCGAGCTGCCCGTGCTCCGCCGAAATGGCGACGGTGGTATCGAAGCCCACCACCTGGAAGCACACCTGATTGACCATCTCGGGAATGGATGGATTCACCTTCCCGGGCATGATCGAGGAGCCCGGCTGCACGGCCGGCAGCCTGATCTCGTCGATGCCCGTGCGCGGTCCCATGGCCATGAGGCGGAGGTCGCTGGCGATCTTGCTCAGGTCGAGGGCCAGGACGCGCAGTGCGGCGCTGAAGCCCGCAACGTCCCCCATGCTCTGCATGAGCTGAATGCGGTCGGCGCCCGGGCGAAGCTCGAGTCCGGTCATCTCCTTGAGATGCCCGACCATCAGCCCGGGGTACTCCTTCTCCACGGTGACGCCGGTCCCCACGGCGCTTCCACCGATGCCGAGATCGCGCAGGTAGTCGGCTGCGTCGTGGACGCGGCGCATGCCGCGCTCGAGCGAGCCCGCGTACGCAGTGAACTCCTGCCCCAGGCGGATCGGCATCGCATCCTGCAGGTGCGTGCGTCCCGCCTTCACGACGTCATCGAACTCCGTGCCCTTGCCGGCGAGCGCCGCGCGAAGTGCGTCGAACGCATCCGTGAGCGCCCCGAGCCGTGACAGACAGGCGAGACGGATATTGGTGGGAATCGTGTCATTGGTGCTCTGCGCCATGTTCACATGGTCGTTCGGATGCACCGGCTTGTACTCGCCGCGCTGTCCACCCAGCAGCTCGTTGGCGCGGTTCGCGAGCACCTCGTTCACGTTCATGTTGTGGGAAGTGCCGGCGCCGGCCTGATACGGATCCACCACGAAATTCTCGCGGTGCTGGCCGGCGAGCACCTCGTCGGCCGCCTTGATGATTGCATCGGCGAGCTTTGCGTCGAGCCTGCCCGTGGTCTTGTGCGTCAGCGCCGCCGCCCGCTTGATCCAGACCTGGGCGATCACGAAGGGCTCGAGCGGACGCAGGCCGCTGATCGGAAAGTTTTCGATGGCACGCACCGTCTGCACGCCGTACAGCGCGTGTTCGGGGACCTGCTTCTCGCCAAGCGGGTCCTTCTCGACGCGGAATCCAGTAGCCATTAGCGATCCTCCGCGCGCTCAGCGCGCGTGCTGAACGTGTTCCAGAAAGGGGTTGCTCGAAAGCTCCGCGCCGATCGTCGTCGCGGGGCCGTGCCCCGGGTAAACCACCGTCGCGGGATCGAGCGTCGCGACAAGGGCCAACGACCTCTCCATGGCTCCCGGGTCGCTCAGCGGGAGGTCCGTCCGGCCAATGGAGCCGGCAAACAGGAGATCGCCTCCCAGCATGATGCCGTCGCCCACGAAGACCACATGACCCGGCGCATGGCCGGGGGTGTGACGCACCACGAACCGGGCATTTCCGACCGACAGCTCGGAGCCATCGGACAGCTCGGCCTCGGGATCGGCCGGCTGCTCCAGACGCAGCCCGTAGTGCGCCGCCTGCTCCGACGCGCGCCGGTACAGGACGAGGTCCGCGGCATGGAGCAGCACGGGCACCGTCCAGCGGCGGCGTAGATCCGCGATGGCGCCGACGTGATCCAGATGCGCGTGCGTCAGCCAGATGGCTTCCGGTTCCACGTGCGCCCCCTCGACCATACGGATTATGCGCGGGGCCTCGTCGCCGGGATCCACGATCACCGCCCGTCCGGTCGCGCGATCGGCGACGAGATAGCAATTCTCCTGGAAGGGTCCGACCGTGACCCACTCCACGTTCACGCCGTGTAACCTCCGGTGCCCTGAATGACCGGTTCGCGTTCACCGTCCTTCAGGGCCTTCAGATACTTCTCGACCGCGATGGCCGCCGTCGTCGCGTCTCCAACCGCCGTCGTCACCTGACGCGTGAGCTGCGCACGCAGGTCGCCCGCGGCGAAGAGTCCGGGAATGCTCGTCTGCATGTTCTCATCCGTGACGAGGTATCCCATTTCGTCATGCCCGACGTGCCCTTCGATGATCCCCGTGTTGGGTCGGAACCCGATGAAGACGAACAGGCCCGTCGCGGCAAGCTGACTCGGCGCGCCCGTGATTACGTTCCGCAGCTGCAGCGACTTGACGAGCCCCTGCTCGTCGCCTTCGACGCGTTCGACGACGCTGTCCCAGATCATCTCGATCTTGGGGTTCTCGAACAGGCGCTTCTGGAGGAGCTTCGACGCGCGCAGCTCGTTGCGGCGGTGGATGAGATAGACCTTCTCGGCGTACCGCGTCAGGAAGTCCGCCTCTTCCACGGCGGCGTCCCCGCCGCCCACGACGGCGATGGTCTGCTGCTTGAAGAAGGCGCCGTCGCAGATCGCGCAGTACGAAACGCCCTTCCCCGCGTACTCCAGCTCACCGGGCACGCCGAGCTTGACCGGCGTTCCCCCAGCGGTGATGATCGCGGTCGGCGAGAGATAGACCTCGCCGCCGTCGGTGCTGGTCTCGAAGAGTCCGTCGTCGCGTTTCCGGAGCGTCGTTACCGTCACGCCGGTCCTGATGTTCGCGCCGAACTTCACTGCGTGATCGTGGAACTTCTGGGCGAGCTCCGCGCCCAGGATGCGCTCGAAGCCGGGATAGTCCTCGACCATCTCCGTGTTGAGCAGCTCGCCGCCGGGGAAGCCGCGCTCGAGTACGACTGCATTCAGCATTGAGCGGCCGGCATACATGGCCGCGCACATGCCGGCGGGCCCGGCCCCGATGATCACGACCTCATGTTCGAACAGTGCCATGGACGTGTAATCTATCGCCGGATATGGCGTCCGCCGTCGACGATGATCGTCTCACCGGTGATGTAGTCAGCCTCCAGCAGGAAGAGCATCGCCGCCGCGACGTCGTCGGGCGTCCCCTGACGCGCCAGCGGCGTCGTCCTATTCAGACGCTCCTCGTCCATGGTCGTCCAGTCGTCCGGGAGGAGCACGGTGCCCGGCGCGATCGCGTTGACCCGCACTTCGGGCGCGAGCACGCGCGCGAGCCCCCGCGTCATGTGCACGACGCCGGACTTCGAGATCCCGTGCGGCAGATAGCCCGGCCACGTCTCGTACGCCGCGAGATCCGCGATGTTGATGATGGCGCCACGCGCGGCGCGCAGATGCGGCGCCGCCGCCTGCGCCAGGAGGAACGGCGCGCGCAGGTTCAGGGCGAGAATGCGATCCCAGTCGGCGGGCGTCACCTCACCGAACGGGGTACGCACCATGATGGCGGCCGAGTTGACCAGCACGTGCAGCGCGCCGAAATGGCCCATGACGTCGTCGATCAGGGATGCCGGCGCGGTCGGATCGGTCAGGTTCGCACCGAACGTTCGGGCGCGCACGCCGAGCGCTCCGATTTCTTCCGCCCCGGCACGGGCGCCGGACTCGGTCCGGTGGTAGTGCAGCGCCACATCGCAGCCGCGTCTGCCCAGCGCGAGTGCCAGGGCGCGTCCCACGCGGCGTCCCGCGCCGGTGACGAGAGCGACCTTCCCGCGCAGCTCCATGGGACTCAGGCCACGCGTCGCGATGCCACGACGGCGACGCGCGCTTCCTGGTCGGCGATCCATTGCCCGGGCACGCGCATCATCCCGAGCGCGCGCGCGCCCTCGAGGGTGCCGTGCCAGTCGGAGCCGCCGCTCCGCACCAGGTCGAACTCCGTCGCGAGCGCATCCAGCCGCTGCGATTCGTCCCAGCTGTGACTCGGATGCAGCACTTCCAGTCCGTCGAGCCCGAGCCCTACGAGCGCCGCCACCCGCTCGCGAGAGGCTCCCGCGCCGGGATGCGCAAGCACCGCGATGCCACGCGCGCGGTGGATCAGGCCCATCGCCTCTGACAACGGGAGCTTGTCCTTGGCGACGAACGCCGACCTGCCGTTCCCCAGATACCGATCGAAAGCTTCGCGGAAATCCCCGCACCACCGGCCCGCGATCAGCGCTCGCGCGACGTGGGGACGGCCCACGGCTCCGCCGGCCGCCTCGGCGAGCACCGCCTCGAAGGTGATCGGCACGCCCAGTGCGTTCAATCGCTCGACGATGCGCGCGGCACGATTCAGCCGCATCTCTCGAATGGCTACGAGTCGGTGCTCGAGCTCCTCGCGCTCCGAGATGTGCAGCCCGAGGATGTGCGTTTCCATGTCCCCTTCGACCGCGCTGAGCTCGATGCCCGGAATGATCCGGATTCCGACCTCTGCGCCGGTTGCCTCCGCCTCGGGGAGTCCGGCGACGGTGTCGTGATCGGTCAGCGCCAGCGCCCCGAGCCGGACGGCAGCGGCGGCGCGCACCACGTCGGCGGGCGCGCGCGCTCCGTCCGAGGCGGTGGAGTGCGTGTGCAGATCGACGAACTCGGGTGCCGAGGCCCCGAGCGGGAACGAACTCACGATGTATAGTTCGCTTCTGGCGACGTGTCGCCCGGCTGCGACTGCTCGAACAGTCGCGCCAGGTCCGCGTCGCTCATCTCGGCCAGCGCCAGCTCGCGCGAGCGAATGCCCACGGGCGAGTAACGAGTGACGCGCACTGCGCGCTCTCCATTCGCTTCCGTCACGAACAGCAGCGCGAATTCATCGCGATCGTACTGAGTGACGCGCCCGGACGGCACGACGCGCCACGTTCGTCCGGCCACCTGCAACGTGCGATTCGGCATTTGATCAGCTCAGCTCCACTTGGACATACAGCGTCGACGCGGACACGGTCGGGTCCGCGGCGCCACGGTGCGCCTGCATGAGAATTTCCGCGTCGGGCGCCTCGAAGAACTCGACGTACGCTCCGGCGACGGCACGCGCCTCGAACACCCAGTAGTTGCATCCGGCAGCCGCATAGTGAGCCTGCGTCTCGCGGGCGCGGGCGCGAAACCGGTCGCGATCGACGGCCGGCACGCGCGACTGCCGCAACGACAGCGCGCGCGGCATCAGACCGACGGCTCGGCGTAGTTCTCGAGCCCCTTCTTGATCGTCGCGAGAAACCTGTCGGCATCCGCGCCGTCAACGATGCGATGGTCGAAGGACAGCGAGAAATACGCGCACGTTCTGACCGCAATGACGTCCTCGCCATCCGGTCCGGTCATCACCTTCGGCCGCTTCTCGATGGCCCCGAGGCCGAGGATGGCCGACGTCCCGGCCGGGATGATCGGTGTCCCCATGAGCGAACCGAACACGCCGGGATTCGTGATCGTGAACGTCGCCCCCTGCACTTCCTCGGGCTTCAACCGCTTCGATCGCGCCCGCTCCGCGAGGTCGTTGAGCGACCGGGTGAGCCCGGACAGCGACAGGTCCTCGGCGCGGCGAATGACGGGAACGATGAGCCCCCAGTCGAGCGCCACGGCAATGCCCACGTTGTACTGCTTGCGATAGATGATCCGCGCTCCGTCGTGCGCGGCGTTCAGCACGGCGTGCTGCTTCAGCGCGTCCACGACGACACGAATGACGAACGGCAGGAAAGTCAGCTTCTGGCCGGTCTCCCGCTCGAAGGCCCCGCGCATCTTCTGCCGAATCCGCGCGACGCGCGTCAGGTCGACCTCGAAAAACGAGGTCACATGCGCCGCGTGCCGCCGCGCCATCACCATGTGGTCGCTGGTGAGCTGGCGGATCTTCGACATCGGTTCGACCACGTCACCGGCCCACGGCTCCACCGGCGGCCCGTGCCGCTCTGTGCCGGCCGGCGCGAGCATCGACGGACGAGCGCCCTGCACCGGCTCACCCGACTCCAGAAACTGCATGATGTCCCGCTTGGTCACGCGTCCAGCCAGACCGCTACCCTGGAGCGCGGCGATCTCGATGCCGTGCTCCGCGGCAATCTTGCGGACGAGCGGCGACGACCTGGTGCGAAGACGCTCCTCGAGCGAACCCCCGTTGCCCGTCGCCACTCGCGGCGCGGCCGAGGGCGCCGGCGATGCCGGCCCCGACGCGGCAGTCTTCGGCGGGGCGCTCGGCGCCGCAGGCGCCGCAGGCGTCGCAGGCGCACCGGCTTCCGGCGCCTTCTCCGGCGCGCTTACCGCGGCGCCTGCTTCCGTCTCGAGACGCGCCACCACCGTGGACACCGGAACGGTCTGCCCTTCGGTGACGATGATCTCCGCCAGCGTGCCACTGGCTGGCGCCGGAATCTCGGCGTCCACCTTGTCGGTGGAGATCTCGAAAATCGGCTCGTCCCGCTTCACGGTGTCACCGACCTTCTTGAGCCACTTCGAGAGTGTCCCTTCCGCGATGGATTCGCCCATCTGCGGCATGACCACGTCTACACGCGCCACCGCTCCTCCTTAGCTGGTTGCTCCCGATTCACTCCGCCGAGTCCGGCCTCGACGCATCCGAAAGAGTGCCACGGCCGGAAGCCCGAAACCTCCGATGAGACCGCCGATCAAGACGTAACGCCACCAGACGCACGCCGGGAGCCCCTCGGCCGGGCGGCATCCGGTGATGCCGTCCACGACCTTGCCCACAAGCACGGCGATCATGCCGCCGCCGAAGAACCCGACGACGAGCG
>Ga0299914_10001535_pt1 | contig 15345 bp, 24 predicted proteins | sample RVTome_10_FD_201361 | JGI IMG/M metagenome (GOLD analysis project Ga0299914, IMG submission 201361) | Soil microbial communities from uranium-contaminated site in the Upper Colorado River Basin, Wyoming, United States - RVT153D57 (version 2) ...
TTGTCTTGGGATTACTTATTGTAATGGCTATGGCTAATTTTGAACTAGATCAAAATACTATTAGAACAACCGGTTCAACAATGCTATTGGGAGGAATATTAATCGGATTAGGAATAGCCAAAATTGTAATAGACAAGAAAAAATTAAGTTCAAAATAAATTTTTTCTTTGGTCGTTTATATTATTATTGAAATAATAATTTCATACATAATATAATAAGGTTGCAAAACTAATATTAAATAGAAACAATAAAGTGCATCTATTATTTTTTAATTCTCAAAGAAAATAATAACATTTTTCTTTCTTTTCTTTAAAAATTAAATTTCTTTAATCAAAAACTATAACATCTAGTGCTATTGCATCAGCTAATAGGTCAAGGTGTCGTGTGGCAACAATATAACCATTTTTTATTTCATTTTGGGCTACCCATCGGTTTGACGAGGAAAAAAGGCGTTCTTTTTTTATTCTTTTTTCCAATTTTTCAATATCAAGTTCAATTTCTTCAATTTCTTGGGTACTGTTATGTTTTGTCATTAAAATTATTTTACTAACTAAAACCCTATTGCCAAATCTTTGAGAATAATCACGCGCATTCTCATCTATGTCCTGTAACTTTATTTTCATCTGATATTTATTTAAAGCATCTCGACTAGTCAACAGTCTTTCATCCACAAAACGATCGTAACTCAATAAAAATAAATAATCAAATAGATATATTAATTATTCACAATCTCGAATTGATAAAATATTTTTTTATCAATAAATCCACATTTTTTTATTCTTACTTTTTTTCCTTCAATATTTTCTCTATTTGTATTGTCTTGATGAAGAGATCCAATGAGTATTACTTCATCTAATTTTACTAATATCATTATGATATTTGCATTATTATTATTATATTTATCAAGAAAAAATTCTAGTATTTTTCCTTGTTTATTTTTATAGTTTTTTAATGAAAGATTATTCAGACATACTCTACAATTGTCTGTAGGAGGCCAAATAGTCTTTCTACATTCCTTACAATAAGGAAGCACGAACCTTCCTTTCCCTATATATTCTATAAATTTTTGATGATTATTTTTTTTTGTGTGCATGATTATTTTGTTTAGGTTTAAAGAAAATGTTAGAATATACTCAAATCTAACTCTCCATAATGAGGACGGTCCCAGAAGTACCTGCAGCTGCTAAGTTATGGACGACACCTACATGAGGAGATCTGTTTAATTTTAAAGTATTACTACTTTTCCCTATTAGTTGTTCATAGATTTCTACAGCTTGTGCAATGCCAGTGACTCCTATTGGATGACCACATCCAATTATTCCTCCCCTTAAGTTTATAGAAATTTTGTTTTGATAAACAAATGTGCCTCCATCTCCTTTATTGACAAAACCAAGATCTTCATACCCCAGTATCTCCAAGATAGAGAAAGCGTCATGAATTTCTGCTATATCCACGTCTTTAGGGGAAATCCTAGCCATTTTATATGCTTGTTGTGCTGCCATTCTAGCTGACCCTTGGGCAAAAATATCTGTAATTGCATTACTAAAACTTGCACAATTGGTTTGTTGACCAATTCCTTTGATCAAAACTGGAATCAGTTCGCAATTTCTTTTGTTTGATGTTATTTTAGATTTAAAAAATGGAAATTTCTCATCTGCGATAAGCAAAATTGAAGAGCTACCTTCACAAATAGAACAACATTCCAATAATCTGAGAGGTTCAACAAGTACTCTGGAATTTAAAACCTGTTCAAGATTTACAGATTTAGATCTATTAAAGGCATTTTTGTTGTTCTTCGCTTTAAGGTAATTATTAACTGGAATTTGACAGATTTGCTCTTCTGTTGATCCGTATCTTTTCATATGAATTTTCTTATATATTGCACCCCAAAATATAGGCAGACTGTATTGTCCCCTTGAGAAATCATTTGAAAAAATTTTTCCTGACGTATTAGATTTTTCAACACCTATAATTAAAGCAGAATCACATAAGCCTGATGATATATAAGAAAATGCAGAAATTATTGCATTAGTACCAGAATTACATAAATTATCAATTCTGTGGGAAATCTTTGGTGTTACCCCGATCATCTCTGAAATTACACTAGATAAATATTGATCCGAAGAACATGAAGATACTATTACAGCGTCGATCAAGTTCCTTGGAAATCCAGTATCTTTCAATAACTTTACCGCTGACTCTAAGGCAATATGGGCAATATCTATATCTGTTCCTTTTCTAAATTCACTTGTGACACCTCCAACTACCGAAACTTTTCTCAACTAAAATGTAGAGATTAATTCCCTAATTGAATTTTCTGGATTATTTCCGACTGGATTTATTTGGATTATTGGTAAAGATATTCCACTTTCATTAAATTCTCTTAAAGACTTGATGCATTCCTCTTTGGTACCTGATATTGTTAAAGAAGTTAGCATCTTATCTGAAATAAAATTGTGAACATTTGAAAGACCATTCTTTTGGTATTCTTCAGTAATATTCTCTACTTCTATTTCAAAACCATTTTCCAGTAAAAACCTATTATAATATTTTCCTATTGCCACATAAAAGGCTAGAGTCTTTGCTGCTCTTAATCTAGCCAAATCCGGATCCTTATCAGATACAGCAGTGATAAATGCACAACAAACCTCAAATTTTTTATTACTTTTGCTTGGCAATTTGTTTTTTATATATTTAACAACTTTTGGCAATTCGTGTTTAGGTCTTAAATAAAGCAAAACACCGTTAGCTAATTCACATGAAAGATCTAACATTTTTTTATTAATGGCTGCAGTATATACCGGAGGATCATCTCTGGGTGGTTTGAATAATATTTTAAAATCATTTATCTTATAGTATTTTCCGTTAAACATTACCTTCGATCCCTTCATAACCATTTTAACACAGTGGATGTATTCGCTTAATTTTTCAACTGGATTATCAAATTTTATCCCATGCCAATTTTCTACCAATGCAGGAGTGCTTACTCCCAAGCCCAAAACTGATCTGTTATTGGATAAGATATCTAATGTTGATATTCCCATCGCCACTGTAGCAGGTGTTCTAGAATGTATACTTATTATTGCTGTACCAAGTCTAACTTTTTTTGTGACCTGTGATAAAGCACCTAATGATACAAAGGCTTCTCTTCCCCAAGATTCTGGAACCCATAAAGAATCTGTATTTTCTTTTTCTTCTATTTTTTTTGCAAATCTTAAAATATTATCAATTGATAAGAGTGTACCAATATTATATCCTATTCGGGAAATATTTTTCATACTAAATTTGATGATTGAAGTTCCTTTTCTGCTTCATCTATATCTTTATGAGAATCTATTGATCTCCAAAAGTTATCATTGAATTTCATGCCTTTTAATTTTTGATCATTAGCCATAGCAGGAAGTGCAGTAACTTCTATGTTTCCATTATTAGGTAAATATTCAAATACATCTTTTGTAAAATAATAAAGACCTGCATTGATCCATTTGTCAGGAATTTCAGGTTTTTCATCAAATCCTATTACATTAGATTCATTATCAATATTAACTACTCCATATGGACTCCTCAGAGGAACAACTGCAATACTTGATATTTTTTCTCTACATAATTTATGGGGATTAATATTTGTTAATATATCACCATTTGTCATGAAAAATCCTTCATCAATTGATGAATTTAAAAGACTAGAGGTATTTTTTAGCGCACCCCCAGTTCCCAGAGGATTATCTTCTACTATGTATCCGATATTAATACCCAATTTATTACCACTACCAAGATAATCGATAATATTTTCCTTAAGGTAACCAACACATATAATTATCTCGTTGATATTATGTTTTTTAAACCATTTAAGTTGCCATTCGATTATGGGTACATTTAGTACCTCTATCATAGGTTTGGGTCGATCATTTGTCAAAGGTTTTAATCTTTTCCCTAACCCTCCGGCAAGTATAACAGCTTTCATCAAAATATAGAATCAAGAGGCAGATTATTAAAGATTAATGTATTAAATATATACTATTTTTTTATATAAAAAATGAAAGGAGATCTTTATCTGATATTTTTTATCTCTCCTAATAAATCACTAAATTAGGTAACATAACTAAATACAATCATTTTGTGTAAGAAACAATACGTAAAAGTTATATTTTATAATAAAAAAAATAAACGCCGCTGATCAGACTCGAACTGATGACCCACTGGTTAACAGCCAGCTAAGCTCTAAAGCGAATTTCGCTTTAAATTTGCTCTACCATGCTGAGCTACAGCGGCATTCAACTATCATTTTTTTTATCAAAATAAAAATGTTTTCTTATTGTATTAAACACCATTCTATTCGTCGTCTAATTTCATTACAATAAAAAAATTTTCTAAATCGAGAGAATTATTATCGTATGTTAGTTTAAAATTTATAGATAAAAAGAGAAGATAAGAGGATAGTAAATATTTTTATTAAGACATTCCATCTTCTCGGGCGTAGAGATAAACGCCATCCAAAAATACTCTTTGATCCTTATTTTTTATTTTAGTAGAAGATTCAATATTTGTAGCGGTTTGAGAAACATCTTCTAGACTAGGTCCTTTAACTATAACATCTTCCCCAGTTACTACGACTTGTGTTAATCCAACAATTTTAGATATACGTGAAGATCTTTCTCCAAAATAATTTTCAACAATAACTTTTTTATCTTTGACTTTGACAGATATTGGAAAGTGAGAAAAAATTATTTTAAGTTTATAAGTAAATCCAGTTTCTACTCCTTTAATCATACTAGAAATAATACTTTTTACAGTATTTATTAAAGCTAAATCTTTTCTTCGATGACCAGGTGGATGAATAATGATCTTGTTATTTTCAAAAACTAGCGATATAGGTATTTTGGTGAAATCTTTAGCGATTTTGCCATTTTTACCTTCAACGATTATTGTATTTTTTTCCTTAGTAACTTTGACATTTTCTGGAATTGTGACTTCTCCAGACTGATTTCCTTCTTTGTTAGTAGACATAGCCTATAAGAACACCTCCTAATCCTTGACTTTGAGCATCAGTATGAGACATTATGCCTTTACTTGTTGATACCAATAATATTCCAAGGTTATAAGCAGGTAAAAACTGTCTTTCCCAATTGAGAAATTCATTCTTTTTTACACCATACCTTGGAGTAATAATTCCACACTTGTTTATTTTAGCTAATAATTGGATTCTAAATTTTCCCATTCTATTGTCATCGATCAATTCAAATTCTCCTATATATCGATACTTTTGCATAACTCTGAGAATTTCACTAGCAAATTTAGAAGTCGGGATAACTAAACATTCTTTTTTTCTTCTCATTTCGTTATTGTATAAAGTATTAAACAAATTCGAAACAATATTTAATGATGGCATTTAGAGATTGTTCTCCAGTAGTATATTTAGTCGATCTATCCTTAGCATGTTTTTCTTATCTATTTTCTTTATTTTTTTGCTATCAATATATATTTTATTCATATTTCTTGAATCCTATATTAATTGCTACATCTCTAAAACATTGTCTACAGAGCATTATATCATACTTTTGGATTAGTCCATTAAATGCTCCACATCTTTTGCACCATCTTGTTCCTTTACCATGTGGCACCTTTTTCCTGCCTGTTTCTGAATATTCACGTGGCTTAGGCATTATATTGGTTCAACTCCAAAATTTTGTTGGAAGAAATTTATCGATTCTTCTTTCGTTATTCTGTGTTTCTTACCGATTTTATCTGGATGTCTTTTCTTGGAAATTCTATAACCAGGCCTTTTTAAAGAGACACACACATCCATTCCAAAGATTCCAATATCCGGATTATATTTTATTCCTGGTATGTCAATATGTTCTTTAATTCCAAAAGAAAGATTTCCATTATTATCGATAGACGTTCTTTTGAAAGAATTCGATTTGGCTAGAAAAATTCTCTTCAAGAAGTCCAATGCGTTTTGTCTTCTTAATGTCACAATTGCACCAATTGGCTCACCCTTGTGAATACCAAAATCCCTAACAGACTTTTTTGCTCCTCTCGGACTGGGTTTTTGTCCTGTCAATTCTGTTAAGGCCATCTTAGCTCTTTCGAAAGGATCTCCCGATTTTCCTACCCCTATATTTATGACAATTTTTTCAATATCTATCCTTTTCATTATTTCATTTGTTTTGTTAATATTTTCAGTCATCATTCATTCACTTTTATCTTTGGATTATTATCATTAGGTTCACTAACAACCATAATCATATCAATCGGAATTTCCAATAACCTAGAATCTACTCTTATTATTACACGTTTAGGAAGAGAAAATGTTCCTTCTTTTATTTCTTGTATTTTTCCTATGCTACCAGCATTATCACCTCTTGTCAATATAGCAAGACAATCTGATTGTAATTTTAGAGTATCAATAATTTCTAATTCTGGTATTTTCACAAGACATGTATCACCTACTGAATAAATAGCTTCAGAAAGAACAGTTTTACCATCATGAAAACCATACTGAATTTTATTTCCTTTAATGATATTTTTAGTTTTAATCTTTAAAAGTTTGAGTATCTTTTCATTATCATTTATTTCTATAGGATATAATAAAAGTGAATTCTTGGGTACTAAGCGATACACCTTTTGAGATGAAACTAATTCAATTGTATCCATTAACCCTATCGCAAAGTTAACATTGTATCTATTTACATTATCTACTTTGACCTTACCTGCATCAACAATTTTTTTTGCTTCATGCATATTTTTTGTAACCTTTAATACATCGCGTAAAAGAACACCTAGAGAGTATGCATATTTTTTTGAATGGGTCCCTGGATGGGTCCTTAAAATAAAACGTCCTTGTTTTCTATTTATATCCCAAAAAACTGGAGCTAATTGTCGTTTTGCGGTAGTTCTCCCTCCTTTATTTGCCATTCTTTATATCCTCTCCAAATGATACATTGATATCACTTTATTTTCTAACACCATCATAATCATCTTCCCCCTTATTATCTTGACTAGAAGTTGAATTTGTTATTCGGTTTTCTTGGGGTTTCAGAACCTTTTTAACATTTAAGTTTCTCCTTATTCGAGTTTTTGTTAATTTGGGTTTTATAGTTATTCTTTTTTCTTCCTCAGGCTTTGATGATCTAACTTTTCTAATGATATTAGATCTATTCTTGTCATGTAAGTTAAAGGATGTAACAATAACATTAGAAGAATGTATTTGAACTTTCACTTTACCTCCCTTGGAAGCTTCTCGTTGGATGCCTTCAATCAAGAGAGTTGATCTACCAGTCCTTACTTTCTCTACTTTACCTTCAACATTTTTGTATTCTCCTCGTAATACCTTTACAGTATCTCCTTTAATCACCCGAGCATTTCTTTTATTGTATTCGTTTCGTAAATTTTCTGAAAGAGGTGAACGAATATGTTTATCAAGTTTGTGTTTCTTTATATTTAAAGTAGTATTTTTATTTATCATATACAATCACTATAATCTTAAACAATTGATGAAGCCAGATTTGCTATTCTTGGCCATTTTTCCGCTGCTTCAGCAGCAACAGGACCTTTTATATCAGTTCCTTTAATTTCACCTTCTGGAGTTACTAAAACAGCAGCATTGTCTTCAAAGGTAAGTCTTATACCACTAAGCCTCCTTATAGGATATTTTTGTCTTATTATAACAGCCCCAAAAATCTGTTTCCTTAACTGTGCTGGACCTTTCTTAACAGTAACGGTGACAAGGTCTCCTACAGCCCCTGAAGGCATTCTTGAATGGCGACCTTTATATTTTGTTACCTGAACAATTCTGAGAACTTTCGCACCTGTATTATCAGCACAAACAAGCTCTGCGGTAACAGGTAAAGCCCTTGTTATATAGGGACGAAATTCGGAAGCACCTTTGGCTGAGACTGCTCTTGACTTAGATGCCATCCTTATTATCTCCTTCAACGACTACAAAGGATACAGTTTTAGAAAGTGGTCGACATTCAGCTATTTTGACTTTTTGTCCTTCAGCTACCTCAATACAATTGGGAAGAAAAGCATGTACTTTAGATTTACTTCGCTCATATCTCTTGTATTTCTTAATTAATCTGTTATATTCTCTTGAGACGACAATCATTTTGGCAGATTTATTACTTTCTACAATACCTGAGTACAATCTACCCCTTACTGGTAAAATTCCATGGAAAGGACATTGTTGATCTTCACATGTTTTTTTTGGAAGTGCAACCATAATACCAATATTTCTAACCATATTCCATTATCATCTCTTTATCTTTAATACTCTATCTTCTGGTCTTCCTATCAATTGGTTACCCCTTATAAAGCAAGCGGTTGAGGGAAGATACAAAACACATTTTCGAATAATTTTTTTTGGAATTTTTGTAACACCATTTAATGTTCTTACAATAAGCATATTTTTAGTCTCAAAAATGATTTTACCAGATAAATTTGTCAAGCTAGTTTGTGAACATTCTGATATCTTTATTTTTAACCCGATCCATTCGTGAAATAGAATGTTTTCTATCAATCTCATATATCACTTAACTCTTTGTTCAATTTTTCTCTCATTGATAAGTGTTAAAATCCTTGCAATATCTCTTCGAGCCCATCGAATACTAGAACTCTCTTTTTTTAAAGTTCCTTTTGCTCCTTCTGACCTTAATTTAGCAAGGTCAGCTTTCAATTCTAATAACTTGTCTGCGAGATCATGGTCATTCATTTCTCTGAGAGTTGATAATTTTATTCTACTCATTTGCTATGCACTAACACGCTCCCTTTTTCCTTTACTTTATTCGGATTCAAGGATTTATCTTTTATATCTTTGGATTTCGGAATTTGTTTTTGTTGTGGTGTTTTTATATTTTGATTATTTCTTTCTACACTTATTTTTTTGGGATTATTTTCTTGCGTTGTATCGTTATTATCTTCTTTTTCAGTATCTTGATCTGATTGTGGATTAATATTAGATGAAGTTTCTTGTGTTGATGCTATAAGTTCAAAGTCTGGTGGGACTTCATTCTTTAGGGCAATTCGCAGCTGGATTCCCATCAAACCCATTTTAGTTAATACGTCAGTAATACCCAATTTGACTATTTTATCGGCTGCGTTTCCACTTTTGGGTATCACACCAGATGAATGTTTTTCAAAATGCGCTCTTTCACTTCGTAACTTTCCAGCGATAGTTATTTCCACACCCATAGCTCCAGCCCCCATTACAGTATTAATTGTCCACATAGAAGCTCGTCTAAATGCAGTTCCTCTCTCAACCAGCTGTGCTATTCTATTGGCCATAATTTGGGGGTTTAACTCTGGAACTTCTATTTCCATGACTGAAATTTGAGGATTATTTAATCCAAATCTTTGCTCTAGTTTAGAGGTAAGGTCTTTTATTCCTGAGCCCTTTCGTCCTATTACTAAACCAGGACGGGTTACGTATAATGTTATTCTTGTTCCAATAGGAGTTTTTTGAATATCAACTCCTCCATACCCTGTCTCTCTAAGGGTTTCTTTTAGATATTCGTCTAGCTCCATATTTTTATAGTTACTAGCCATTACGTTTTTTGCTGCATTCATTCTGTTATTACGCCTTCTTGTGCGACCATTTCAACATGTACAAGTGTATCAAATTTGGGACTAGCTCTCCCCATAGCACGTGGTGTAAATCTTTTTAATCGTGTCCCTTTATGAACAACAATATTGATGATTTTTAACCTATCAAGGTCCATGCCTTTGTATTCTGCATTGCTTTCTAAATTATCTAAAAGTTTCAAAAATTCATGAGTTGCCTTTGATGGAAAGCGACCAGCGCTGAATCCATCTCGAATATTGGACCTGTGCGCAACTTCGTTATTATATCGTCTAAATGGTACCGCTATTTTCTTTCGTAATACTGATTCTAGATAATCTCTAGCTTTTTCAATCGAAAGATTTGTAATTGCTGATGCAATCTCACGTGCATGTTTATGCGAAATATCCGTTTCACGGAGAGCAGACTTTACTTGTCTACTTTTATCAAAATTTTGATATGCATAAGAATAATTTGGCATAAATCAATCACTTCAAAGGGACGTACAAACTAGATCTTGATGAACCCACTCCAGGTGAGCCATGTTGAACTCTCTTATTTGTAATAGCATATTCTCCTAAATAATGTCCTACCATTTCTGATTTAATTGTAACATCAAAAAATTCTTTACCGTTATGTACACTAATGGATAGACCTATCATATCTGGCAATATTATCATATCCCTAACATGAGTTTTCAACTTATTTTTTAACTTTCCATCACGTGCTAGTTTAATCTCTTCTCGCAACGTTCGTTTTTGATCGTTCATATACTTTCCTACCCTTTTATTCAAGGATCTGCGTTGTCTTGCATTTAACAATGGTAAGAGTGACTCTATTGATATCGATTTTAATTGATCTTGATTATAACCTCGAAACTTAAATTCCCTAACCAATCTGATATTATACCTCCAGTGGCTTATTTTTAAATCTACCGAGAAAATAAAAAATATTCATTTTCATATTCTTAAACCAACCCAAGCTTTGTTGCAAGATCTCGAGCAGAATCTAAGTCCTTGAACTTGGCAAACGCTTTTTTTCCATCTATGGTTCTTGCAGTATTAACTTCAATTATTTCAGCTTCATAGAGATCATGTAATTCCTCTTTTATGGATTTTTTATCAGCTTGTTCGTCCACAATAAAGGTTAACTTTTTTTCTTTTTCTATCAAATTGAAAGATTTTTCTGTAATGTAGGGTTCAATAATTAATGGTTTATCTTTTTGTAATTGTGAATTTTTTCTTTTTTGTTTCGACGATCTTGTGAATTTGAGTGTAAACAAATTTTTCTTCATTGACGAATCATCTCAAATATTGTATTGGATATACACTTTAAATTGTTAAGTTCTTTAATAGCATTTTCAGAAAAAATAGTCAATCTCACGGGTTTAGAACCAGGAAATAAATCAAGAACACTAACATATTTAACAGATTTCACAGTAATGCCAGGAAGAGAATTACCCAACCTGCCTATCTTTTTATCATCCCCGACTAGTATCAGTACACTTAATGCAGATCTACGATTAGTGCCATTTTTGTGTATTGATTTATTTCTCCGAATAAATGTACGTTTTAAATCGTCTTCTAGTCCCAATGTAAGCAGAATTTTCTCTAAATCTTTTGATTTTACTACTGATTCAATTTCATTTGAAACAACAATTGGTAATTGTAATGTATCCTTTATCTTATGACCTCGCCTCTTGATCAATTCACTATTAGTTGTTGCTGCAATAGCAGAACATAAAGCTAATAATTTTTCTTTTTTATTTACTTTTTTATAGATATTTTTCCATGAAACAGGAGGATGAGCTAGGCGACCATGTCTCACACTTGCAACACCAGCAGCTTGTCCCGCCCTAGGAAAACCTTCTCCGCGTGCTCGGGCAATTCTTGCAATTCCTAATCCAGTATTACGTGACTCTGCACTGACCATCTGTCCTGCTGCAGGATATCTACCTTGTCTTTGAAAAGTATATGAATTCAGATGATTGTAAACTTTTTGAATTACTTCAGGGCGATAGGGAGTTTCGAAAACCGAGGGTAAGGTAATAGTACTTTTATTACTTCCATCTATTTCTAAAATAGTGGTGATACTCATTTTGCAATTACCTCAACGACTTTAGGCTCAATAACTTTCTTCGTACTACTCCTTATAGGTTGTCTCATTTTAACTAATCTCTTTGGAACGCCAGGTATTGATCCTCGAACCACAATATAGTCTGTAGTAACTAAACCAAAATGTTTGAACCCTCCTGGAGGATTGATTGAAGGTTTAGAAGATACTGACGTTGTTTGAGAAGAAATATCAGATGAAACCAATAATATTCTTTTATTATATTCAGTTCTTTGATGAAAACCTCTTTGTCCTTGCCTCGGTACAGAATACATGACCACTGCTGGAGATATTGGACCCAATGTCCCAAGTGCTCTTACACTTTTTCTCGATTTGTGTTGTTTTCGCTTGACACCAAAACGGGTGATTGGCCCCTCAATACCTTTACCTCTAGTAATTCCTGATACGTCTATTAGTTGACCATTTTGAAAAACATCTGATATTTTAATTTCTTTTCCTATTATCCCTTTTAGATATTCATATTTTGTTCTGTTATCTTTTCCTGAGACACCTATCTCAAAAACAAATGGTTTTTTCTGAGATAGATTTGCTTTTTTTGGAAAAATAGATGCAATTGCAAAAAAAGAAGAGATCAAATCTATAGATGATTCAATTGTTTCAAAAGATTTTTCATTATATTTTGTCTTAAATTTTCTATCTAATCCTTTAGGTAAATCCTTAAAATAAGCATCGATAAAAGCTTTTTCTCCATAGAGATCTTTTCTATAACATCTTATACCAATAATATTGATTGGCGGAGTTGCAATTACCGTTGATGAATTGTCAAGTTGTTTACCAAAATTAGGAGTTTTTTCCTTGTCATCTATCGTCATAACTTGTATTTGGCCTGCCTTAAACCCAGCAAAACCTAAAAGAGAAGTATTATCATTGTATACAGGCCAATTTCTTAATCTAGCCTCTTCACTCTTAGCCCTAACTCGAGGATAAAAGGCCAGGCTTCCTCGTCTCGGCGCACTGTACTTTCTATGACCCATTGATACAGCATGAAACCTTTTAATCCATTAATAAATTTATATCTTCAAAATAATTTAATAACTCAAGACGGACAAAAATATTAGATTTAAAAAAGGAAATGATTGAACAGAGTTAAAGTTCCAAGAATTGCTTCCTCTAACCTTATAGTCTGGGTCTTTTGGTAAGGAAACATATTTAGATACATTGAATTTTTCGTCTTATAGTAATTAGGATAAATTTCTTTAATACCTTTGCTAGGTGAACCGAAAACAATTAATAAATTTTCAAAATTGGTAATATTCTCGTTAAACTGAGATTCAGCACTTTTGAAAGTCCTTCCTTTCTTTGATGTAAATATAACAAATGTCTTTTGGTCAAGTATTTTAAAAAATTCTTCAAGTGAATTTACTTTCTCTATACTGTATCCCAAATATAGCTTTTCCAAATCTTTTCCAAATGCCCTAATGACTTTTAGATTGGGATATATATTAATAAACTTGACAACTATTTTTTCTCCATGACTGCCTTCTCCTAAGAATGGGATAGGACAATCCAGTCCTACATCTACATATAATTTATAATTTTCCTTAAAATTAATGATGAATTTTTGACCACTAGTAAATGTATTTCTCTCCATTTGTTTAATAATGGAATTGCGGTCCTGTAGAATACCCACTCTTATTTCACCAATCTTGACATCCTTGAGTTGAACCTTATTCTTATGGTGAGGAGCTCTAATCGGTGGTAGAAGACCTGTGTATGACAAGTCTGCATTCATTGGATAAATTGATTTTCTTAAATATGGCGGGGTATTCAAAAATTCAAGTATTAATTTAATAAGAGATATATCTGAATTTTTTCTTTTTTCTGTAGGATCTTTGTATATGACAATTTTTTCAACTCCAAAAATAGAAAAAGCCCTCGCAAACTTACCAATCTTTAAAGTTTTTTCTCTTAACCCCTTTTCATCTGATAATGAAGAATCTGGGATAGCTACGGAAATTCTATCTTTTATCTTCATTCATTCACTAATTGATTTACCAAACCATTGAGATAATTATTTGCTCCAAAAAAAACATTTCGTAAGTTACCTTTTCTATCGACCAGAATTGCAGAAGGAGTACCTTTAAGTTTGTATTCGTCAAACGTTAAAGCAGAATATTTTTTATTCTTTAGATATTGTTTGATTCGCTCAAAAAGCACTTTCTTATCTGGCTCACTGTAAGAGTCATAGTTGTCAATATTGGATTCTATAAAATCAATAACGTTACTATCAGAAAAATCTTGAGTATTCTTTTTTAAGACATCCATAGCTACAGGGAAAGGAATTTTATAATTAAGTTTATCCCCTTCAACTAATTGACCATACTGGCCTAGTGCATTGAATGTCTCTCCAATAACTTTTCCAGAAGATAATAGTAATTTTAGATTCTCTAATGTGTTTTTATCATAATCTTCAAATGCTGTAGCTAATCCTAAAACTACTACATCATCTTTGCTATTATTTTTGTATATCTCTATTGCACTAGGAAGGCCATACATAAAACATCCAGGACAATTGACTTGGAATACTTCAACAAGAACCACTTTTCCGATATTCTTATCTATGTTTGTGGGTAATCCTTGCACCCATTCGGAAACATGCAAGTTTGGAGCCTTAGTACCCATTATAATGTCAATTAAACAAAATAAATATAAACATTCGTAAAAACAATATTTACTATGGTTTGTCTTTTGGATTGGTAGGATTATCTTTGGCTATTTTTGCGAACTTCTCTATTTCTTCTTCCCCTACTTTTCTCATAATTTTGCTTTCATTTTCGATCAATGACATCTTTATATGAGAAATTCCTGTTTTTTCTTCGCTTACCATGTTAATTGACTCTAATGCCAGTTTCCCTGCATCTTCTAACGAAACATTTTGTGTGTAATATTTTTCTAAAAACTCATTTACTTGGTCACTTCCTTGCCCTATGGCAATTGCATCATATCCAATAAATGTCCCACTAGGATCAGTTAAAAATAATTCGCCTCCAGTCGTATCAACACCTGCAATGATTAATGCAACTCCAAATGGTCTGACGCCTGCATATTGTGTTAATTGTTGTGACATATCTGCAATATTTTTAGCAACAATTTCCACATCCACTGGTTCATCATAAATTAATTTATTACTTTGAGCAAAAAACCTAGCATGATCGACTTGTGCTCTTGCATCAGGGATATAACCTGCTGCAGCGACTCCTATGTGATCATCGATTTGGAAGATCTTTTGAGTGACATCAGAAATTTGTAATTTCCTTGTTTTTTCTTCAACTGCCAAAAGAACTCCATCTTTACATTTTATTCCTAAAGCAAGAGTACCTCTCCTTACTGTCTCAATTGCATACTCAACCTGATATAACCTTCCATCAGGAGAAAATACTGTTATAGCTCTATCATAACCTGCTGCTGCTGGTAACAATTCGATAATACTACTTCCCTGTGTTTAATTTAAATTTACCTTATTAACGCAGTCTCTTTCATATTGGTAATTGATGAAATTAAGTTTTCTGGCCATCCAAATGTTCTAGCAACACATCCGAGAACAATAGAAATAACAAAAGACAATTATCTGACAAAAGAAGGAAATTGTATTATAGGAATAAATGCTAACAAGGCTTGTAAGGATTTAAACCCAAAATTACGAAAGTTGATAA
>Ga0299914_10001536_pt1 | contig 15342 bp, 7 predicted proteins | sample RVTome_10_FD_201361 | JGI IMG/M metagenome (GOLD analysis project Ga0299914, IMG submission 201361) | Soil microbial communities from uranium-contaminated site in the Upper Colorado River Basin, Wyoming, United States - RVT153D57 (version 2) ...
TCGAAGTAGGCGGGCGCGAATCGCCGCAGCTCCAGCGCGTCGAGCTTCTTCAGGGGCACATGCCAGAGCCACGTCTGCCGCATCAGCGTGCGCTGGTAGGGCAGCAGACCGGTGGCTCCATCGCGATCGGCGTCCGGCGTCAGCACGCGCCGGCGCACGTCCGCCGCCTGCCCCAGGTTCCACGAGAGCCCATCGGAGAGGTAGAACGCCCCGCCTCGGTACACCAGGTCGTCGTAGCGGCTCGAGTATGCCGCGCTCGGCTGAATGGCGGCCAAATGGGCGGGGCGCTGGGTTGCAGCCTGCAGGGCCGTGGTCGCCAGGTAGCTGGATCCATACATGCCGACGCGGCCGTTCGAGTACGGCAGCTGCGCCGCCCACTCGACGGTGTCGTGCCCGTCGGCCGCTTCATCGTGCGGACGGGCGACGCCATCCGACGTGTATCGGCCGCGCGTGTCCTGCACGATGACGACGTAACCCCTGGCAACCAGCCGCCGCAGCGCCTCCCCACGGCGCCCCGGATTCTTCGAGTACGGCGTGCGCTGCAGCAGCACGGGGAACCGTCCCTCGGCCTTGGGCCGGTAGACGTCGGCTCGCAGGATCACGCCGTCCCGCATGCGCGCCTCGACGTTCTTCTCGACGACGACCTCTGGCGCCCCGCCCTGCGGCTGATCGGATGAGAGCGGAACCGAGGCCCACAGCCCCCCAATCAGGATCAGAATGATTCCGCCCATCCGCAGACGGGCCACCTTGGATCGAAGTGTCACACGGCCTCCCGAGAGGATGATACAGAAGCAACGCCGCCACGCTCGAGGGCGCGACGGCGCTGCATTCGATCGAACGGTGCGACGCCTAGAAACGTACCCGCACGCCCAACCTTCCCTCCCGGGCCGATCCGGTGCCCGACACCGTGAGGAATGAGACCGACGTGATCGTCTGGTTGGGGTTGTTGAAGTTGACGCGATTGAACAGGTTGAAGAGCTCCGCCATTACCTCGAGGCGTGCGCCCCGCACGAGCGGGAAGTGCTTGCTGGCCCGGAGGTCGACTGTGAAGTAGTTGTCCTTCCGGCTGAGCTGATCCAGCGTGACGGCCGCGAGCCCACGCCCCTGGCGGAAGGCGTTGATGATGTCGAGGTTCGCCTGGCTGGGGATCCCACCCTGGTTCAGCGCCAGCCCGAGCGGCCGGTCTTCGCTCTGCTGGGCGTCCCCGTCCAGATCCGTGTTGGCGCGAAGACGGTAGGCGGGACCCGATGTGGCCTGGACGATCGCACTGAAGTTGATCCCCCACGGCAGCTCAGTGATGATGCTGCTGGCGAACCGGTGCCGCAGGTCTGACGTAGACGGCCCGCGATCGTCGCCGGGCTCCGCCGCGCGGCTAGGCGTGTGAAAGTGCGCGTTGACGCCCCGCAGGAGCGTCTTGCCGTAGGCATACGAGATCTGCGTCTGGAACCGGTTGGCCATTCGCCGCGTCAGCCCGACTTGGATCGCGCTGTGCTTCGTCCGGCCGTTGGTGACCTGCAAGAGAACCTGGGCGAACCCGGGAACGGGCCACGGCGCGCAGGTCGATCCGGCGCGGCACGTCGGCGAATAGTTGGAGGGAAGGTTGGCGACGCGCTTGGCGAAGTTCTTCAGCGAGTGGTGATGAACGAGGTCGACGCTCAGCGACGTCACGTTGCTGAGCTGCCGTTGCATGCCGAGGCTGAAGTTGTGGGCGTAGGGGATCTCGAAGTCGCCGCTGTTCCCGATGATGTTGGTCAGGCTCCGCAGCCCCGTCTGCGCGTACTCCTCCGGGGACGCGCCGAGTATCGCGTTGATGTCCGGGTAGAAGCCCAGCCGATCGGGCTCCGTGATAACGGCCAGGAAGGACTGCGACATCAGTTGGTCCCGATCCAGCGCCTGCATGAACATGCGGGATCGGGAATGGTGGAGGCCGTAGCCGCCCCGGACCACCGTCTTGTCCCCGAGCTTCCAGGCAAAGCCGAACCGCGGATCGATGTTGTCGAGATCAACGCCTGGGTTTTCTTCGAGCAGGCCGCGCAGCGATGCGTTGCGCTCCAGCGCGAGCGCCTCCCGACGCGTTTCGTTGTCGCGCACGCCCAGGTCGACGTCCCAGCGGATGCCGAGGTTCAGCGTGAAGTTGTCGGTCAGGCGCCAGTCGTCCTGTACGAACATGCCGAAGTACTGGTTGTCGAGGGGGGTTGGCAGCAGGTTGATGGTCTGCTCGAATCGCGTCGGCCAGGTCGTCGTGTCGCTGGCGTCGAAGGGCCGGTCCGTTGCGAAGAAGAACCGGCCGTTCTGGCCGCCGCACGCGCAGTACATTGTCGACGTGAAGGACAGCTCCCCGCCGAACTTCACGTTGTGGCGCGTCAGCGTGTAGTAGAACGTGTCGTAGAACTGGTACCGGTAGCGATCCTCGGTCTGGACGAAGAACGGGCTGCCGGCCGTTCCGGCAGGACGCACCTCGGTTGGGATGTTGTTGCGCGGAATGGTATCGACCGACGTCCGGCGGTACTGGAAGCGGAAGTCGTTGACCGCGCGGCTGCCGACGATCCATGTTTCCTGCCCCAGGACCGAGAACGAGTCGTTGGCGCGCGTCAGGGCCCCGCTCGGCCCGGTCGTGCCGCCGATGCCGCTAAGCGAGTCGTTGCGCTCGATCAGCGTCCGGACCATGAGGCGGTGGTTGTTCGAGATCTGATGGTCGCCGCGGAGCGTCACGAGGTGCGAGCCGCTGCCGACCGTGTAGATCCCGTTCTCGACCGACAGCGGCGAGGAGGGATCGATGTTGACCGTCACGGGCCGCTTGTTGTCGATCCACTCGTATCCGCTGAAGAAGTGCGTCTTGTCGCGCACGATGGGTCCGCTGAACGTGAAGCCCGACCGGAGGTTCCTGAACTCCGGCTTGTCGTCGCTCGTCTCGCCTCGCTCTTTCTCGAAGAAGGTCAGCGCCCTGAGCCGCTCGTCGCGGGTGAAGAAGAACCCCGAGCCGCGGAACGTGTTCGAGCCGCCCTTGGAGACCACGTTGACGACGGCTTCGAGCGCCTTCCCGTACTCCGCGTCGAACCGGTTGGTGATGAGCTGGAACTCGGCGATGCCGTCTTGCATGAAGCTCTGGACCGGCGAGCCCCAGACGTCGTCGTCGAGGTCGCCGCCGTCGATGATGGTCGTGTAGTTGTAGCGGCCGTCGCTGCCACCCACCTGGACTCCGCGGCGGCCGGTGACGGCGGACGTGTCACGCCCGGCGCCGGGCACGAGCTTGGCGAGCGCGAGGAAGTCACGGTCGAGGAGCGGCAGCTCGCTGATCTGCTTCTCGTCGATCGTGAGGGAGACGTGCGAGCGGGTCGACTCGATGAGGGGGGCCTCGCCGGTGACGGTCACCTGCTCTTCCAGCTGCGAGACGCCGAGGCGGAAGTCGATTGCGACCTCGCTTCCGGCGCTCAGGCGAACGTCGGGGCGGCGTTCGGTCTGGAAGCCCGACAACTCGACGGAAATCTCGTACAGCCCCGGAACGAGCACGGGGATCCGGTAGAACCCCTCCGCGTTGGTCATGGCCGAACGGACGGTGCCCTGTTCTTGGTTCTTGGCCGTGACGGTGACGCCTGGGAGCACGCTCCCGGACTGGTCCACCACCGCGCCCAGGACGCTGGCGGTTCCCTGCTGCGCCGCCGCGGGCGCAGCGAGGAGAATCGCCAGGATCGTGAGCCCTGCGCCGAACGACCTGCCAGCCATAACGTCCCCTCCTGACGCGTGTCGTCTCTGGAACGCGGAAGAAATCGTCTGCCGGATCTCGCGAGCGGTCACGGTGGCCACGCGCCATCCGGCGGGGACCGGTGTTCGCGATACGAACAAGTGTTCGTAACTTGCGCGGCCACCATAACGAAGCCCACAATCCGATGTCAAGCGGTTTCTCGGGGCCTTCCGAGAGGGCTATTGGGGGCCGAAGGAGGCCGGCTACTCGCCGGGTTCGGCCGGCGTAACCACGATGACCGTTTCGCGGGAAACCACCGGTCCGTCGCTCGATGGCGTGCGCGCCTCGATCCGCAGCACGTACGTTCCCGGGGCGATGTTCCTGAGTGGCACCCGGACCGTGTAGGCGTAACCCCGGCGCGACCGGTCGGACTCTTCCGGTGCTGCCGTCTGTTTCGATTCGTAGACCGCCTCGCCGTTCCTGCCGCGCATCGTGGTCACGATCTCGAGCGTCCGGGATGGTCCCGCAGCGTTGTCGTAGATCTCGGCGAAGAGGGCGAGCGAGTCGTCCGCGGTGAATTCGCGCCGGGCGGTCGGCGGTCCCGGCAGCACGTCCTGCAGCAGCGCATCGGGCTCGACGGTGGGGGTGGCCCGCGCTGATGCCGACGTCAGGACGATCCCGCTCATCGTCAGCGGCTCGCGGGAGAAGTCAGGGATCTCGAGGTCGTGGTTCACGCTGCCGACGCGACCGGCGGCCCGGTCCCGCGCCGCGAGCCGGAGCTGGTACCGGCCCGCCGGCAGGGTCAGCCGGGAGAACACCCGGAAGCCGCTCCGGGTGATGGTTTCGCGGGTTTCTGGCCGCACCCTGAAGGGCACGCTGGCGTGGTGGCCGTCGCGCGTCTTCCCCTGGTGGTCGAGCGCCACGAGCGAGAACTCGAGCTCGTTCACGAACCAGCCGTCCTGTTCCGCGAACAGGAGCGCGGAGGGGGCGATCTCCGTCGCCACGAAGACCGACGCGGTCGACGGACCGGCGCTGAAGGGTGCGGCAAAAGTGCGCAGGGTCAGTCCGGCCACGGGCAGGGGACTCTGGAGCGCCTCGAGCAGCGCCCTGGACGTGCTGCCGTCTGTCATGACCGTGCGCATGTCGCGGTCGGCGCCGCGCGCCGCCACGTACCCGCTGCGCGACCGGACGTGGAGGCCCGGCCGGCGTACGCGCACGTCGATCTCGCGGAAGCGTCCGTCGCGTCGCGTGTCGGACGGATAGTAGCCCAGCACGTAATAGGTGCTGCTGTCACGCACCACGCGATCGAACGTCTCGAGAAAGCTGTTGCTGTCGACGCCGGCGTAGCCGCCGGTCTGCTCCGCCAGCACGCGCAGGCTGTCCTGCGATCGGCGGACCTCGTTCTGCAGGCCGCTGGCTCCGAGCTCCTGCCGATAGTACTCGGGCGAGGGCAGCTCGGTGATCTCCATGCCGTCGTCGACGAGAGCCGTGATCCCGCGGGGGTCGACGGCGTAGATGCCGATGTTCGCGCGCGTGGCCGCCGCCGTTGCGTCGCGGGTCAGGCTGGTGATGAGCGACTGGGTGTCGCCGCCTGTCGCACTGTGGATGTCGTAGTCGATCCCCTCGCTGAAGAGCACCAGCGCCTTGCGGCGGCCGCGGAGGTCGGCCATCCAGTCGCCCAGCCGTCGCACGGTCTCCAGCAGCCCGCGGGCCAGTTCGCCGCGCTCGAGGTCGAGCGGATCGTTGATCGTGACGCTGTTGATATCCTCGTCGGGCGGGCGCCGCAGCCCGAAGAACTCCTCGAGCCGCTCGAGCGTCGAGGACTGCGGCTTGCGGCCGACGAACTGATCGATCGCGCGGCGCAGCAGCTGCCGGTTGTCGCTGAAGTTCATGCTCGCAGCCGAACGGCCGCTCGTGTGCACCACGGCGGCCAGATCGCTGGGCCCGAGATACTCGTCGATGAAGCGCCGCGCGGCGCTCCGCACGTGCTGCGATCGCAGCGGATGCGTGTGGAGATCATCGAGGACCAGCAGGTAGATCCGGCCGTCGAACGGCCGGGCGTTCGTGGCCACGTCGCGTTCGCGCTCGACGCGGGGACGGTCCGACCGCGAGCGGGCGCGCCGTTCGATCGGGATGTCGACCAGCCCGAACACGGTCAGCTCCTGCAGCCGGCCACCCTCGCGGACCTCGAAATCCTCACTGGTGAGATCGCGGACGAATGCCCCCGTGCGGTCGGTGACGATGGCGTCGACTTCGACGTATTCGACCTGGACCTTGAAGGTGACAGGCGGCTGCCCGGCCCGCGCGGCGGGGGGCTGCTCGCCAGTGCCCGTTGAGCCGAGCAGGAAGGCTGCCAGCACACAGGGGAAAAGCCGCCTCGACATAGACGATCACCGGGGGCTGTGCCGCCGTCCTAGTCGCAGCCTCGACCGGCCTGCGACGCTGACGCACGCGATGCGAACAATAGTTCGTATCAAGCGCACGATAATGAGAGGCCGAAGTGCTGTCAAGCGCAGTTCTCCACTACACCCGAGGAGTGAGCGTCCCACGGGTGTGTGACACAGTCCCACTGTGCGCGTGAAACCTGGCGGTCGACGTGATGGGGATCCGGAGGAGACCGGCGCAGCTGCGGTGGTGCCGGGGAAGAACATCGTGCCGGGGAAGGACATGGTGCCGGGGAAGGACTTGACGGGGCGTCGGCCCGACTGTAGGGTAGACACGCCGTGAACATCTGTTCGCAATGCGAGCACGCTCGGGACCCGGATCCCTCGCGCTCCACAGGAAGGGACGAACTGTGATGCACGCCGCTGCCTCGCACCGAACGTTCGGCTATGCCCTGATCATTCTCCTCGCCACCGCCGTCGTCGCGCACCCCGGCGCCCAGTCCTGGACGACCGGCATTGTCGTCGAGCGCGATCTCCCCGTGCGCATGCGCGACGGGGTGGTGCTCTATGCCGACGTGTACAGGCCCGCGGAGACTGGTCGCTTTCCGGCCCTGCTCATGCGCACGCCCTATAACAAGGAGGGCGCCACGCAGAGCGGCCGTCAGGCGCTCACGATCTCGGCGGTGCGCCGCGGGTACGTCGTAGTGGTGCAGGACACGCGCGGCCAGTACAAGTCCGAGGGCCGCTTCGTGCCCTACGCTCAGGAGGTCCCCGACGGCCACGACACGATCGAGTGGGTCGCCAGGCTGCCCTATGTTGATGGGAAGGTCGGCACCTTCGGCCTGTCATACCCGGGTGCCGTGCAGTGGATGACCGCCCCTACGCGCCCGCCGCACCTCGTGGCCATGGTTCCGGCCATGACCTTCGCCAGCCACCGGCACTTCTTCTATCACGGAGGCGTGTTCGGCGCCGGGATCATGAACTGGCTCCTGGGCCGGCAGCTCCGGGAACGCCGCCAGCTCGGGCTCGCGCCCGCCACGTCGGAGGCGCTGCGTGCGGAGTGGCCGCGCCACGGCGGGGAGTGGCAGCAGTTCGTGCCGCTCGGGCAACTCCCGGTGATGAAGGCGTTTCCGTACTGGGCGGAGTGGCTGGACAATCCGATCGAGAGCGACTACTGGCGGCCGTTCGACATCGAGGCCCAGCACGACAAGGTCACGGTGCCGGCGCTCAACTTCACCGGCTGGAACGACGACAGCTACGGCCAGCCGGGCGCCATCCGCAACTTCGTCGGCATGCGGGCGCGCGGGGCCACGGAGCAGGCCCGGCGGGGGCAGCGCCTGATCATCGGACCCTGGACGCATGGCGTCCCCAGTCTCTTGCGAACGGCCTACCGCGGCGTCGAGTTCGGCCACAATGCGGCGATCGACTTCACCGAGCCGCAGCTGCGCTTCTTCGACTACTGGCTCAAGCAGATCGACAACGGGTATTCCTCGGAGCCGCCGGTCCGCATCTTCGTGATGGGCGACAACGTCTGGCGCGACGAACACGAATGGCCCCTCGCGCGGACGCAGTACGCCGATTTCTACCTGCAGGCCGGCAACCGTCTGAGCTTCACTGCTCCCGACGACAAGACGCGCGCGCAGTTCGTATACGACCCCCGGAATCCCGTCAGGCTGCCGGCCACAGACGAAAGCGGTATCCGGGACTGGCGGGTGCTGACGTCGCGCAAGGATGTCCTGACGTACACGACCGAGCCGCTGGAACGCGACACCGAGCTGACCGGTCACTTGGTGGCGCGACTGTGGATCTCCTCGACGGCTCCGGATACGGACTTCACCGTGCGCGCCTTCGACGTGGATCCCGCCGGCCGCAGCTGGCCGCTCACAAGCGCGCCGGGTGTGCTCCGGGCGCGCTATCGCAGCACGGAAGATCCGCAGCCGCCAACGCCGCTGCCGTCGGGCGAGCCGACCGAGCTGACGATCAGCCTGGGGTATACCAGCTACGTGCTGAAGGCGGGTCACCGCCTGCAGGTGTTCGTGACCGGGAGCGTGTTCCCCAACCTCCACCTGAACGTCTGGGGACCCTTCAAGTCGTGGTCGCAGGCGGTACCGGCCACGCAGACCATCTATCATGACAGCGCGCATCCCTCGCGCATCACGGTGCCCGTCATCCCGCGCGGCACCCACGCGACGTCGACGCGATGAGACCATGGGCTGTGCAGCCCTCAGCGGCGGGGGCACGTGCCCGACAGGGGGAGTCCGTTCGCGCACGGCAGCGCAGGGTGGTCCCGTCGGGCCGGGCTCCCGGTGCTGCGCGGGCGGAAAGGCATTGAACCTCGCATGATCCAGAGCAAGATCCGTGACCTTCCCTCCGCCGTCGCGGAGTTCGTGCACGACGGTGACGTCGTGGTCATGGAGGGCTTCACGCATCTCATCCCCTTCGCGGCGGCGCACGAGATCGTCCGGCAGCGGCGGCGCGACCTCACGCTGGTACGCCTCACGCCGGACGTCATCTACGACCAGCTCATCGCGGCCGGCTGCTGCCGGAAGCTCGTGTTCAGCTGGGCGGGGAATCCCGGCATCGGCTCGCTCCACGCGCTGCGGCGCGCCATCGAGCGCCGCCGGATCGAGATCGAGGAATACTCGCACTTCGGCCTGGCCATGCGGCTCTTCGCCGGAGCGGCGAACCTGCCGTTCATGCCGCTGCGGAGCTACGAGCGATCGGACCTGCCGCGGGTGAATCCTTCTATCCGGCAGGTGCGCTCGCCGTTCGGCGACGAGGAGCTCTACGCCGTGCCGCCGCTGCGGCCCGACGTCGCCATCCTGCACGCGCAGCGGGCCGACGAGGATGGCAACGTCCAGACCTGGGGGCTCATCGGGGCACAGCGGGAGGCGGCCTTCGCCGCCTCCCGCGTGATCGTAACCGTCGAGGAGATCGTCCCGCGCGAGATCGTGCGATCGGATCCGAATCGGACCGCAATTCCGGGCCTGATCGTCTCGGCCATCTGCCCCGTCCCATACGGGGCGCACCCGTCGTACGCGCAAGGCCATTACGATCGCGACACCGACTTCTACGTGGAGTGGGACGAGATCTCGCGCGACGAAGCACGCCTGGAGGCCTGGCTCGAGACCTGGGTGCGGCAGACGCCCTCGCGCGCGGCCTATATCGAGCGCCTGGGCGCCGACCGGCTGCGCCGGTTGGCCGTCATCCCGCAGCTGGCCGCGCCAGTAAACTACGGGCGGTACCCCGAGCAGGGCGCCGTGGATCGGAAGGCGACGTTGTCGAGCCGGGAGCGATGAGCCGCAAACGCATGGCCCGCGAACCGGGGTCCTCGGCGGTCGTCAGCCCGACCCCGGTCGCGTACTCGCGCCCGGAGCTGATGGTCATCGAGGCCGCACGGGCGCTGCGGAACAGGGAGGTCGTCTTCGTCGGCATCGGGCTGCCGAACCTCGCGTGCAACCTCGCGCGGCGCCTGCACGCGCCCCAGCTCGAACTGATCTACGAATCCGGCGTTTTCGGCGCTGCGCCCGAGCGGCAGGCGCTTTCGATCGGCGATCCCTGCCTGGTGTCCGGGGCCGCCGGTGTCTGCTCGCTGCCGGAGATCTTTCTCTATTACCTGCAGCGTGGGAACATCGACGTGGGATTCCTCGGTGCGGCCCAGATCGATCGTCGCGGGAACATCAACTCGACGGTGATCGGCAATTACGAGCGCCCGGCGGTTCGGCTGCCCGGCAGCGGCGGGGCGTCAGAGATTGCGGCGCTCGCCAAACGCGTGCTCCTCATCGGCCGGCAGTCGCGGCGGAGTTTCGTGGACCGGGTCGATTTCATCACCAGCCCGGGCCACGCCTCGAACGGGCGGCGCGTGCCGGGCGGGCCGGAGCTCGCGTTCACCGACCTCGCGTCGTACGGGTTCAACGGGGCGGGCGAGATGCGGCTGCAGACCCTGCACCCGGGCGTGGCTTTCGAGGACGTGGAGGCAGCCACGGGGTGGCGGCTGGAACGCCCCGAGATTCTCGGCTCCACGCCTCCTCCGACCGTGGAGGAACTCCGGCTGCTGCGCGAAGAGCTCGACCCGCACGGCTCCTATCTCAAGTGACGCGCGCCCGGCCGCGCGACCGCGTCCGGAATCAGACCGGGGATAACGGTTGACACGACCAGCGTTCGGCGGTAGTGTCCGCTCGATCGTGCGCGAACATATGTTCGTATTGCGAACGCTTGGCCTGGCACACCCCGCCGGACCCGCCCGCCGGGAAATCCCTCGCCCACGATCCGGCGTGCTGCCCTCCTGTGGAACCCGGCGCATGCGGAGGAGGATGCGAATGCGTAGCTACTGTGTCGCAATCATCATCTGTGCGCTGGCGGCAACCGCTGCGCTCGCACAGGAGACGACCACCGGCTCGATTGCCGGTCGCGTGGTCGATGCCCAGGGACTGGTGCTGCCCGGCGCCACCGTCGAAATCCGATCCGGACAGGGGACGAAGAGCTTCGTGACCGACGATGCCGGCCGGTTCGTGGCGCCGTTTCTCGTGCCCGGTCCCCACACCGTCCGCGTCTCGCTCGCGGGCTTCCGGACCGTCGAGCAGGGGCCGGTCGAGGTCCGGCTCGGCCAGCGGGTCGAGCTCACGATCGCGCTCGCCGTCGCGGCTCAGGATTCCGTGGAAGTCGTCGGAACGTCGCCCGTGGTGGACGTCTCTTCGACCACGGCCGGCACGAACGTCGACGGCACCATGCTGAGCCAGATTCCCATCAGCCGGAAGCTCACCGACGTGCTGTACGTCGCTCCCGGCGTCAACAACCCCGGGGGCGTCGGCGAGGCGAATCCGTCGATCGGCGGCGCCAGCGGCCTCGAAAACCACTACAGCGTCGACGGGGTCAACATCACGAACACCGGCTCCGGCGGCGTCGGCTCCTATTCCGGAACGTTCGGCTCGCTCGGCAGCGCGATCCCATACGACTTCATGGAGCAGATCCAGATCAAGACCGGCGGCATGGACGCCGAACATGGCCAGGCCACCGGGGGCATGGTCAACGTGGTCACGAAGAGCGGAACGAACGATCTGAAGGGTGCGCTGTTCGCCTATACACAGCCGAGCGGCCTCGAAGCCTCGTTCAAGCAGGTGCAGCTGCAGGAGGGACGCGTCAACACGCTGGGGAGCAGCCTCAGCGATGCTGGCGCCGTCGTCGGTGGGCCCGTGCTGACGAACCGCCTGTTCTACTTCGCCGCGGTGAACCCGGCCTGGCAGACGGACACCTTCATCGCGCCGGAAGGATTCCCGCTGCGGAGCCTCGGCGACGTGGATCGGGAGCGCCGCACGTTCGCGTACGCGACGAAAGGGACCTGGCAGATCTCCCCGTCGCAGCGTTTCGAGGCGTCGTTCTTCGGCGATCCGTCCGTCGGCACGTCAGGGGTGCAGCGCGCGAACGCGCTGCTCCGCGTGGACACGGCTGCCTTCAGCAAGATCGACTACGGCAGTCACCAGCAGGTCGGCGCCTACTCGCTGATCCTGGGTCCCCGATGGTTCGTGGAGGCGTCCGTCGCCCGGTCGGTCAATAGCGTCGAAGAGACGCCGACGATCGACGAATGGTCGATCACCGATCGCCGTGTGAGTCCGCCCGTCCGCAGCGGCGGGATCGGGAGCTACCTGCAGGGCAATCCCGGATCGAACGTCCAGTACAGCGCGAAGTCGACGCACGTCTTCGGAGAGCATCAGGTCAGGTACGGCGTCCTCTACGAGGACATCACCTTCGACGAGTACTCCTTTCTGACGGGCCCACGCATCACGCTCCCCGACGGCCGGCAGAGCGAGACCGGCGCCTCGGTGGAGATCCGGCCCGACCCCAACTTCGGGGAGATCTACCGGGTGACTTTCGCCCGTATCGGCGGGTCCGTGCGCGAGACCGCGCAGAGCTTCCTCGCCTTCTTCCTGCAGGATACCTGGAAGGTCGGCGACCGCCTGACGATCCGGCCCGGCCTGCGTTACGAGCAGCAGACGCTGAAGGGGACCGCGAGCTACACCTTCAGCGGCAACTGGGCGCCGCGCATCGGCGCGACGTACGACCCGACCGGCGAGGGCCGCGCCAAGGTGTACGCACAGTGGGGCCGCTTCTTCCACAAGATGCCGAACAACACCGCCGCGCGTTCGCTCACGGCGATCCCCGACGTGAGGCTCGCCGACTACTTCGATCCGGCGCTGACCCAGCCCGTGCCCAACGGCGTGCTGGCCCTCGGCACGACCGTGCACTTCCGGACGGCCAGCGGGAGCGTGAGCGCCGTCGAGCCCGGGTCCAAGTCCGGCTACCAGGACGAGTTCGTCGTCGGCGCCGAGCGCGAGTTGGCGCAGAACCTGAACGTCGGCGTTCGTTACACGCGCCGGGACGTGCGCCGGATCTTCGAGGATATCGCCAACGCCGCGATGGTCCTGTACTTCATACCGGAAGCCAACGTGGACAGCCTCGCCTACTTCCTCGGCAACCCAGGTGACGGCACACCCCCGACCCTGGACAACATCGGCGCGTTCGAAGCCCCGGTCCGCACCTACGACGCGGTCGAGGTGACGGCGCAGCGGCGGCTCGCCAAACGATGGTCGCTGCTCACGTCCTATCGCTGGTCGAGGCTCAACGGCACCTACGAGGGCTTCTTCCTGAACGACACCGGCGAGTCGAACCCGGGCCTCCTCAGCCTGTACGACTTTCCGACCAACGACCCCAGCTACACCGAGATTGGTGGTCCGCAGTTCGGCTTCCGGGGCGACATCCGGCTGCTGGGGAAGCTCGGCGCCGGACCCCTGCCCACCGATCGCCCACACCAGGTGAAGGTCTACGGCCACTACACGTTCGACATCGGGCTCAACGTGGGCACCGGGATCTTCATCAGTTCGGGGCGGCCGCTGACGCCGATGGCCGCTGGTCCGGTCTACGGCCGAATCCCGGAGGCGCCTCGCGGTGCCGGCATCGAGACGGTCGACGGCTTCGCCCGGCGGACGCCGGCCGTGATCAACGCGGACGTGAACCTCACGTACTGGCGAAGCCTCGCCGACGGGCGCCGGGTCGGACTGCTCGCCGACGTCTTCAACGTCTTCAACCTGCGGCGGGTGCTGGACTACGGGCAGAACACGGAGATCAGCTTCGGCGTACCCAATCCGGACTTCGGCGCGGTGACGGAGTATCAGCAGCCGCTGCGGCTCCGTGTCGGCGTGAGGTTCGAGTTCTGAGCGGAACGCGTGCCTGCACGCACGATCCGAGCCGGCCGGGCTGGCCGGGCGGGGAGAGGACGATGAGGTTCGGAGTCTGGGTCGCCTGGCTGACAGCGGTCCTGTTGGCCCTGCCGGCGCGTGCTGCCGCCCAGCCTGACCGGGACGGGCAGGCCGGCGAGACGCGCGTCCGGGCAAGGGATCTCGGCATCGTCGTCGGCTTCCATCATCCGGGGTCGAACAACGCGATCACCGATGTTCCCGGTGTGCTGGTCGGTCACTCGACGATCGTCCGCGGGACGGGCCCTCTCCGCGTCGGAGCGGGGCCCGTCCGGACCGGGGTTACCGCGGTTCTTCCCCGCGCGGACGTCTGGTTCAACAATGTTCTCGCGGCCACCTACACCCTCAATGGCAATGGCGAGCTGACGGGCATCCACAAGATCCGCGATTTCGAGACGGTCGGGACCCCCATCCTCATCACCAATACCGGCAGCGTGGGCAGCGCCTTCAAGGCCACGTACGACTACATGAAGGAGCGGCACCCCGGCCGGACCTGGGACTATCTCCCCACCGTGGCGGAGACATGGGATGGCAGCCTCAGCGACATCCTCGGCCAGCACGTCCAGAATGCCCACGTCTTCGAGGCGATCGATCGCGCGAGCAGCGGCCCCGTCGCCGAGGGGAACGTCGGCGGCGGAACCGGGATGGTGACCTACGGGTTCAAGGGCGGGATTGGGACGTCCTCACGCGTCGTGTCTATCGACCAGGCCACCTACACGGTCGGGGTACTCGTCCAGTCGAACTTCGGGCGGCGTCGACAGCTGGTCGTCAACGGCGTGCCAGTCGGAAGAGAGCTGTCGGATCTGATGCCGGGCCCGGCCGGATCGGGCGACGATGCGGGCGCCCGGGAGGGTTCGATCATCATCGTGGTCGCAACTGATGCGCCGCTCTCCTCGCGTCAGCTCGAACGGCTCGCCAGGCGGGCATCGCTCGGCCTCGCGCGGACCGGTTCGACCGCCGGGAACAGCAGCGGCGACATCTTCATCGCGTTTTCTACGGCCAACGTCATCCCGATCGAAAAGAAGCAGACCGTTCTGCAGTTGCGGCATCTGTCCGTCTATCGCGTGGATCCACTCTTCGAGGCGGTTGTCGAGGCGACGGAGGAGGCAATCCTGAATGCGTTGATGACGGCCGAGACCATGACAGGGATCAACGGCCACACGGTCCACGCGCTCCCGTACGATCGCCTGCTGACAATCATGAAGAAGTATGGCGGCGTGCGCTAGGCTAGGCTTGCGTGGTGTCTCCGAAAGGGCGTGTCGCACGAGGGCGCCGCGGCGGCCCGCGGCACGCCATGTCGGGACTCCACTCTGGCAGGCTCGATATCCCCTGGCGGGCTCCATTCCGGCACTCATCGAAAGAGGCGGTTCATGAAATTGGTGCAACGAAGCGGGACGGGCACCACGCGGGTGATGGTGCCGGCCCTCCTCCTCGCGGCGTCGGTCGTCGTCGCGGCCTGCAGCCTCGGCGGAGCGGACGGGCCCCCACCCGAAACGATCTTCACGGGCGAGTTCATCACGCTCGATGCCGACAAGCCCAGGGTGCAAGCCCTTGCCGTCGCAGGGGGGAGAGTTGTCGCAGCGGGATCGGTTGCCGAGATCGAACGGCTCGCCGGAGAGGCGACGCGGCGTGTCGCCGTCCCCGGCGTCGCGGTGCCTGGCTGGGCGGAGGGCCACGGTCATCCGCCGGGCGTGGCTCCGCTCCCCGGGACGCTCGATTTCTACGGCAAGTCGAAGGCAGACGTCCTGAACGCGATTCGCGAGGTGGTGCGGACGACGCCACCGGGGCAGTGGATCACGGGACGTGCCTGGGACGAAGGTTTCTGGGATCCGCCGGAGTTCCCGACTGCGGCCGATCTCGACGCGCTCAGCCGCGAGCATCCGATGCGGTTCAGCCGCCTCGGCGGACATGGGAGCTGGGTGAACTCGAAGGCGCTGGAGCTCGCCGGCATCACCCGTACGACCCCCGATCCGCCCGGCGGCCGCATCGTCCGGAACCGGAAGGGCACCGCGACGGGGTTTCTCGT
>Ga0299914_10001537_pt1 | contig 15341 bp, 19 predicted proteins | sample RVTome_10_FD_201361 | JGI IMG/M metagenome (GOLD analysis project Ga0299914, IMG submission 201361) | Soil microbial communities from uranium-contaminated site in the Upper Colorado River Basin, Wyoming, United States - RVT153D57 (version 2) ...
GAAGGCACCGAAGTGCGCGCCTTCGTGATACGCGATCCGGAGAACCCGGACCGCATCAAGGCGATCGCCATTCCCCCCGACATCCAGGCTCTTTGTTCCTGACAACCCCAAAGGAGACACCATGACTCACCGCCGCCAGTTCGTCCAAGCCGCCGTCGGCTCCGCCCTGCTCGCCGGCCTCGGCACGCGGTTCGCGAGCGCCCAGGCCCTCGGACAGGTGAAGATCCTCTATGGATTCCCCGCCGGCAGCTCCGGCGACATCGTGGCGCGCCGCATCGCCGAGCGCCTCGCCGGCTCGCCGTACACGACGACTGCGGCGATCGTCGAGAACAAGGCGGGAGCGGGCGGGCGCATCGCGCTCGACGCGCTGAAGGCCGCCGCACCCGACGGCGCCACGCTTGCGCTGTCGCCGTTCTCGGCGACGTCGATCTACCCGCACGTCTACAAGAAGTTGAGCTACGACCCGGTGAAGGACTTCGTGCCGGTGTCGATCGCCGCGGTGATGCACCACGGACTGGCGGTCGGACCGATGGTGCCGGCCGAGGTCAAGACGGTGAAGGATTTCGTCGCGTGGGCGAAGGCGAATCCGCAGCTTGCGAACTACGGTTCGCCGGCGGCCGGTTCCACGCCGCACTTCATCGGCGCGCTGCTGGGGCTGAACCACAAGGTGGACCTGAAACACATCCCGTACCGCGGCTCGGTGCCCGGCGTGACCGACCTCGTCGGCGGCCAGATCGCGGCGATGGTCACGCCCAGCGGCGACTTCCTCGCCAACCACCGCGCCGGCAAGCTGCGCATTCTGGCCACCTCCGGCGCCAAGCGCTCACCCTTCCTTCCCGACGTGCCGTCGTTCGCCGAGCAGGGCTTCCCCGAGTTCACCGTTGAAGAATGGTTCGGCTTCTATGCGCCGGCAGGCACGCCGCCGGCCGTCGTGGAGCAGGCCAATGCGGCCATCACCGCCGCACTGAAGGACAAGGCCTTGATCGACGGGCTCGGTGTGGTGGGCCTGATCGCGCAAGGTTCGACGCCGCAGGAGATGGCGCGCAGCCAGCGCGCCGAGTTCGAGCGCTGGGGCCCGCTGGTCAAGCAGATCGGCTTCACCGGCGATTCCTGACCGAAACCTCGATGAAACCGGGCCCTGGTGTGCAGCACGCCACGGTCCGTGTTACATCTGCACCTCGTCAATAGCGCATGCTTGGGGCCATGGGCGTCACCAAAATCTTCAAGCACAACGACTACGAGCTCGTTTGCAGTGCGAAAGCGCTCGACAACGGCTGGTTCGCTCCGAACCTCGTGATTTCGAAACAAGCCTGGCCGAGCCGGCCTCGGACCATCTCGACGCGGTGCGAGGAAGGCATGACCGAAGAGGCAGCCATCCAGTCTGCCTACGAGCAAGGGATCGAATGGGTCGCGAACTACGGGTAGCCGCTGGCTGAGGCGCGTCAGGTCTTGGCCGACTTCTTCGATGCCTTCTTGGCGGCTTCGAGGTTCTCGGCTTTCTTCGCCAGCTTTTCGGCACGCGACGGCTTGTGGTCCTTGCCCGCCTTTGCGGCCTTCGCGGCGTTCGCCTCCTTCGGTTCCTTCGCGGCCTTGGGGGCTTTCGGCTGCTTGGGCGGCTTGGCTTCCTTGACCACCTTGGCGGCCTTCGGCTTGGGCGCCAGGGCCAGCGCCTGGCGCTGCGCCTTGGCCTCCTTCAGAAGCCGGCGTTCCTCCTGCAACGCCTGCTCCTCGTCAGACGGCGGATGGTCGGCACCCTGTGATCGAACGCGGCTCGCCATCGCCAGATGAAGCCGCTGGCCGTTGTGCTGGATCTGCTTGTTGAGCGTTGCGGTACGAATCGGCATGATGGGCCCTCGCAGTTGGAAGAGGGCCCAATGTAGGGCAGAAACGGGAGACACATGCACCTGCTTCGGACATTGGCCCTGGCCGCCGGCACGTTGTTGGCGGTGGGCGTTGCGGCACAAGAAGCGCCGACGCTTCGCGATGTGGTCGTGGTCGGCAGCAACTGGGACGGCACGGCCGAGATCTTCGATCCGCACACCTTCGAGGTGCTCAAGCGCATCGACATCGTTCCCGACCGCGCGCAGCGGCTGGAGGAAATCGCCAACGCCGGCTGGGTGCGGCGCCTGATGTTCCGCGTGATCCGCTCGGTGATCGGGGAGGGGCACGACCAGCTGGTGGACGATCTGTTCCCGTCCCGGGACGGGCGTTTTCTCTATGCGTCGCGGCCGAGCTTCGCCGACGTGGTGGCGATCGACGTACAGACCGGCGCCATCGCCTGGCGCACGCCGGTCGAGGGTGTGCGAGCCGACCACGCGGCGCTGTCGCCCGACGGGAAGATCCTGCTCGTCTCGGCATCGACCGCGCGCAAGGTGCACGCGATCGACACGGCCACCGGCGCCATCGTCGGCGGCTTCGAATCCGGGGATCAGCCGCACGAGAGCAACTATTCGAAGGACGGCACGCGCATCTACCACGCGAGCATCGGCAAGGTGTACCTGCCGACCACGGCGGGCTGGCTCGACGGACTCAAGGGCGACCGCTGGTTCCAGGTGGTGGATGCGCGGACCTACGAGGTGCTCGAACGTGTGGACATCGGCGAGAAGCTCGCGGCCTTCGGCCGGCCGTGGGTGGACAAGGCGGTTCGGCCGATGGCCGTTGCGCCGGACGAGCGCCACGTGTACCTGCAGATCTCCTTCTTCCACGGTTTCTTCGAGTACGACCTTGCCCAGCGCAAGATCACCCGCGTGGCCGAACTGCCGGTGCCGCCGGAGATCGCAACGCGCTCGACCTGGCGCTACCAGCTCAACTCGGCGCACCACGGCCTCGCGATCAATGCCGAGGGCACGAAGCTGTGCGCGGCGGCGACGATGTCGGGCTACGTGGCCATCGTCGACCGTGCCAGCTTCGAGCCGCGCATCGTCCGGCTGTCGGAGCAGCCGCTGGACGCCAAGCCGTACTGGGCCACCGAGAGCGCCGACGGCAAGCACTGCTACGTCTCGGTCAGCGAGCAAGACCGCGTCTCGGTGGTCTCGTTCGACGAAGCACGGGAAGTGGCCAGCGTGCCGGTCGGCAACCACCCGCAGCGGGTGCGCACCGGCAAGTTGCTGCTGCCGTAAACCGAGCACACGTCGCAAAGCCCCCGCCGGCCTCTTGTGATCCGCCGCTGCGGCACGATGTACCGACACGCGCGCCCGGTTGTCATGGCGCGCCGACGGAGGTCGATATGTGGAAGCGTGCGGTGGTGCTGTGGCGCGTGGTTCGCGGCGATGCGCGGCGCTTGTGGTTCGCGCTGCGCCATCCGGCGTCGCCGGCATGGCTGAAGGTCGGCACCGGGCTCATCGTGCTGTACCTGCTGTCGCCGATCGACCTGATCCCGGAAGTGATCCCGTTCCTCGGCATCGTCGACGACCTGGTGATCGTGCCGCTGGCGATCCGCTGGCTGCTCGGGCGCCTCCCGGCCGACGTGCGCGGCGACGTGGACCGCCAGGTCGGGAGATAGCCGCCACAGGCCCTAGTCGATCCGCCAGGCGTATTCGACGATCGCGACGGCGCCGATCGGGCGGCCGCGCGAATCGGCGCCGGGCGTGAAACTGCAGCCGCTGAGCGCCGCAATTGCCGCGCGGTCCATCTGCCGGTGGGCGGACGAGTGGCCCGAGGGCTCCAGCAACTCGGCGCGGGTCACGCGCCCGCTGCTGTCGACATTGAAGCGGATCCGGGTGACGCCGGTGGCCTCGGCACGCAGCGCGTCGCGCGGGTATGACGGCTTTTCGCAGCGTGCCACGTTCAGGCGGGCCGGCCGCGACAGGTCGGGCGGCGGCTTGGGCGGAGCCGCGGGCGGGGCGGGTGCCGGTGCGGCCACGACCGGCGGCGGCAGCGGCCGCATCGGCGCCGGCTCGGGCGGCGGCACCGGCTTGGCCGTGATCGTCGGCCTCGGCTTCGGCGGCGGGCGCACCCGAACTTCCGGCGGCGGAATGAAGGGCGGCGGCGGCGCCTCCATCATCGGCGGTGGCGCGACTTCCGGCGGTGGAATCGGAGGCGGGGGCGGTCGGTCTTCCTGAACCACCCGCACCTCGACCGGCGCGATGACCCTCTCGACGACGCGCTGCGCGAGACCGGTCACCAGCGCGTAGACGATGACGACGTGCATCGCGAGCACGATGGCGAAGCCGACGGTGCGGCGTCCGGGGTCGTAGCTCGGCAGGTGACGGGTCATCGCGGGTCGAGTGCGGCCACGCCGGCCCACATGTCGCACGAACCGGCGTCATTGCCCGGTTCGACAACGCGGCCCTCGTTTGGTTCACGTTTTGTGACGGTCGGCCAAGGCCTTGTCGGGGGCCCGGAATGCCGCCTGACCGATCATCCACCGTGCGCCGCGCCTGCTGGCGTGCATCCATGGGGAAGGCGTCGTCATGATCACCATCGTCGGTATTTCGGGGAGCCTGCGAAAGGGCTCGTTCAACACCATGCTGCTTCGCTGCGCCGCCGCACGGATGCCCGAAGGGGCCGAGCTGCGGCTCGGCACCATCCGCGACATTCCGCTCTACGACGGCGACATCGAGGCCACGCAGGGCATTCCCGCGCCGGTGGCGGCGCTGAAGGAGGCGATCGCCGATGCGCACGGCCTGCTGCTCGTGACGCCCGAGTACAACAACTCGATTCCCGGCGTGTTCAAGAACGCCGTCGACTGGCTGTCGCGCCCGCCGGCGGACATCCCGCGGGTGTTCGCCGGCAAGCCGGTCGCGCTCATCGGGGCATCGCCGGGCGCCTTCGGGACGGTGATGAGCCAAAACGCCTGGCTGCCGGTGCTGCGCACGCTGCAGACGCGGTTCTGGTCCGAAGGCCGCCTGCAGGTGTCGCGCGCGGCCAGCGTCTTCACCGATGAAGGCGAGCTGGCCGATGCGAAGACCGATGAAGCGCTGCGCAAGTTTCTCGCGGGATTCGTCCAATTCGCAGCTGTGCGGGTAGGAGCCGGCTGACAGCGAATCGCGATGTGCGACGACAGCGCCGGGCGGACGCTCCATCTAACCTCACATCACCGTACCGGCGCCGCAACGAGCGGTCGGCGGAGACATCCATGTTCTACCGGCCTGTGTCCGGATCGAAAGGAGCAACCATGAACTTCATCGTTTGGCTGATCGTCGGCGGTCTGGTGGGCTGGGTCGCGAGCATGCTGATGCGCACCGACGCCCAACAGGGCATCTTCCTCAACATCATCGTCGGCATCGTCGGCGCGTTCCTCGGCGGCTTTCTGCTGGCGCCGATGTTCGGCACCGGCACCATCAACCAGAACGACTTCAGCATCGGCGGGCTGGCCGTCTCGCTGCTCGGCGCGGTCGTGCTGCTGGCCATCGTGAACCTGTTCCGGCGCGGCCGCATCCGCTGAGCGGGCTGCCAAGCCATGCAGCTCGGCGAAAGATCTCACGAGCACGCCGCATCGGCGAGGGTCTATACCTACCGCGGGGAATACGAGATCGGCGCGCGTGAGATCACCTGGAAGGCCCGTGTGAAACGCGGCGCCGAAGCCGAGTTCGAACTCACCGGCACGCTGCCGATGAGTTCGGCCGGCGTGGCCTCGGTGGCCGAACAGGCGGTGAACGACGCAATCGTCAAGCGCATCGATGCGCTCGAGGTGGCCTGAAGTCAGGCGATCGTCGATGCCGCCCGCGAGGGCGGTGTCTGTGCGACTGCCTGGCCATCAGCTGCAGCGCGCCGTTCCGTTATTCGCTTCCTCCGATCAGAACAGTCACCGGGCCTGAACCGTCGGTGTTTCAAGCAGTTCGCCGTACGTCCGACAGAAGCGCGATGAGGCGCGCTGCTGCCGGCGAGAGGTAGCTGTTCGTCCGGTAGTTCACCACGAGGCGCCGCCGCATCGTCGTCTCCTTCAGCGCAATCTCCTTGAGCTTGGCGCCGGTTTGCCTTCCTTCGAGGTGATGGCGCGAGATGAAGCTCAGGAGGCCCGTCTCGGCGATCAGCGTCGGCAGCATCAGCAGCATCGTGCTCTCGACCTGCACGCGCGGGCGAGGCAGGTGCTTGCGGTCGAATGTGTGGTCGAGCCAATCCCGCGTGGGGGCGCCGGGCGGCTGCAGCGCCCAGCGGTACGCCGTGAGGTCCTTCAGCGTCGGATGACCGCGGAACAGCTCGTGGCTGGAGCTTGCCGCCACGACGATGGCATCCTCGGCCAGCACCTGCGAGACGAAGCCGTCCTCCGCCGGGCTTTCGGTGCCCACCATCAGGTCCAGCTCACCGGCCCGCAGCATGGGCTTGAGCGTGTCGATCAGGCCGACGACCGTACGCAGCGTGACCTCGGGCGCTTCTCGCAGGAGCCGGCGTGCGACCGGGGGCAGCAGGTACTGCGCGGCGGTGGGAACGATGCCGATGCGCACGTGCCCGGACAAGCCCTGGCCGATGCCTGCGATCTCGCGTCGCGCGTCTTCCACGTCGAAGCGCATGCGCTGGGCCCACTTCAGCAGCACCTTGCCTGCAGCGGTCAGGCGGATTCCACGTCCCGCCTTCTCGAACAGCGGCGCGCCGCATTCCTCCTCGAGGCGTCGTATGCAGCCGGTCAACGCAGGCTGCGTCCGGTGCAACTGCTGTGACGCGCGGCCGATGTGCTCGAGCGTGGCGATGACTTCGAAGTAGCGCAGGTCACGCAGGTCCATACCAAAAGCCGGATTGATGGTTACTCAAAAACTATCGATTGGACTGTAGGTGTCATCCCGCCAATACTCAAGCCCACAGCAAAGGCCGCCATCCCGAGCGGCCGAACCGGAAGTACCACGGAGACAGCATGAACTTCACCCGACGCACGCTGGTGGCGATCGCCGCCGCAACCCTCACGAGCGGCGCCTTCGCACAGTCGTGGCCCGCCAAGCCGATCCGCCTCGTCGTGCCGTTCCCGCCGGGCGGCGGCACCGACATCATTGCCCGCGAGACCAGCCAGAAGGTGGCCGCGGCGACCGGCTGGACCTTCGTCATCGAGAACAGGCCCGGCGCCGGAGGCAACCTCGGCGTCGACGCCGTCGCGAAGGCGCCGGCCGACGGCTACACGATCGTCATCGGCCAGACCAGCAACCTGGCGATCAGCCCGACGCTCTACACCAAGCTGCCGTACGACCCGCAGAAGGACCTGGCGCCGATCGTGCTGCTCGCCAACGCGCCGCTCGTCATGGTGACCGGCACCGGCTCCCCTTTCAAGACGGTCGCTGACGTCGTCAGTGCCGCGAAGGCGAAGCCCGGCGCGCTCAACTTCGCGTCTCCGGGCAACGGCACGGTTGCGCATCTGACCAGCGAGCTGTTCCAGAAGGCGGCTTCGGTGAAGACCCAGCATGTGCCGTACAAGGGGGCTGCGCAGGCGATGACCGACGTCATTGGCGGCAACGTCGAGCTGTACATGTCGTCGGTGCCCACACTGCTCGGGCAGATCAAGCAGGGGAAGCTTCGCGCGCTCGCGGTCACCTCCGCCGAGCGTGTCGACGATCTGCCGAACGTGCCCACCCTCAACGAATCGGGCTACGCGGGCTTCAACGCGGTGACCTGGTTCGGCCTGCTCGCGCCGGCCGGCACGCCCAAGGACGTCGTGACGCGTCTGAATGCCGAGTTCAACAAGGCCCTGCAGCAGCCCGAACTTCGCAAGAAGCTGGTTGACGAAGGCGCCGACCCCGCGGGCGGCACGCCGGAGCAGTTCGCCTCGCTGATCAAGGACGACATCCCCCGCTGGGGCAAGGTCGTCAAGGAATCAGGCGCCAGAGTCGACTGACCTTCTTCCATCCACCCACGCCGGCATGCCCGCCGGCATCCTCTCAGGACACCGACCACCATGAGCAGTCAAGCCGCTGCATTGCCTGACGTGATCCGCGACATCGAGCGCGTCGACGCGGGCGTTGTCGAACAGGCGTCGACGTTCCCGTCCTCCATCCTGGCCGACGTGGCCGGCCGGCGCGGCGCTCTGAGCGGCCGCATCGCGCCGCTCGCACCGTCGATGCGGTTCGCAGGCCCGGCGATCACCGTCGAGGTCCGTCCCGGCGACAACCTGATGATCCACGCGGCGCTTGCCGTCGCGAGGCCGGGCGACGTGATCGTCGTCGACGGCAAGGGCGACCTCAGCAGCGCGCTGATGGGCGAGATCATGTGCCAGCAGGCCGTCGCTCTCGGCGTGGCCGCCGTCGTGATCGACGGTGCGGTGCGCGACAGCGTGGCCATCCGCGAGCTCGGATTCCCGATGTACGCCGCCGGGCTGAACCCCAACGGACCGACCAAGTTCGTGCCGGGCCGGCTCAACCATCCGGTGTCCATCGGCGGCGTGACCGTGAACCCCGGCGACCTCGTGGTCGGCGATGCCGACGGCGTCACCGTGGTCGAGCGCAACAAGGCCGCCGCGATGCTGCCGTTGGCCGCCGAGAAGGTGGCTGCCGAAACGAAGCGCATCGCCGACATCAGAAGCCGCAAGGCGCTTCGCCCCGGCTGGCTCGATGGCGCGCTGCGCGCGGCCGGCGTCATCAAGGAAGGGGAGACGCTGTGAACAAGCCCGTCTTCCTCGTCACCGGCAGCGACCTCACGCCGCAGGCGCTCGCGCTGCTGAAGGACTACGAGGTCGTCTTCGCCGGCAAGGCGCCGACCGAGGACGACATCGTCGGGCTGTGCAAGCGGCACGACCCCGTGGCCATCATCGTGCGCTACAGCAAGGTGGGCGCCGCGGCGATGGACGCAGCGCCGAGCCTGAAGGTCATCTCCAAGCACGGCAGCGGCACCGACACGATCGACAAGCCGGCCGCCAAGGCGCGCGGCATCGAGGTCGTCGCGGCGGCCGGCGCCAATGCCGCGGCCGTGGCCGAGCAGGCATTGGCGCTGCTGCTGGCCTGCGCCAAGTCGGTGGTCACGCTCAACGAGCGCATGCACGCCGGCCACTGGGACAAGGCAACGCACAAGAGCGTGGAGCTCGAGGGCCGCACCGTCGGCGTGATCGGTCTCGGCGCCATCGGACTGCGCTTTGCGCGCATGGCCGATGCGATGGGCATGCGCGTGCTTGGCTTCGACCCGTATGCGAAGGACCTGCCTTCTTGCGTGACGCCCGCCGATCTCCAGACGATCTGGCGCGAGTCCGACGCGATTTCGCTGCATTGCCCGCTCACCTCGGACAACGCGAAGCTCATCGATGCGAAAGCGCTCGCGGCGTGCCGCAAGGGCGTGATCATCGTCAACACCGCGCGGGGCGGCCTGGTGGACGAGGCGGCGCTGCTCGACGCGGTTCGCTCGGGCCAGGTCGCCAGCGCGGGCCTCGACAGCTTTGCCGTCGAGCCGATGACGGCGCCGCACCCGTTCCATGGCGAAGCGCGCATCGTTCTCAGCCCGCACATCGGCGGCGTGACGGCCGATGCCTACGTGAAGATGGGCATTGCCGCGGCGCAGAACGCGCTGGCCGTGCTGAACGCCTGACGGGACGCACGCCATGGGACAGCGCTGGGTGCGCGCGCCGGCCGGCTCGAACTGGGGCGAATTCGGTCCCGACGATCAGCGTGGCCGCATGAACCTGGTGACGCCGGCCAAGGTGCTGCAGGGCATCGCGGAGGTGAAGGAGGGCCGCACCTTCTGCCTCAGCCTTCCGCTCGACGTGCCGGGCGGCCAGGCCATGAATCCGCGGCGCATCGGGCCGCGACGCTACGCGGCCGTGCGCGACGGCAAGAGCGCCGGGCAGCAAGGCTTCTGCTGGTCGTATGCCGTCGAGGATGCCGATCTCACCGACGTCGTCAACGACGACGTGGTGCTGATGAGCCTGCAGTACTCCACCCAATGGGACAGCCTCGCGCACGTCGGCAGCCGTTTCGATGCCGATGGGGACGGCATCGACGAGGCGGTCTTCTACAACGGCTACCGCGCCGGCGAGCACATCCGTCCCGGCACGGAGGATTCGAGCGCAAGCGACATCGTGGCCCGATTTCGCGAACCATCGGCCGACGCGCTCGGCATCGAGCGCCTGGCGGAGCATGGCGCGCAAGGCCGCGGCGTGATGATCGACCTCGAGCATCACGTCGGCCGTCGGCGCCAGGCCGTGGGATACGACATGCTGATGCGCCTGCTGGACACCGACGGCATCGAAGTGGAGCCCGGGGACATGGTCTGCCTGCACACCGGGTTCGCGGACACCTTGCTGTCCATGAACCGCCAACCCGATGTCGCCCGGCTGCACGAGACCGGAAGCGGCCTCGACGGCTGGGACGGCAAGCTGCTGAACTGGATCGTCGACAGCCGGCTGGCCTGCCTGCTTGCGGACAACCCTGCGGTCGAGCTCGTCGTGCCCAAGCTCGCGACGCCGACGCCGATGCGCCAGCCGCGACTGCCGCTGCATGAGCACTGCCTGTTCAAGAACGGCATTCACCTCGGCGAGCTCTGGTACCTGACGGAGCTGGCGACCTGGCTCAGGGCGCATGGCCGCTTTCGATTCCTCTTGACCGCGCCGCCGCTGCGGCTGCCGGGCGCGGTGGGCTCGCCTGCCACGCCGATCGCTACCGTTTGATTGACCCAACGACATGGAGACACGAATGAAGAAGTGGATGAAATCGATCGTCGCTGCGGCCTCGATGGCCTCGGCCTGTGCCGCCCATGCCGCGTGGCCCGAGAAGCCGGTGAAGATCGTCGTGCCGTACCCGCCTGGCGGCGCGGTCGACGTGGTCACGCGCAAGATCGCGTCCAAGCTGCAGGAACAAACGGGCCAGACCTTCTTCGTGGAGAACAAGGCGGGCGCGACCGGCACGATCGGCTTGTCGCAGGTGGTGCAGTCACAGGCCGACGGCTACACGCTCGCGGCCAACGACACGACCTACGCGCTGCTGCCGCACATCTTCAAGAAGCTGCCGTTCGACCATGCACGCGATCTGGTGCCCGTGGGGGCGTTCGTCTTCGCGCCGATGGCGGTGGTGGTCAAGGCCGACTCGAAGTTCAAGACCCTCGGTGACCTGATCGGCGCCGCCAAGGCCGAACCCGACAGCGTGACCTACGGCACCGGCGGTCCCGGCACGACACCGCACTTCGTCAGCGAGGCGCTGGGTATCGCTGCGGGAGCGAACTTCATGCACATCCCGTTCAAGGGAGCGGGCGAGGCCACGATGGGAATGCTGTCCGGCACGGTCGACTTCCAGATCGCGTCGACACCCGGCGTGATGGGCAACGTCAAGGGCGGCAAGGCACGCCTGCTCGCGGTGAGCGGCAGCAAGCGCCTCGGCACGCTGCCCGACGTGCCGACCTTCGCCGAAGCCGGGATCAAGAACTTCGGGCTGATCAATTTCACCGGGCTGTGGGCGCCGAAGGGCACGCCGCAGGCCGTGGTCGAGCGGCTCCAGAAGGAACTCGCGACGGCGATGGCTTCGGTCGACATGAAGGCGTTCGCCGAGGGCATCGCGTCGGAGCCCGGGTACTGGGACTCGGCCGCCTTCGCGAAGGACCTCGCCGAGCGCACCGCCTATTGGGGCAAGGTCGCGGCGAACACCGAGTTCGAGCGCCAATAGACCCCGAGCGGAGGCGCGCGATGTTCCTGCTGCAGCAGCCCGAGGTCCGCGAGACGGAAGTGTTCTCCCGCATGCCGGACCGCTTTCGCCGCACCGGCGTGCGCTCGGACTGGGCCGATGCGAACCGCAGCGGGCAGCCGACCGATTCGTTCCTCGAAGGGCCGGTGTTCGACAGCGCGGGCAACCTCTACGTCACCGACATCCCGTTCGGACGGATCTTCCGCATCGATGCGAAGGGCGACTGGGAGCAGGTCGCCGAATGGGCCGGCGAACCGAACGGCATGAAGTTTCTGAACGACCGAGAGCTGCTGGTCACCGACTATCGCAACGGCCTGATGGTCTGCGACATTGCGAGCGGCACCGTGCACCCGTGGCTCGAGCGGCACAACAGCGAGCGCTTCAAGGGCGTCAACGACCTCGTGTTCGACAGCCGCGGCAATCTCTACTTCACGGACCAGGGCCAGACCGGCCTGCACGACCCGACGGGCCGGCTCTATCGGCGCCGTCCCGATGGGCAGTTGGACCTGCTGCTGTCCAACGTGCCCAGCCCCAACGGCGTGGCCTTGTCGCCCGACGAGCGCGTGCTGTACCTCGGCGTCACGCGCGGCAATGCCGTCTGGCGCGTGCCGCTGCTCGACGACGGCAACGTGGCCAAGGTCAGTGCCTTCTTCACGTCGTACGGCCCAAGCGGTCCCGACGGCCTGGCCGTGGACCAGAAGGGGCGATTGATCGTCGCGAATCCGGGCCTGGGCGTCGCCTGGGTGCTGAACCACCGTGCCGAGCCGGAAGTGGTGCTGCGCAGCTGCGCGGGCGCCTCGCTGACCAACGTGGCCTTCGGAGGGCCGCAGCGCACGACGCTCTACTGCACCGAATCGATCAGCGGCTCGGTGCTGCGTGCGCAACTCGATGCGCCGGGCCTTGCAATTCATCGCCCTGCGTGACCCCACCGACAACCATAAGGAGACAAGCAATGAATCGATGTACGACCCTCACGATGGTGGTGGCTGCCATTTCCGCAGCCCCGGCTGCGGCGCAACCGACGACATACCCGCAGAAGCCTGTCCGCCTCGTGGTCGGGTTTCCTGCGGGCGGCCCGTCCGACATCGTCGCCCGCGCCTTTGCCGACCATGCCGCCAAGGCGCTCGGCCAGCCGATCGTCGTCGACAACAAGCCGGGTGCGAACGCGGTGATCGCTACCGAAGCGGTCGCCCGGGCCGAGCCCGACGGCCACACGCTGCTGGCGGCGGCGACCAACCACACGATGATTCCGGCGCTGTACGCCGGGCGCGTGAAGTTCGACGCTGCCGCGTCGTTCAAGCCGGTCTGCACGCTGGCGTCCAGTGCCACCGTGCTCGTGGTCGGGCCGTCGATGCCGGTCAAGTCGGTGAAGGAGTTCCTCGATCGCGTGCGCGCGAAGCCCGGGGGGGCGACGTTCGCGAGCCCCGGACTCGGCAGCTCGCCGCACCTGGCGACCGAGGCGTTCCGCAAGCTGACCGACACGGACATGACGCACATCCCGTACAAAGGCGCCGCGCCGGCGGTGACTGACCTCATGGGCGGTCAAGTGGACCTGTCGTTCGCCACCGTGGGATCGGTGCTGCCGCAACTCAAGACGGGCAAGCTCACGGCTCTGGCAGTGGCCGCGCGCGAGCGATCCGCATTGCTGCCGCAGGTGCCGACGTTCGAGGAGGCCGGTGTCAAGGGCTTCGTGATCGACACGTGGTACGGCCTGATGGCGCCGGCGGGCACGCCGCCCGACGTGTTGCGCACGCTCGAGCGCGAGGCCACCCGGTTCGGCCATGCGCCTGCAACGCGGGAACGCCTGCTGGCGGCCGGCCTCGAACCGCAGACCGTCTGCGGTGACGCGTTCACAACCCAGGTGGGGCGCGAGATCGAATCGAACACGCGGCTGGCTCGCGAGCTGAATCTCAAGGCCGATTGAACGGCCCCCGTCCTACATGGAGACCTTTTGATGAACACCTCACGTCGTCTGATGCTCGCCGCTACGCTGTCCCTTGTGGCGAACCTCGTGCATGCGCAGGCCTACCCGAGCAAGCCGATCAAGCTGATCGTGCCGTTCCCGCCGGCCGGCAATGTCGACCTCAGCGCCCGCATCATCGCGCCGGAGCTGTCGAAGCAGCTCGGACAGCCCGTCGTCATCGAGAACAGGGCAGGTGCCAGTGGCACGGTCGGACTGGATGCCGTGGCCAAGGCGCCCGCGGACGGCTACACGCTGGGGGTCGCATCGCCGGTCAATCACCTGGCCGCGCCGTCGCTGTACCCCAAGCTGCCGTACGACTCGATCCGCGACTTCACGCCGGTGGGGTTGATCGCCAGCGTTCCGATGGTGCTGGTGGTGGGGTCGTCGTCGCCGGTGAAGTCGGTAGCCGATCTGCTTGCGCTGGCGCGCACGCGCAACGGCGCGATGACGATGGCATCGGCCGGCAGTGGCAGCGGCAACCACATCGTCGGCGAGCTGTTCCAGGACGCGACCGGCGTGAAGTTCGTGCACGTGCCGTACAAGGGCAGTGCCCCGGCGAACAACGACCTGGCCGGAGGGCATGTGGACCTGCACTTCGACCAGCTGTCGTCGGTGCTGCCGCTGCTGCAGGGCGGCAAGCTGCGCGCGCTGGCCGTGACCACCGCGCGACGCTCGCCGCTGCTGCCCGAGGTGCCGACGCTTGCCGAAGCCGGTGTGGCGAAGTTCGACTTCAGCACCACGCTGGGCCTGGTCCTTCCGGGCAGCGCTGCGCCGGACGTGGTCAAGCGCGTGAATGTGGCGCTGCACGACGTGCTGCGGCAGCCCGCGGTGCGCGAGCAGTTCGCTCGGCTGGGCGCCGAGGTCCGGGAAAGCATGCCCGCGCAGTACGCGGAGTTCATCCGCAGCGAGATCGCGCGCACGTCGAAGATCGTGCGCGACGCGAAAATCACGGTCGACTGATCATGACCCGGGCGATGGCCGCCCATGAGGGCATCGCGGACTGCCACTTCCACGTGATCGCGCCGCCGGCGCAATTTCCGATGTTCGCCGGACGCAGCTACACGCCCGCACCTGCGCCGCTGGAGCGCTGGCGCGAAGCGCTGGGGCCGCTGGGTGTGAAGCGCGGCGTGGTGGTGCAGCCCAGCTTCTATGGATGCGACAACCGCGTCATGCTGGGTGCACTCCAGCAAGGCGGTGGCGAGCTGGTCGGTATCGCGGCAGTCGACGCCGACGTGGCGGACGAGGCGCTCGATGCGCTGGCCGCGGCCGGCGTCCGCGGGGTCCGCATGGCTCACTTCGAGGCCGGCGATCCGCGCGCCATGGGGGGCTTCATCTCCTTCGAGGCTTTCGATGCGCTCGAAGACCGGCTGTGCGAGCGGTCCCTTCACCTGCAGCTCTTCACCGACAGCCGGTTGCTGCCTGGGATCGTTCCGCGGCTGCGGCGGGCGCGCATCCCGGTCGTGCTGGATCACATGGGCCGCGCGCCCGCCGCGCTTGGCGCGCAGCATGCAGGCATCGAGGCGATGACCCAATTGCTGTGCGAGGGCCGGGTATGGGTCAAGCTGTCGGGCGTGGCCAACATCTCTGACGCGGCTCCGACGTACGACGATGCGCAGCGGGTACACGAGGCGCTGCTGGCTGCGAATCCGCAGCAGCTGATCTGGGGCTCGGACTGGCCTCACACGAAGCCTGCAGGGATTCCACCGGACACGGCTGCACTGCTTCGACTCTTTCATGCGTGGACACCGAAGCGAGACACGGAGCGTATCCTCTGCACAAACCCTGCGCGGCTCTACCGATGGTGAGTCGACAGAAGGCGAGCGTCCGGTCTTCCGAGGAGCGACGGGCAGCTGTGGGTC
>Ga0299914_10001538_pt1 | contig 15334 bp, 15 predicted proteins | sample RVTome_10_FD_201361 | JGI IMG/M metagenome (GOLD analysis project Ga0299914, IMG submission 201361) | Soil microbial communities from uranium-contaminated site in the Upper Colorado River Basin, Wyoming, United States - RVT153D57 (version 2) ...
GCCAGCGGCCGTCCTTCGGGTCGTCAAGCCCGATGAGGAAGGCCCGCTCTTCTGGCGTGGTGAGGTCGATCATGTGCGAGCGTCCGGGCATCGCATCCATCCTAGCCGAAGTCGGACGGTGGCCCGGCATCGTGCGCGGAGCGGTACTTTCCGGCTAGTGCGGCAGCGCACCACCATGTGCCATACCTATCCGCACCACGCCGGGGGGCTGGAGGTCCACGCATGCACGAGGCCGTCTTGGCCGCGTCCAGCGCTCGCGGGTCCGTGGCGGCCGCTAGCCGATCCGGGCTCGCCATGCGTCTTGTCGCGGCGCTCTTCGTGGCGACCGTGACGGCCGTCGTGGCGGAGCGCGTGCTCGCCGCGTCCGTCGCCGACGCGGGCCTGCGGGGCCTGCTCAGCGCCGCCGTGGGAGCCGGCCTGGTCGCCATCGGCCTGTGGCTGGCCGTCGTCCATCCGCTGGTGCGCTCGCACCGCGACCTCAGCCAGCGTTACGAGGCCGCCCTCGCCGACGCGCTCACCGACCCGCTCAGCGGCCTCGGCAACCATCGCGCCTTCCAGGAGGAGCTCGACCGCCAGGTCGAGGCCGCCCAGCGCTACCAGGTACCGCTCAGCCTCGTCATCCTGGACGTCGACGAGTTCAAAGCCGTGAACGACCTGAACGGCCACGCCGAAGGGGATCGCACGCTCGCTTACTTCGGCCGGCTCATGTCGACCTCCATCCGTCGCCCCGACCGACCCTTCCGCATCGGCGGCGACGAGTTCGCCATCCTGCTGCCGCATACGGACGCCGAGGGCGCCCGTATCGTGGTGCGGCGGCTGCTGGCCACGGCGCTCCAGCCGGCGCTGCGGACGGACGGCCAGCCGCGCGCCGGGATCTCGTTCTCGGCCGGCGTGAGCGCCATGCCGGATCCCGCTACCACGCGCGCCCAGCTCTACGCCCAGGCCGATGCGGCCCTGTACGAGGCGAAGCGCGCCGGACGCACCGACGTCGTCGTCTTCGACCCGCTGTCGGCGTCCGAGGCCGCCGTGGCGGAGGGATCGGCTGCGGAGGTGGCCGGCGTCATCGCCAACGGCCTGCTGCGACCGGTATACCAGCCGATCGTCGATGTCGGCGACATGCGCCAGCTCGGCATGGAAGGCCTCATCCGCCCTGTGCCGCCGGCCCCGTTCTCGAATCCCGGCACCCTGTTCGCCGCCGCACGCGCCGGCGAGCACCTGCTCGAGCTCGACTTGATGTGCATCGAGACGATCGTGGCCGGCGCGGCGGCGCTGCCCGCCGACCAATTCCTGGCGGTCAACGTTTCCCCCGCCACGGTCGAGTCGCCATCGTTCGGCGCCGCGGTCCTGCTCAGCATCCTCGCTCGCCACCGGTTCGCGCCGGAGCGGCTCGTCATCGAGCTCACCGAGCGCGAGCCCGTCGAGGACCTCGACCGGGCCCGGACCACGCTCGAAGCCTGCCGCCAGGCGGGGATCCGAGTCGCGGCCGACGACGTCGGCGCCGGCAACGCCGGCCTGCGGCTCCTCAGCGAGCTGCAGTTCGACCTCATCAAGGTTGATCTCGGCCTGGTCCAGCGCAGCGCCACGAGCGCCGCTTCGAGCGCGGTGATCGAGTCGGTCGTGGGGCTGGCCGCGCGTACCGGTGCCCTGGTGGTTGGCGAGGGTGTCGAGGAGACCGCCCAGCTCGCGAAGCTCGGCGCGCTTGGCGTGAACGCGGCGCAGGGCTACCTGCTCGGCCGACCTGAGCCGATGCCCGAGGTGGTCACCGCGGAGGTGCAGGTGGCGCCCATCGCCGCGGTCGACCTTCCCGCTGCCGGTGCCGCGCATGAGGCGCCGTCGTCCATTGATGCCTGGCGACGCGCGATCGGGCTGCCAGCCGCCTGAGACGCCCCTACCTGGCCAGCAGCCGCACGAGGATGTCGATCGCCCGGGAAACGAGCGCCGGGTCGGCGGCGTCGCGGTCCCCGGTGTCGAGCCACACGATTCGCGCGTCGCGCCGCAGCCAGCTTAGCTGCCGCTTGGCGTACTGCCGCGTGTGACGGGCGGTCACCTCGATCGCCCGCTCCGCGTCCCACTCCCCCGCCACGACCCGCGCCGCCTCGCGGTAGCCGTGCCCGGTCATCGGCGACAGGTCCGGCCCATAGCCGGCCTGCAGGAGCGTCGCCATCTCGGCGAGCAGGCCGCCGGCGAACATCCCGGCCGCCCGCGCCTCGATCCGGCGGTAGAGGGCCGCGCGCGGGCGCTGCAGGCCGAGCAGCGCGACCCGGCCGCCATACGGCTCGGCTCGGGCAGCCGGGGCAGCCTCACTCCCTTCGGCGCGCTCGAGCGCGCGGAGCACGCGGCGCGGATTGCGCAGGTCCGTCCCGGCGGCGAGGGCCGGCGCCGCGCGCCGCAGCCGCTCGGCCATGGCGGCCAGCCCCTCGGCCTCCATCTCCTCGACGAGGCGACGCCGCGTCTCGGGAGACGGCGGCCCGCCGGGCAGCGCGTAGCCATCGACGAGGGCGCTGACGTACAGTCCGGTCCCCCCCACGACGAGCGGCAGCCGGCCGCGGGTGGCGATCTCGGGCACCACCCGGCGAGCGGCAGGCAGCCAGTCGGCGAGCGTGAACGGCTCGTCTGGCGCCACGAGGTCGAGCAGGTGATGCGGGACCCGAGCCCGGTCGGCGGCCGAGGGCTTGGCCGTGCCGACGTCCATGCCGCGGTACACCTGGCGCGAGTCGGCGACGATGATCTCGACCGGCTGGCGCGCGGCGATCGCCATCGCCAGCTCGCTCTTGCCCGAGCCGGTGGGGCCGACGATGGCGGCGATCGGCGGCTCCGGCAGCATGCGACCCGCGGCGCGCGGCGCCATCGGCCCTGATCAGACCTCGAAGAGGCGCTGGACCTGGTCGATGGCAGTCGCCCGCCCGGTGGCGCGCTCGACGGTCACGACCACGGCGTTGAAGCTGACCGGTCCATCGGCCACCTGGAATCGGGTGGGCAGATGGGTGAGGAAGCGGGGCAGCACGGTCTCCAGGCTGAAGCCGATGATCGAGTCGCGCGGCCCGGTCATGCCGATGTCGCTGACGTAGGCGGTGCCCTTGGGCAGGACGCGGGCATCGGCGGTGGGCACGTGGGTGTGGCTGCCGACCACCGCGCTCACGCGCCCGTCGAGGAACCAGCCCATCGCGTTCTTCTCCGAGGTGATCTCGCAGTGGAAGTCGAGGATGCGGATCGGCGGGAGAGGCTCCGCCGCCCCATCGAGCAGGGCGTCGATGGCCTCGAACGGCGAATCGAGCTGGTTCATGAAGACGCGTCCCATGGCGTTCAGGACGGCGACGTGCTCGCCGTCGGGCAGCTCGTGGACGAGCCAGCCGCGCCCCGGCGCGGCGTCGGGATAGTTCAGCGGCCGGAGCACGGGGCGGCCCGAGTCGAGGTACTCGTAGATCTCGCGCTTGTCCCAGATGTGGTTGCCGCTGGTGATGACATCGATCCCGTGGCCAAGCAGCTCCTCGCTCAGGCTGGGGGTGAGGCCGGCGCCGGCGGCGACGTTCTCGCCATTGGCGACGACCATGTCGAGATCGAGCTCAGCGCGCAGGTCGGCGAGGTGGTTGCCGATCGCCAGGCGTCCGGGCTTGCCGATGATGTCGCCGATGACCATGCACCGCAACAGCGCGGCGCGATCGGTCATCGGGCGTAGTCGACGGCCCGGGTCTCGCGGATCACCGTCACCTTGATCTGGCCCGGGTACTGGAGCTGCTCCTCGATCTTCTTCACCACGTCGCGAGCCAGCCGGGAGGAGGCGAGGTCGTCGATGTCCTCTGGCTTCACCAGGATCCGGATCTCGCGGCCGGCCTGGATCGCGTAGCAGCGTTCCACGCCCGGGAAGGAGAGGGCGATCTGCTGGAGATCGTCGAGCCGCTTCACGTAGTTGTCGAGGCTCTCGCCGCGTGCGCCCGGGCGCGAGGCGCTGATGGCGTCGGCGATCTGGACCACGGTCGCCTCGACCGACTCCTGCTCCACCTCCTGGTGATGGGCGGCAATCGCGTTGCAGACGATGGCGTTCACGCCATAGCGCGCGGCGATGTCGGCACCGATCTGGGCGTGCGGACCCTCGACTTCGTGGTCGACCCCCTTGCCGATGTCGTGCAGCAGGCCGCCCTTCTTGCTCTCCGCCACGTTCGCGCCGATCTCGGCCGCGAGCAGGCCGGCCAGGCGCGCGGTCTCGATGCAGTGGTTCAGCACGTTCTGGCCGTAGCTGGTGCGGTACTTCAGCCGGCCGAGGAGCTTGATGAGCTCCGGGTTGAGGCCCGGCACCGCGGCGTCGTAGGCAGCCTGCTCCCCCGCCTGGCGCATGACCGTCTCGATCTCGGCGCGGCACTTCGCCACGGTCTCCTCGATCCGGCCGGGATGGATGCGGCCGTCGCTGATGAGCTTGGTGAGCGCCATGCGGGCCACCTCGCGGCGCACCGGGTCGAAGCCGGACAGCACGACCGCCTCGGGCGTGTCGTCGATGATGAGGTCGACGCCGGTGGCCTGCTCGAGGGCGCGGATGTTGCGTCCCTCGCGGCCGATGATGCGGCCCTTCATCTCTTCGCTCGGCAGCGTGACGACGGTGACGGTGGCCTCCGACGTGTGGTCCGCAGCGATGCGCTGCATGACGGTGGTGAGGATCCGACGCGCGCGCTCGTCACCCTCGTCCTGGGCGCGGCGCTCGACCTCGCGGACCTGGTGCTGCGCTTCGGCCTGGGCCTCGTCCACGGTCTGCTGGATGAGCGCCTGGCGCGCTTCCGCCACGCTCAGGCCGCTCACCCGCTCGAGCTCGATCAGCTGACGCTGGTGAAGCTCGACAAGCCGAGCCCGCTCGGCGTCGACCTGTCGCTGGTGCTCCTCGAACGCCTCCTCGCGGCCCTCCTGAGCCTCCAGCTTGCGGTCAAGGCTCTCCGCCCGGTCGAGGAGGAGGCGCTCCTGGCGCTGGAGGTCGGCGCGCTTCTCACGCGCCTCGTCCTCGGCCGCGCGCTGGGCCTGGAGCGCCTGGTCCTTGCCCTCGAGGACGATCTCCTTCTGCTTGGCCCGTGACTCGGCCACGATGCGCTCCGCGTAGCTCTCCGCGTGACGCACGGCGGTGGCGGCAAGGTAGCGGCGCGCGAGGTAGCCAAGGCCGATGCCGACCACGAGTGCTCCGAGCGCCGCCAGGATGGCGACGGATGTCTCGATCATGGCTCCTCCGTGACTGGAGCCCGTCTGGGCGACCGATGGCGCCCGTCACGACGGGCGCGCGCTGCATGCATCGTTGTGCGGGCTGCCCGATGCCGATGCGTGCGCCGCCGGCGGTATCGGCGGGACGGACGTCAACGTCGTGTCAACCCCGCGGCGAGTGTACCGCAACTCGCCCGCAGCCTCCCTCGGAGGGTCCGGCTCGCCTCAGCCCGCCAGCCGCGGCATGAGGCGGATCATGTCGAGGTCGCGGGGCAGGAAGTCCTGGAGCATGATCCGCTGCACGCCGGCGGCGGCCATGGCCGCCACCCGTTCGCGCGCCTCGTCGAGCGTGCCCATGATCCAGCGCGCGCGGCGCTCCGCCAGCCACGCGTCAGGGTCGGCTTCGGCGCTGCCAAGCATCTCGAGCTGGCGACGCACCCGGTCGCGCAGATCCCCCTCCGATTCGGCGATGAGGATGCCGGTCATGGCCGAGCGGGTCACTTCGGCCGCGTCGCGACCCGCCTCCGCGCAGGCGCGGTCGATGCGCTGGTAAGCAGCTCGCGCCTTGTCCGGCGAGGCGGAGACGAGGTTGAACTCGTCGGCGAAGCGGGCCACCAGGCGCGCCAGCCGCGGCCCGCCGTCCCCGCCGAGGATGAGGTTCGGGTGGCGGCGTCCCGTGCCGCCCGCGGGACGCGGGGCGAGCTGCGCCGCCTGGACCCGCCAGTGCGCGCCGTCGAAGCGCCAGCCATCAGGCTCCGTCCACAGGCCGTGGACGATGGCCACCGCCTCCTCGAAGCGATCGTAGCGCTCCCCGAGGTCCGGGAATGGGATGCCGAGCTGCGCGTGCTCCTCGTCGTTCCAGCCGGCCCCCATGCCCAGCTCGACCCGCCCGCCGCTCATCTCGTCCACGGTGGCGACCTGCTTGGCGAGCACGCCAGGGATGCGGAACGTCACCGGCGAGACGAGCGAGCCGATGTGAATCGTGCTCGTCTCGCGCGCGAGCCCGGCAAGGGTGCTCCAGGCCTCGGTGGTCGGCAGCCCCGCCGGACCCGGGAAGCTGGCGAAGTGGTCGGAGCGGAAGAACGCCTCGAGTCCCGCCTGCTCGGCAGCTCGCGCGCAGGCCAGCACCTCGTCGTAGCTCAGCCCCTGCTGGGGCTCGGTCATGAGCGCGAGGCGAACCGTCATCCGGGTCACCTTAGCGAATTCAGGTTGACGCGTCCGCCTCGGCGTCCGCCTCGACCCCGGGCCCAGCCGCTCGCCGAGCGGACCGGATCGTGGCGCGCGCCGTCTCCGGGTCGAACCCGCGGCGCACGAGGTACATCCCCAGCCGGGCGAGTGCCTTCGCGTCCTCGGGCAGTGGCCGGCCACGCAGGTGGCGCTCCAGGGCGATCCTCGCGCGTGCGCCGTCGTCCGCGGGCAGGTGCTCGTCGCCGGGCGCCCGTTCGGGCGCCTCCCACGCCTCGCGGAACGCCTCGATCGCCTCGCGGCCGACGCCCCGCTGGCGGAGCTCGGCTTCGACCATCCGCCGTCCCCGCGGCGAGTGGCGGTCGCGCTGCTCGCCCCACCAGCGTACAAAGGCAGCGTCGTCCACGTAGCCGAGGGCCGCCAGCCGGTCCAGTGTCGCCGCGATCACCGCCTCGTCCGCCCCTGCACGACGCAGGCGCAGCTGGACCTCGCGGCGCGTGCGCGGCCGCGTGGCAAGGTAGCGAGCCGCGGTCTCGAGCGCAGCGTCGGCGTCGGGCGGCTCCCGCTCGGGACGCGGACGGCGAGGACGGACCATGCCGAGGCCGAGCTACTCTGCCTCGGCGATCCCCTCCACGCCGACCTCGATTGACGACACCTTGCCGCGGATCTCCTGCTCGACCTTGCCGGCGATCTCCGGGTTGGCCCTGAGGAAATCGCGCGAGTTCTCTCGTCCCTGGCCCAGGCGGGTATCCCCGTAGTTGAACCAGGCACCGGTCTTCGTCAGTACGCCGGCCGCGATCCCCACGTCCAGGAGGCCGCCCTCGCGGCTGATCCCCTCGTTGTACATGATGTCGAACTCGGCCAGCCGGAACGGCGACGCGACCTTGTTCTTGACCACCTTGACGCGCGTTCGAGAGCCGATGGCATCGGTCCCCGACTTGAGCGTCTCGATGCGGCGGATGTCGAGCCGGACGCTGGCGTAGAACTTCAGGGCCCGACCTCCGGGCGTGGTCTCCGGGTTGCCGAACATGACGCCGATCTTCTCGCGCAGCTGGTTCGTGAAGACGAGGGCCGTGTTGCTCCGGTTGATGGCGCCGGTCAGCTTCCGCAGGGCCTGGCTCATGAGGCGCGCCTGCAGGCCGACGAAGCTGTCCCCCATCTCGCCCTCGATCTCGGCGCGTGGGACGAGAGCCGCCACCGAGTCGACGATCACCACGTCGACCCCGTTCGAACGGATCAGGGTCTCGGCGATCTCCAGCGCCTGCTCGCCGGTGTCCGGCTGGCTGACGAGGAGCTCGTCGACGTTCACGCCGACGTTGCGGGCGTAGGTCGGGTCCAGGGCGTGCTCCGCGTCGATGAAGGCGGCCACGCCGCCGTTGCGCTGGGCGCTGGCGGCGACGTGGTAGCAGAGCGTCGTCTTTCCGCTCGACTCGGGGCCGTAGATCTCGGTGATCCGGCCGCGGGGCACGCCGCCGACGCCGAGCGCCAGGTCAAGCGCCACCGAGCCGGTGGGGATGACGTCGACGTTCTGGTGTGCGCCCTTGTCGCCGAGACGCATGATCGACCCGCGGCCGAACTGCTTCTCGATCTGCAGGATGGCGGCGTCGACGGCGCGGTTGCGCTCGCCGTTCCGCTCAGGCGGGGTCTGGGCCTTGGCCGGGGCCGCCGGGGCGTCCATGGTCTGGTGGGCTCCTTCTCTGCTGGTCCCGGCGGTCAGCTCACTCCTCCGCGCCGGGCTCGATGTGCTCGCCGGGCTCGCTCCGCGGCTTGCGCTTTGGCTTGATCACCTCGACCGACATCGGCGGCTCATAGGCCGATACCGGCGGAACCTTGGGCGCCTTCGCCTTCGGCTTGCGCTTCTCCTGGTGGCGCGGTCGATCCCTGCCCTTCGCCATCTTCAGCAGACCTCCGATCTGCCGGTCGGGTGTGCCGATAGGCTGCCGAATCGGTCCTTATCGGTCCGTTATCGGTGGCTTACCGGAGCCCGAGCCGGTGCTTGCGTACTGCTCCGTGACGACGTCCCGCAGCGATGCGTACGTCCCGTCCGCCAGCGCGGACCGGATGCGCCGCATCAGGTCGAGAGTATAGGTGACGTTATGGACCGAGGCGAGGCGATACGCGAGCAGCTCCTCGGCCCGGAACAGGTGGGCGAGATACGCCCGCGAGTGGTTGCGGCATGCCTCACAGGCGCAGCCGGGGTCGATCGGGCCGGGGTCGTCGAGGAAGCGCGCGTTGCGCAGGTTCAGCCGTCCCGCATCGGTCCAGACCTGCCCGTTGCGGGCGACCCGCGTGGGCAGCACGCAGTCGAACAGGTCCACCCCGCGCTCGACGGCGGTGAAGAAGTCGGCGGGCGACCCGACGCCCATGAGGTAGCGCACGCGCGAATCGTCGGCGAGCGCGTCGGCGACCACGTCGAGGGTGGCCGCCATCTCCGCCTTCGACTCCCCCACCGACAGGCCGCCAATGGCGATACCGTCGAACGGCAGCCCGGCGATGGCCGCCACGCTTGCTCGCCGCAGGTCGGGGTCCACGCCGCCCTGCACGATCCCGAACAGTGCCTGGTCGGCACGGCTGCGCGCCGCGAGGCAGCGCTCGGCCCAGGCGTGGGTGCGGCGCATGGCGGCTTCCACCGCGTCCGGCGGCCGGCCGGGGTCGACGAGCTGGTCGAAGGCCATGGCGACATCGCTGCCGAGCGCCTCCTGGATCTCGATCGCCCGCTCCGGGGTCAGCCGCTGCGGGGAGCCGTCGAGGTGGCTGGCGAAGGTCACCCCGTCATCGTCGACGCGGCCCAGGTGGGCGAGGCTGAAGACCTGGAAGCCGCCCGAATCGGTGAGGATCGGGCCGTCCCAGCCCATGAACCGATGGAGCCCGCCCAGGCGGGCGATGCGCTCGTGCCCCGGACGGAGCGAGAGGTGGTAGGTGTTGCCCAGGATGATCTGGGTGCCCGCCGCCAAGAGGTCGCCGGGGCTGAGGCTCTTCACCGTGGCCTGGGTCCCCACCGGCATGAACTGCGGCGTATCGATGGCGCCGTGGGGCGTGACGAGGCGCCCGAGCCGGGCGCGGCCGACCCCGGTCGGTGCGGACTCGAAAGAGATCGGTGAGGTTGGGGGCCGGTGCCCACTGGCCGTGGTCACCGCGAGAGGATAGGCTATGGCCCCGGCAGGAGGTAATCCATGGTCCGGCTGGCAGATTGGCCCCGTACTCCGTATCTGAACGACGAGCTCCACGAGTGGGTGCGCCTGCACCTTGACGCGCTCGGCGTCGAAGACATCGCCGTCTATGCGGTCGCCGGCCGCGAGGACGACGAGCGCCGCATCCTCGTCGTGACCGAGGTCGGGCTGCTCGACGGCTGGTACGCGCCTCGCGGTTCGACCGCTCGCTTCTCGCTGAACGTTCGCCTCTATCCCTGGCAGGCGGTGCATGGCGTCGACCTGCGCGGCGAGACGTACCGCCTCTGGGCCCACGAGCACCAGAGCCGTTGGCGCATGCGACTGACGCGGCCGGTGCTCGATGCGCTTGCCGAGACCCCCGAGCTCGGCAAGGCGCTCACCCAGTTCGCGGCCGCCTGCTCGGTCATGGCCGAGCCGACGGGCCACGAGATGCCCGGTGACGGCCCGCACGCGACGCGGCCTCCGGCGCGCGCCACACGGGAAGCGCACGACGAGCCTGCCTTTGCGGCCCCACCCGTCGCCGAGCAGGGCGACGACGGCGAGGCGCCGTCACCGTCGCCGACCGGCCAGGCGGCGGCCGGTGATGCGACACCGGCTCCGCTCCGGCCGCCGATCCGGGTAGAACCCGACCTCGCCGCTGAGCCCGGGCCGGAGGGCGATCGATCGCTCGACCTCGCCCGTCGGCTCGGCCTGCGCTGAACGAGGGCTCGGTCAGTCGGGCGCTCGCACCGCCGAGCGGGCCGTCACCTTCACCCCATTGATCGTGCCCTGAACGGCGGCGTGCACGCGCGTCGCCGCGGCCTCGCCGATGTCAGCGGCAGCCTCGATGGCGCCCGACGCCGCAGCGGAGGCGGCCTCCTCGACGTCGACCGTCGTGTCGCGTGCGACCTCGATCGCGCCCTCCACGGCGCCCACCGCCGCGGCGGTGATGTCCGCGCCGAGAGCCGACGCCTCGCTGACCGCGGCGCGGCTCGTCTGGCCGATCGCCTCGAGCGTCTCCCCACCCGTCTCGGCGGAGCCGCGTACGGCGCCGAGGACGGCGGCCTTCGCGGCGTTGCCGACCGACGTGGCGGCGCTGCTGGCCGCCATGGCCGTGGTGCTCACCGTGTTCGCGGCGGTGAGCGCGCTCAGGCCCACGACCTCGCCGACCGCCCCGATCGTGCCCTTCACCGCGCCTACCGCCAGGTCGGCGGCGCTCGAGCCGGCGCTGCCGATCTCCCGCACGCTGCGCTGGACGAGTGACGAGACGGTCGCGACGGCGGTCTCGCCGATTTCCCCCGTGCCGCGAATGGTGCCGATCACGCTCTCCTTCACGCGCCGGCCAATCTCGCGCTCATCGGGCATGTCCTCTCCTCCACTCCGCTTCTGTGCGAAATAGTGTACGGGTGGCAATCAAGTCGAGGCCACTCAGAGCACGAGCATGGCGTCACCGAAGCTGAAGAACCGATACCCCGCGTCGAGCGCGTCGCGGTAGGCAGCCAGCAGCGTGTCGCGCGCCTCGTGGGGGGTCGCGCCGGGCATGCCGGCCTGCACGAAGGCCGTCACCATGAGCAGCAGTGAGCTGCGCGGGAGGTGGAAGTTCGTGACGAGCGCGTCGACGGCGACGAACGGGTGCGGCGGCGTGATGTAGAGGTCCGTCCAGCCTCGACGCGCACGCTGCCGCGCCGCCGTCTCGAGCACGCGCACGCCGGTGGTGCCCACGGCCACGACCCGGCCACCAGCGGCACTGGTGCCTTCGATGGCGCGACGGGCCGCGGCCGGCACCTCGTACCACTCGCGGTGGATGCGGTGCTCGTCGATGAAGTCGCCCTCGAGCGGGCGGAACGTGTCGAGGCCGACGTGGAGCGTCACGTTGGTCCGCTCGACGCCGGCCACGGCGAGGCGGTCGAGCAGCTCCGGGGTGAAGTGGAGTCCGGCGGTCGGGGCCGCCGCGGAGCCCGGCGGGCGCGCGTACACGGTCTGGTAGCGCTCATCCGGCGCCGAGCGGTCGCGGATGTACGGCGGCAGCGGCATCTCCCCGGCCGTGGCCATGACGGCGAGCGGGTCGCGGAAGAAGCGGAGCGACCGCGTCCCCTGGCCCAGGCGCTCCCCCACCTCGACCATGTCGCCGGACCGGAGCGTGAGCCGGTCGCCGATGCCGACCCGACGCGACGGTCGCACGAGCCCCTCCCAGCGGCCGGACCCGTCCTCGGTGGGCCGCAGCGCGAGGATCTCCGCCTCGCCGCCGGTGTCGCGCCGCGCCGCCAGGCGTGCCGGGATGACGCGCGAGTCGTTCACGACCAGCAGGTCGTTCGGCCGGAGCTCCTCACCGATCTCGCGAAAGACCCGGTGCCGGAGCGCCGGCGCGCCGGGCGTCGACGCGGCGCGGTCGAGCACGAGCAGCCGCGACGCATCGCGCGGTTCGGCGGGGACCTGGGCGATCGCCGACGCGGGCAGGCGGTAGTCGAAGTCGTCGACGCGCAGGCGTGGGGCGGCGTTCGGATCGCTCATCGGCCGGGAAAGCGTAGCGCCCGGCCGGGTGGCCCGGCCGGGCGCCATCGGTCCAGACTCTGGTCTAGATGACCGAGTTCAGCCAGCTCTGGGCGAAGTACACGAGGAAGGCGGCGGCTACGACCCACATGAGCCAGTGGACCTCCGTGAGCTTGCCTCGCACGACCTTGATGAGCACATACGACACGAACGCCGCCCCAATGCCGACGGTGATGTTGTACGTCAGCGGCATGAGCGTGATCCCGAGCAGGGCCGGGAAGCCCTCTTCGACGTCGGCGAAGTTGATGTCCCTGATAAGGGTCGCCATCAGGTAGCCGACGACCACGAGCACCGGCCCGGTGGCCGCGAACGGCACCATCCCCGCCAGCGGTGTCACGAACACCGCGAGCAGGAACAGGATTCCGGTGACGACCGAGGTGAGGCCGGTCCGGCCGCCCTCGGCCACGCCCGCCGCGCTCTCGATATAGCTCGTGTTCGAGCTGATGCCTGCCGCGCCGCCGGCGGCCGCGCCGATCGAGTCAACGATGAGCACGCGGTTGATGCCCGGCACCCGCCCATCTTCGGTGGTGAGTCCCGCCTGCTCGGTGATGGCCGTGGCGGTGCCCATCGTGTCGAAGAAGTCGGTGAGCATGATCGCGAAGATGGTGAGGGCCGCTGCCAGCAGCCCTAGGTTCCAGACCTCGGTGAGGTCGAACTGCCCGAGCGTCGAGAAGTCGGGGACGAAGTCGAGCTCCGCCGGGAACGCGGTGAGCCCCACCACGTAGGCGAAGATCGACATCACGATGATGCTGATCAGCAGCGCCGCCCTGATTCGCAGGGCGAAGAGCACGATCGTGAGCACGAGACCGAGCACGAACACCCAATCCGCCGGCTCCACCGGGAAGTTGAACTGGACGACGGGATTGCCGGGGCCGATGAGCCCGCCGTCGACGAAGCCGATGAACAGGATGAACAAGCCGATGCCGACGCCGATCGCCCGCTTCAGGGCCAGCGGCACCGCATTCATGATCGCCTCGCGCAGGCCGACGATGACGAGCACGAGGACGATGAGACCCTCGATCACGATCACGCCCATCGCGCCCGCCGGGGAGAGCCCCAGCCCGAGCACGAGGGTGAAGGCGACGATGGCGTTGATGCCGAGGCCGGCGGCAAGCGCGATCGGGTAGTTCGAGGCGAGGCCCATCGCGATGGTCAGGATCCCGGCCAGGAGCGCCGTGGCCGCGCTCGCGGCGACGATGAAGGCGCCACGCTCTCCCTCCGGGAACATGTTGGACAGGATCAACGGGTTCAGGAAGATGATGTACGCCATCACCAGGAACGTCGTGACCCCGGCACGCACCTCGGTGCCTACGGTTGTCCCCCGCTCGCTGAGTCGGAAGAAGCCTTCCACGGTCGCAGAAACCCTCCATCCTCCGAACCCGTCCCCGCGTCAGTCTCCGTCGGGGGACGCGGTGTCGGCGCGATCCTACTCCCGCGGTTCGCGGCGGAGAACCCGGTTTTCGCGCGGGTTTCGCCCGGGTCAGCGGCGGATGAGCAGGTTGAGCAGGACGGTGAGCACCACCGACACGATGACCATCGTCACGATCGGGATGTAGATCCCGCCCCGCTCGCCCTCGATGGCGATGTCGCCCGGCAGCCGCCCGAATGGGAGCCGAACCCCCAGCGCAGCCAGGCCGCCGACCACGACGAGAACGAGGCCGATGACGAGCAGGATCCGGCCGAGCTCCGGGGACATCGGTCCGTCAGTCGAACAGGCCCGGCTGCCGCGACGCGCCGTGGACCGATGCGCCAGCCGGCGGCGTCAGGCCGAGATGGCGCCAGCCGCTCTCGGTGAGCTGCCGGCCGCGCGGTGTGCGGGCCAGCAGCCCGATCTGCATGAGGTATGGCTCCACGACGTCCTCGATCGTCTCGACCGGCTCGCTCACCGTGGCGGCCATGGTGGCCAGGCCCACCGGCCCGCCGCCGTGGTGCTCGGCCATGGCCCGCAGCAGCTGGCGATCCATGGCATCGAGACCGCGATCGTCGATCTCGAGCAGGTCGAGGGCGTCGTTGGCCAGCTCCGGCGTGACCGCGCCGTCTCCCCCACCCCGCACCTGCGCAAAGTCGCGGACCCGCTTGAGCAGGCGGTTCGCGATGCGAGGCGTCCCGCGAGAGCGACGTGCGATGGTGGCCGCCGCCTCCGATGCGAGATCGATGTCGAGGATCCCGGCGCTGCGGCGCAGGATGTGGTCGAGATCGGCCTGCGTGTAGTAGTCGAGGCGGTAGGTGGCCCCGAAGCGGTCGCGCAGCGGGCCGGTGATGCTGCCCACCCGAGTCGTGGCGCCAATCACCGTCACGTGCTCGATCTGGAGCCGGACAGTCCGGGCCCCGGGCCCCTTGCCGAGCACCACGTCGAGGGCGAAGTCCTCCATCGCCGGGTAGAGGATCTCCTCCACCGCGTGACTGAGCCGATGGATCTCGTCGATGAATAGGACGTCGCCCCTCGACAGGCTGGTGAGGACCGCGGCGAGGTCGCCGGCACGCTCGATGGCCGGGCCGGAGGTCGTCCGGATCTGGGCGCCGAGCTCGGCCGCGACGATGTTGGCGAGCGTCGTCTTGCCGAGGCCGGGCGGCCCGTAGAGGAGGATGTGGTCGACCGGCTCCGAGCGCTGACGTGCCGCGTCGATGAGGATCGCCAGGTTCTCCTTCACCCGCTCCTGGCCGGCGAACTCGTCGAGCCGCCGGGGGCGCACGGTCGACTCGAGTGCGAGCTCCTCCTCCTCAACCTGGGCGCTGGTGATGCGCTCGATGGTCACGCTCCTGCCTCGCCATCGCCGCTCGATTCGAACATGTGACCGATTCTACCCGCGGCCGCCGTCGCGACGGGGCCGAGCGAGGTCCTCCGGGACATCGATGTCCGGCAGCGGTTCGGCCGGGACGGCGATCACCCGATCAGGGTCAGATCGGATGAGATCGCGCAGGCCGATGTCCCCCACGAGCCCGGACGTCGCGGCGAACTCGCTCCGCTCGAGGAGGACCGGCGGCGAGAGGAGGCCGTCGTATTCGCTGGCGATGATCGGTCGCGGGCCGCGCGCAGCGACGAGGGCGCGCAGCTGGGCCGCCTGCACGCCGGGCTGGTCGCCCAGGAGGATGATCGCCGCCGACGCGTCCGGCGGCAGCGCCTCGAGGCCGAGCCGCAGCGAGTAGCTCATCCCGCGCTCCGGGGACGGGTTGCGGAGCCAGACCAGCTCGTCGCTCGGGGCGGCCGAAGCCGGACGGCTGAGCCAGACGGGCACGACCGCGGCGACGGGACGCAGACCGGCGGCGCGCGCCGC
>Ga0299914_10001539_pt1 | contig 15328 bp, 16 predicted proteins | sample RVTome_10_FD_201361 | JGI IMG/M metagenome (GOLD analysis project Ga0299914, IMG submission 201361) | Soil microbial communities from uranium-contaminated site in the Upper Colorado River Basin, Wyoming, United States - RVT153D57 (version 2) ...
ACAACTCGTCCGAGGTCAGTCAGGAGGCCGAGACGACTGAGGATCTGATCGACGTGCGGCGCGCTGAGGCGGCGGTCGACAGCGTCCGGCTCGGCCGGCTCTGGCTCGGCAAGGGCAGCAGCGCCACCGATGCCGTGGCCGAATACGACCTGTCGGGCATCGACGTGATCATGTACTCGGCCGTGGAGGACATCGCGGCCGGCCTGCTCTTTCGCGACCAGGGCGGTGATCTGACCGACGTCAGCATCGGCGACGCCTTCTCGGATTTCGACGGCGGCCGTCAGGACCGGGCGCGCTACGACTCGCCGGTGTTCGGGCCGGGCCTGCAGGCCTCCGTTTCGGCCGGCTCCGACCAGCGCTACGACGCCGCGCTGAGCTTCGGCAAAGAGTTCGGGGCCTGGCCGGGCATCAAGGTCGGGCCGTTCACGACGCTCGGTGGCATCGGCATCGCCGATCCGAGCGTGCAGGACGTCGACTTTCGGGTTTTGGGGTCGGCCTCGGTGCTTCATGACCCGACCGGCCTCAATCTCACGCTGTCCGGCGGGATGGATGAAGCCGATGGAAGAGATCCATACAATCTCTACGTCAAGGGCGGCTGGTATGGTACGCTCAACACCCTCGGCAACACGGGCTTCGGCATCGACCTCACCCGCTCGCACGAGATCGTGACCGCTGGCGACACCGGCTACTCGGTCGGCGGCGCCATCGTGCAGACGATCGAAGGCTATGGCACCGAGCTCTACAGTCAGGTGAGGTGGTATTCGCTCGATCGCGATGACGCGCCGAGCGTCGACGACATCGTGGTCGGCACGGTCGGCACACGGGTGAAGTTCTGATGTCCAAACCGATGAGATCGCTCTGCCTCGGCCTTCTGGCGATCGCGCTGGTCGGCGCCTGCGTGCCGATCCGTCCGGCGGATCCGCCCCGACGCAACACCGAAATCCCGGAAGGTCCCGGCCTATTCACCGGCGATGCTGGCGAACTCGTCATCCTGACCCGCTGATGGGCGGCGCTGGAGGGGTTCTCCGGCTGCCCAGGAGGTTCGAGGTGCCTTGAGGTGTTGGGGAAAGGAGAGCTCGTGCGACAATCGTCGGGCCCGCCTGGCTTGTCCTTGAAGACGCTGTTCACGCGCGCGATGGCCTGCATCAGCCCGTGACCGCGCATAGGTTTGTCGATTACATCGTGTGCAGGCTGGGCGCGTCGAAGCCGGTGAGCCACATGTCGCGAACCATAAGCCGAAGATCCATAGCGCGCTTTCTCGGATGAAGCGTAGGACTTCGATTTCGAGCGTTCCCTTGTTCCCTCCATGATACTGTTCGTTCCTGTGATCATGTGCCCAGATGACCGACGCCCGATCATTCCCAATGCCAAGGTCCGGCTTGTGTATTCGCATTCGAGAGAATCAATCTTCGTATGATAATTGTTGAGCCACTGTTCGACCTGCATGCGTTGATACTGGCGTTTCCCCTCTGTGTTAGATTCAAGGACAGATACTCGTGATCGCAACTTCAATGGCATTATCGAAAGAGATAAGCGCGATGCGGCGATCGAAATCGCACCGTTGCGAAGATGACCTTCTGCATGGAGAAGCAGTTCAAACGGCCCTTTCGCCCATGGACGAATGCCGCTCGTTGCTTGGTTGCCTTGAACGCCGCGATCCTATGGAACTCCTCAAGGTGCACTTGAACCCATTCGGTAAAGAACCACGCCGGGTAACGTTCTGACGTCACCTTGAACAGCCCACCACGAAGCCGCAGCCGGACGGCACGCACTCGGTCTCTACTTACTCCATCCGCCGCCCTCGCCGCTGCGCGCCGCGCTGGCGCAGCTCAGCGACCACGCTCACCTGCCTCTCGGCCCCAATCCGCGCCTCGGCGTGGGTCCTCCCGCAGAGCCGCGCGCGGCCGATTCGAGCGGCGCAGGCGACCTAGATTTGCCGTACGGCTGTGCCGATCCAGATCGCGATGAGGCGTGCGATCACCAGGCTGGTGATGCCGTTGATATCGAACGACGGGTAGTGCTCGGCCACGTTCATGCCGACCACCTTCCCGCGCCGGGCCAGCCCGACGAACAGATCCGCTGCCTCGTGATACGATAGTCCTCCGGGAGAGGGGGCGCTCGTCCCCGGCGCGACCGAAGGGTCCAGACCGTCGCAGTCGAGCACGACGTAGTACCGCCCTTGCTCCGGCAGCCGGTCGAGGATGTGGTCGATGCCCTTTTCCCGCACCTTGTGCGCCGTGATGATCAGGTTGCCGGCGGCGAGCGTCTCCTCGACGTCGCGCGGCCGGGCGCTGCCGAGGCCGCGCGTGCCGACATGGACGATGCGCTCGACCCAGGGCATCTCGCTCGCACGCCGCATCGGGCTGGAATAGCCGTCGCGCACGCCGCCGACCTCGTCGCGGAAGTCGATGTGGGCGTCGATTTGCACCACGGTGAGCGGGCCGGCGCGCTCGAGCCCGCGGATCGCCAGCGCCGAGATCGAATCGTCGCCGCCAAGCACCACCGGCGCCGCGCTCCGGGCGACCACCCCGGCCACGGCCTCGGTGACGCGGGCGGCGTTGCCCGGCAGATCGCGCGGGTCGGCCGGCACGTCGCCGAGGTCGACGATCGGCCACGGCCGGCCGTCGAACGGCGTGCCGTCGAGGTCGAAGTCGTGATGCTCGAGCATGCGGCCGAACCTGGCCGACATCGCCCGCAGCGCCGCCGGCGCCTCGCTCGCACCATGGTGCACGTTGCGCATCGCATAGGGCACGCCGAACGGGGCGCCGATCGCTGCGAAGGGTGCGGCAAGCGACTCGAGACCCGCGCGCGGTGCCCCGAGAAAGGTCGGTGCGCCCTCGGGCACCGGTTCGAGCAGCGGCAAGGCCATTTCCCCTCTCCACCAGGAAGCTCTCTCATCGTGGCGAGCGGCGGACAGACCGTCTATGCTTGCCTGCACGGGAATGCGTTCGCCAGGTAAGAAGCGCGCAGGCCAGGGCCTGAATTCACAGGATGCCGAGGGAGGCATGAAATGAGAGTTCGTGTGATCAGACGCGCAGCAATCGGGGCGATCGCAGCACTCGCCCTGGCCGGATCGGCGCTCGCGCAAGAGCCGATCCGCATCGGCTTCCACGTGCCGCTGACCGGCTTCGCCGCCGGCGACGGCAACTCGGCACTGCTAGGGGCGGAGCTCGCGGTCGAGCAGATCAATGCCGAGGGCGGCGTGCTGGACCGCCCGCTGGAGCTCGTGGTCTACGACGATCAGGCAGCGGCCGAGCAGGCGGTGCCGATCGCCAACAGGCTGCTCGGCGAGGGCGTCGAGGCGGTGATCTCGGGCAGCTACTCCGCGCCCACACGGGCGGCCGCCGGCGTGTTCCAAAAGGAGAGCATCCCCTACATCTCCGCCTACGCGATCCACCCCGACATCACGCGAGCGGGCGATCACGTGTTCCGCACCTCGTTCATGGGCGAGGTCCAGGGCCGCGCCGGCGCCAAGCTGGTCGGCGACATCATGGACAAGCAGCGCGTCGTTCTGATCACGCTCAACAACGATTTCGGCCAGTCGCTCGCCCAGGGCTTCAAGGAGGCGGCCGATCAGTTCGGCATCGAGATCGTGAACGAATACAGCTACGGCCTGAAAGACCGCCAGTTCGGCTCGATCGTCGCGAGCGTCAAGCGCGACGATCCGGAGGCGATCTATGCCTCCGGCTATTTCTTCACGGCGGGGCCACTGGTCAGTCAGCTGCGGGCGGGTGGCGTGCAGGCGCCGATCATCGGCCAGGAGGGCTACGACACCCAGCAGTTCATCGACATCGCCGCGTCCGCGGCCGAGGGCGTGATCATCACGACCTCGCTCGATCGCGACACCGAGGACGAGGCGATGCGCGCCTTCATCGAGCAGTTCGAGGAGAAGGCCGGGTTCCCGGCCGACATGGTCGCGGCGACCACCAACACGGCCGTGCACGTCATGGCCGACGCGATCCGCCGCGCCGGCGAGGTGGACCCGCAGAAGATCCGCGATGCGCTCGCCGCGACCGAGGACCTGCCGACCGCGACCGGGCACATCACCTTCAACGAGCTCGGCGAGATCCGAAAGACGGTGCAGGCGCAGGTGGTGAGAGACGGCGCCTACCATCGTTACGCGGTGATCGACGACCCGGAGCTGCTGGCGCCGCCCAGCCAGTAAGCACCGGTCCCGGGGAGGGCAGCGGGGCCGAGCGTCGGTGTTTCACGTCGAGCTCCTTGTGGTCGGGCTGATCCAGGGCTGCATGTACGCCATGATGGCGCTCGGCCTGACCCTGGTGTACGGCCTGCTGCGAATCCTGCACGTGGCGCATGCGGGCCTGTTCACGCTCGGCGCCTATGTCGGCGTCCTGACGGCGAACGCGGGGCTGCCGATCGGTGCGGCGGCCCTGCTCGCAATCGCGGCGGCCGCCGCGGCGGGGCCGCTCCTCTACCACGTCGTCTACAAGCCACTGCTCGACAAGCCGCCGCACGTGGCGCTGATCGCCTCGATCGGCGTGCTGATCGCCATGACCGACGGCTTCCGGCTGCTGTTCGGCCCCTACGGCATCCCGTTCCAGGAGAATCCCTGGTTCGTCACCGGCTGGAGCTTCGGCGGGGTTTTTCTCAACGCCATCCAGATCGCGCTCGCGATCGCCGCGATCGTGCTGATCGGCGGCTTCGCCGTGTTCGCCACCCGCTCGCGCATGGGCGTCGCCTGGCGGGCGACCGTGACCGATCCCGCCATGGCGATGACCTTCGGGGTCGATCCCGGCAAGGTGCGCAACCTCGCCTTCGCGATCGCCTCGGGCCTGGCCGCCGCGGCCGGCGTGCTGGTCGGCCTGCTCAACAACCTGGTCGAGCCGGGCATGGGCAACATCGTCGCGTACAAGGGGCTCGCGATCATCGTTCTGGGCGGGCTCGGCAACGTGCCGGGGACGCTGGTCGCGAGCCTGATTCTCGGCGCCGCCGAGAGCTTCGGCACGATCTACCTGGACGCCCTGCTCGATCGGGACGCGATCGCGTTCGTCGTGCTGATCATCGTGCTGATGTGGCGCCCCCACGGCCTGCTCGTCAGGGCGCGTTGAGCGTCATGGAGGCCTATCTCTACAGCCTCGCCACCTTCGCCGCGCTCAACGTGATCCTGGCGGTCGGGCTCAATCTGATCAGCGGCTTCTGCGGCCAGATCAGCCTGGGCCACGCCGCCTTCTATGGCGCCGGGGCGTACGCCGCGGCCGTGCTCTCGGTCGCGGGGTGGCCGTTCGCGCTGAGCTGCCTGTTCGGTGCGCTGATTGCCGGCCTGCTCGGCCTCGTGGTCGGCCTCGCCTCGCTGCGCGTGCGCGAGGATTTCCTCGCCATCACCACCATGGGCGTGGGCTTTTTGTTCCTCGGCTTCGTGCGCAAGCAGGCGTGGCTGGGCGGCGAGTTCGGCGTCAGCAACATCCCATCGCCCATGAGCAGTGGCGCCATGACGGTCCTCGCCATGGGCATTGCGCTCGCCGTGATCGCGCTGAGCCTGCACCTCAATCGCAGCTGGATGGGGCGCGTGTTCGCCGCCGTCGCTCAGGACGACGATGCGGCCCAGACCCTCGGCTTCGACGTCGCCCGCTATAAGCTCGCGGCGTTCATGATCGGCACGGCAAGCGCCGGTGTCGCCGGCGCGCTCTACGCCCACATCACCCAGCTGATCGTGCCGGACGCCTTCGGGTTCATCACCTCGATCACCATCCTTGCCATGGTCGTGATCGGCGGCATCGGCTCGACCTGGGGCGTGGTCGCCGGCGCCATCCTGCTCACGCTCATGCCGGAGCTGTTCCGCTTCGTGAACGAGTACAAGCTCCTGGTCTATGGCGGGCTCCTGATCGTGGTCATGCGTCTCAGCCCCGACGGGCTCGCCGGCATCGTCCATGCGCTCGCGCAGAGGCGCCGCGGGTGAGCCTGCTCGAGGTGCGCCATCTCTCGATCGCCTTCGGCGGCGTCCATGCGGTCGAGAACGTGGCGCTCGAGGTGGCCGGGGGCGAGCTCGTCGGCCTGATCGGGCCGAACGGCGCCGGCAAGACCACCCTCCTGAGGCTGCTCACCGGGGTGATCAAGCCGGACGCCGGGCGTATCCGCTTCGACGGGCGCGACATCACCCGCGAGCCCGTGCACCGGCGCGCCCGCGAGGGCCTGGCCATGACGCATCAGGTCGTCCGGCCCTTCCGCCACATGACCATCTTGGAGAACGTGGCGCTCGCGACCGCGCAGGACATCGCGGCGCGCCCATTGCTGGCCCTGCTGCGCACCGACCGGCAGGCTGCCCGCGAGCGGGCGCTGCCGCTCTTGGAGCAGGTCGGCATCGCCGAGGTGGCCGAACGCCTCGCGAGCGAGGTCCCGCTAGGTCACCTGAAGCGGATGCAGATCGCGCGGGCGCTGGCCACAGGACCCAGGCTCTTGCTCCTCGACGAGCCGCTCGCCGGCCTCAACCCCGCCGAGGCCGGCCGGATCGGCGACCTCGTCCGCGCGCTCAACGAGGGCGGGCTCACCATCATTCTGATCGAGCACAATCTCGGCGAGGTGCTGCGGATCGTCCGGCGTCTCGCCGTGCTCGATCGGGGCGAGCTGATCGCCGACGGGCTGCCCGAGAGCGTCATCAGGCAGCGCGAGGTCCGGGCCGCCTATCTCGGCGGAGGCGACGTGGGGCAGGCAGCCTGATGCTCGAGATCGACAATCTGAGCTGCGGCTACGGCGAGGCCATCGTAGTGAGCGAACTCTCGCTCGGCATTCAGCCAGGGGAGATCCTTGCCCTGCTCGGCCCGAACGGCGCGGGCAAGACCTCGACGCTCATGGCGATCGCCGGGCACGTTGCGGTCCGTGCCGGCGCCATCCGCCTCGACGGCCAGGATCTTGCCGGTCTTTCGCCCGGCGAGCGAACGCGCCGCGGGATCGGCCTTGCGCCCGAGGGGCGGCGCATCTTCTCCGATCTCACGGTCGCCGAGAATCTGCTGGTCGGCGGCTATACGCGCCCGCGCGAGGAGGCGGCCGCCGCCGAGGCGGAGGTGCTGGAGCTGTTCCCGCGGCTCGAGGAGCGCCATCGCCAGCGCGCAGGCACGCTCTCCGGCGGCGAGCAGCAGATGCTGGCGCTCGGCCGGGCGCTGATGCCGCGCCCCAAGCTCCTGCTCATCGACGAGCTCTCGCTCGGGCTGATGCCGGCGGTGGTCGCTCTCTGCTTCGCCGCCATCGAGAAGCTCAAGGCGGCCGGGCTCGCGAGCCTGATCGTCGAGCAGAACACGCACAAGGCGCTGGCGCACGCCGATCACGTCGCCGTGCTGAGCGCCGGTCGCCTGGTCTATGCCGCGAGCGGCGCCGAGGCGCGCGAGCGCGCCGACCTGGTGGACGCCTATCTGGGTTTGAAGGAGATCGAGGCATGAGCGGCGGGCGACGAGCCAATCGCATCACGGCGCAGCGCGGCCCGACCCTGCGCTGCAAGGGGTGGCGCCAGGAAGCGATCCTGCGCCTGCTCGAGAACAACCTCGAGAACGGCGAGGACCCGGACAACCTCGTGGTCTACATGTCGATCGCCAAGGCGGCGCGGGACTGGGAGAGCTTCGAGCGCACGGTGCGGGCGCTCCAGGCGCTCGAGGACGACGAGACCCTGGTGATGCAGTCCGGCAAGCCGATCGGCCGCTTTCGGACCCGCGGCGGCGGCCCGCTGGTGGTCATGGCCAACGGCAACCTGGTCGGCCGCTGGTCGCACGACGATTCGATGATGGCGCTGGCCGAGCGCGGGCTCACGATCTTCCCGGGCTTCACCGCCGCCGCCTGGCAGTACATCGGCTCGCAAGGGATCGTCCAGGGCACCTACGAGACCTTCATGGCATGCGCGCGCGAGCACTTCGGCGGCTCGCTCCGCGGCCGCTGGCTGGTGACGGGCGGCTGCGGCGGCATGGGCGGCGCGCAGCCGCTCGCGGGCTTCATGGCCGGCGCCGCGACGCTGGTCGTCGAGATCGACCCGGACAAGATCCGGCGCCGCATCGATACCGGCTATTGCCAGCGCATGGTGGAGGATCTGGAGGAGGCGCTCGATCTCTGCCTGAGCGCCAAGAAGCGCGGCGAGGCGATCTCGGTGGGCCTGGTGGCAAACTGCGCGGACGTGCTGCCGGAGCTGGTGCGCCGCGAGCTGACGCCGGACGTGCTCACGGACCAGACCTCGACCGAGCCGGTCCACGGCTACTATCCGGCCGGGCTGTCGGTCGCGCAGACCCGGGATCTCTGGCGTTCGGACCCGGATCAGGCGAGACGCCTGGCGCTCGCCTCGATGCGCCAGCACGTCGAGGCGATGCTCGCGCTGAAGGAGCGCGGCGCCATCACGTTCGAATACGGCAACAATCTGCGCAACCGGGCGGAGGTCGGCGGCTGCGCGCGGGCGTTCGAGATCGAATCGTTCATGGAGCTGTACATCCGGCCGCTGTTCTGCCAGGGCATCGGCCCGTTTCGCTGGATCGCGATCTCGGGCGAGCCGTCCGACATCCTTGCGATCGACGAGCTGATCCTTCGCGAGTTCGCGAGCAACCAGCGCATCTGCTCCTGGATCCGGCTCGCGCGCGAGCACATCCGTTTTCAGGGCCTGCCGGCGCGCATCGGCTGGCTCGGCCACACCGAGCGCTCGCGCCTGGCCATCCTGGTCAACGAGGCGGTCGGGCGTGGCGAGATTGCGGGACCGGTCGCGTTCACCCGCGATCATCTGGACGCGGCGGCCGCCGCCATGCCGTTTCGCGAGACCGAGCACCTGAAGGACGGCTCGGACGCGATCGCCGACTGGCCGATTCTCGACGCCCTGCTCAATGGCGCTGCCGGCGCGGACCTGGTCGCCGTGCATGGCCTTGCCGACTACGGCCAGAGCGCCGGGGTCACGCTGATCGCCGACGGACGGCCGGAGACGGCGGCGCGCCTCGAGGCCGTGCTGAATTGCGACACCGGGCTCGGCATCCTGCGGTACGCCGATGCCGGCTACGAGACGGCCGAGGCTACGGCAGGACGCCACAAGCTTCCTCGCTTGTGACCTCTCCGGTCGCGAAGTCGCGTACTCTCTGCTCAATGGCTTCTGAACAAGTGCCTGACTTGGCGGTCTCCAGGCGCCGGCCAGACCGAGGGGCCGACTGGGAGGGGCATCTTGAGAAGCTCACCGCGCTGCTCGTCCCAGCTGGCCGGCAACGGCTGCTCCAGCCGCTCCGGCAAAAGCACCTGATCAGTCCGCCCGGCCAGGATCGAGTCGACGATATCGGGCGCCAGCAGCGCCAACCGCAGGATCCGGCTCACGTAGCTTCGAGATGTTCTCGGCGGCGCCGATCTCGCTCACGGACGCGTAGACGCCCCTCATCAGGCATCCGCTGCCATCGCCACGCCCGCGCCAGCGCCTTGACGAGTGTGCCGTCCGGTCGCGGCTTGGTCGCCGGCGCGATCTCGCTGCCTTCGGGCGCCGCGATCCGTTTGCGGTCCCCCGCTGGAAGCGCATGAGGATCCATCTGACGGGCGTGTCCATAGCCCCTTCGGCGGGCGGGTCAGAATCCGCCCTGCGATCCATGCCAACGCGCTTGGCCCAGATCACCGCGTCGCGGGGTTGCGACACCGGTCAGTGGTGCCGCGCACGATGAGCTTGGCCTCGAGCCTGACGTGATCGGGAACCGGCTCGCCTATGAGTCGGCTCATGATCTGACGGGCCGCGAGCCGGCCCATCTCAGTCGCTGGCCCCGAGAGGGTCGTGAGCGGTGGCGAGAGGTGGCTTGCGAACTCCAGATCGTCGATGCCGACAATGGAGAGATCCCGTGGCACCGGAATGCCCAGCGCCGCCGCCTCGATGTGCGCACCCAGTGCCAGGACGTCGTTGCCGCACACCACCGCTGTCGGCATCGGCTGCATGCGCGTGAGCGCGCGCAGCGCCTCGCGGCCGTTCTCTATGCTGTAGGCACGCTCCAGGACCCGCTCGGATGGCAGCGTCAGCCGTGCGCCTCGAGCCCGTCCCGCAGCCCCTCCAACCGTTCGCCCGCCCGGTCGTTGCCTGCGGTGATGCCGGCGATCATGGCGACCCGCCGATGGCCGAGGGTGACCAGGAAGTCGGCAATGCGGCCGCCGGCGGCACGGTTGTCGAAGCCGACGCAAGGGTGCAGTCGGTCCTCCTGGTGGATGTAGGCGTGAGTGTACGCCACCCCGAAGGTGTCCAGCAGCGGGTGGAGGCGGGGATCGTGCGAGCCGCCGACCAGGACGATGCCCTCGGCGCCCCGCTCGAGCAGTAGTTGGGCCTGGGTGACCTCCTGGTCGAGCTGGTATTCCGAAGTGGCGATGACGAGCGAGTAACCGCCGGCGCCGAGCTCCTGCTGGAGCGCCTCGACCAGGCTTGCGTAGATCGCGTGCTTGAGGGTCGGGATTACCGCCCCCACCATGTGCGAGCGGCGGGAACGCAGGGTGCGTGCGGCATGATTTTGGGGTATACCCGAGCTCGCTCATGGCGGCTCGCAGGCGCTGGCGTGCTCGTCTGCCTGATGGCGTGAGGGCGAACATTTGGCTCAGAGCAGCTTTGCGGACAGCGGTTCCCCGCGGGCCAGGCGCTCGACGAGGCGTGCGTACCGTTCTTCGGCACGTTCGGCACCGCACGGGAAGATGCCATGTCCGCACTTGGAGCGCCAATCCCTCGGGATGCTGTGGCTAGACATGGATGCGGCGTTTGTCAGGTCGGGTGGCGGAAACCGCGGCGCGCAGACCGTGGAGCGGCGGCCGGTAGTCATTATCGCGGCGGAGTAGAGTCGGCCGCACACACGGAAGCGCGTATCGGATGCTGCGAGCCCTGCTCATCACGCTGCGCTGGACAGGAACGGTGCCTGTTCTTCGGTATGGGTAGAAAAGCGACGAGAGCAATGCCGGCGTTCAGAGCATCGCGAAGCAGCGTCGTCGACATCACGCCCCGCCACCGCCTGCCCGCCAGACCTCCAGATCCACGAAGATCGTCGCGGCCGATGAGTTAACTTGCGAGGCTAGGCCGGCCTGCAATGCGCCACGATGGCTACGCCGCCGGTTGGGGGGTTGAACCTCGTGGCCTCGTGCGATGCCGCAACGCGCGCCGCTCAAAGGCGGAGGCATCAACGGGCCTCGAGCCATCGGAGAGATCAGCGAAGCGCTCGAGCCGCAACGAATTCGCGACCACGAGCAGGCTCGAGCCCGCCATCAGCACGGCGGCCAGGATTGGCTGCAGATGGCCGGACACGGCCAGCGCCAGCCCGATGGAGTTGTACCCGAATGCCCACAGCAGATTGGTGATGATCGTCCTGCGGACCGCCCAGCTCAGCCCGATCACCCACGGCAGGAGCCGTAGCCCGCCTTCCGGAAGCACGATCTCGGCCGTCTCGCGCGCGAGGTCGGTGGCCGAGCCGACCGCTATGCCGACATCGGCCGCGGCGAGCACCGGGGCATCGTTCAGGCCGTCGCCGATCATCGCCACCGGCCCGCGCCGACCACGCCATCGTGCGAGAGCAGCCTGTTTACTCTCCGGAGGCAGGCCTGCCTCGCAGGCATTCACCCCGACCTCGGCAGCGATGCGATCGGCAGCTTCGGCGCGGTCGCCGGTCAGGAGCACCGTGTGCAAGCCCATGCCGCGGACCGCCTGCACCGTGGCCCGCGCCTCCGGCAGAAGCGCATCGCCGAGGGCAAGCACGCCGCGCACCTGCCCTGCCCAACCAACGTAGATCAAACTGTCCCCGGCCGCTTCGAGGCGGTGAGCGCCTCCGACGAGCCCGACTGGCACCTGCCAGCCGATTTCAGCGAACCATGCGCCCGACCCGACCGCGACCGGCTGGCCCGCGACCTCGCCGAGAATTCCACGGCCGGGCACCGCGCGCGCCGGCCGGACGAGCGCCGGCGAGACCCGCCGCTGCGTCGCCGCCTTCACGACGGCGCGGGCCACCGGATGCTCCGACGACCGCTCCAGGCCCGCCGCCACCCGGAGCACCTCATCGGCCGGCGTTCCATCGGTCTCGATACCGGTCACGCAGGTTGCGCCGGAGGTGAGCGTTCCAGTCTTGTCGAAGGCGACCACGCGCACGCCGGAGAGCTCCTCAACGACCTGTCCGCCCCTGACGAGACAGCCTCGCCGGGCGAGCCGCCCGATCCCGAGCGTGGTCGCCAACGCGCCCGCCAGCCCGAGCCCGCACGGGCACGCTACGACCAGCACGGCGAGGCCGGTGAGCAGCGCCTCGTCGAAGGACGTCCGTTGCGCCCAGAAGAGGATTGTGAGACCCGCCAGGACCAGCACCACGGGAACGAACCCGGCGGCGATCCGGTCGGCCAGACGCTGCGCATGGCTCTGCTGGGCCAATGCCTGCCGCACCGAGCGGGCGATTCGTGCCCAACGGGTCGCGGTGCCTGGGCCGGTGCTGCGAATGAGGAGTGCCCCGTCGTGGTTGATGCTGCCGGAGAGGACTGCGACGCCAGGGCCTTTGGCTACCGGCCTGCTCTCGCCTGTGATCACGGCCTCGTCGACATGAGAAGAACCCTCGACCACGACGCCGTCCAGGGCGATGCGTTCCCCCGGCCGGACGAGCGCCAGGGTGCCGATGGTCACCTCCCGCGCCGGAATGCGCATCTCGGTGCCACCGTCGACCACCGTCACGCCTTCCCTTTCCGCCGCAAGCATCGGCGCCAGATCGCGCATTGCGCGGGCGCGCCCCGAGGCCTCCAGATAACGGCCGAGGGTGAACAGGAGCAGCAGCATGGTGGCGGTATCGAAGTAGACTTCGGAGCCGCCCATCACGACGGCCAGCGCGGAATACGCATAGGCCATTCCGGCCCCGAGAGAAATCAAGGTGGCCGAAGTCAGACGGCGGGCGGTCGCGGCGCGCCAGGTCTCCTGGAACAGTGGCCAGCCCAGGATCAACAATGCGGGTGTTGCCAGCACCCACAGAACCAGGTGGACCACTTGGCGGACCTCGGCATCAGCCTGCTCGAACGTGCCCGAATAGAGCAGCAGGCTGAAGAGCATGATGTTCATGGCCAGGAACGCGCCGATTCCCAGCCTGATCAGTAGCCACGCGGCTTCCGACTCCTCACCCTCGCCGCGCGCGACCTGGAAGGCGAGGCAACAGCCATAGCAGCAGAAGGGATGATCTTCGCCCTGGACCTGGCGCTCGTGCCCGTATCCTCGGATCGGCAGCAGGCAGTGGCTGCAAAGAACGGGCGTGCTCGCGGCGGCGCTCATAGCGCGTGCAAATGCCCGCCCATTGGAACAATCCCGCGCGCGAAGGTGATCAGGCCGAGCAGAACGATGAAGGCGCCGGCGAACGCGACACCGCGCTGGCGCCATCGGAGAGGCAGGATCCCGCCCGGCACCTGCCCCGCGCGGCTTAACCAGCCGCCGAGCCCACCCATCAGCAGCATGGCGGGAAAGGTGCCGAGTCCGAAGGCCAGCATGACGAGCAGCCCAGGCAAAGCTCCGCCGCTGGCCGCCGCCTGGGCGGCGAAGGCATAGACCAGGGGACAAGGCAGGAAGCCGTTAAACACGCCGAACGCAAGCGGCGCCGCCGGCCCTGGTGCGCGCAGCAGGTCGCGCAGCGCCCGGGCCAGGAGCTGGCCGCCGAAGCCAGTCCGTGGTAGGCCGTGAGAGCGCCGGAGCCAGCCGAGAAACTGCAGTCCGATGAACACCATCAGAAGGCCGGAGGTGATCGCCAGGATCCGCTGTGCGCCGGAGGTGGGCGGCGCATCCGCCCCGCTCGTGCCGAGCCCGGTGGCGAGGAAACCGACCAGCCCGCCGATGAAGCAGTAGGTCGTCACGCGCCCGAGATTGTAGGTCAGCTGCCGGCCCAGTGTGGCGGCGCGGCCCCGCGGATCCGACCCGAGCGCGCAGGCAAAGCCGCCACACATGCCAACGCAGTGCCAGCTTCCCGCGACCCCGGCCAGAAAAATCAGCGAATACTCGATCACTTCCTAACCTGTAGGCACCGTTCGCACCGGATCCGGGTCCCGTTCGCGGACCCACTCGGGGGTGGTCGCCGGTCGCCCCCGCCTGCTACTTCGAGATCGCCAGCCAGGCGACCCAGACGAGGAAGCCAATGGTCATGACGACGAATACGAATGCTGCGAGCCATTCGATGAAGGTCATCGTGATTCCTCAGCTAGAGCGGCAGCATAGCCCCAAGAATGTTGATGGTGAGTTCCGTCAGAAGAAACACGAGGTTGATAAGAACGAACACCAGGATGATCTTCGGGACGATCGTCGAACCCTTTCTGCCCGTTCCATCCACCATCGCCGGCTCCGCTCCCATCCTCACTGTGCCAGCCCGGGCCCCAGGTTGCCCCAATAGACGTAGGCATAGTACAGCGCCCACACCAACAGGGCCAAGTAGACCACCAGCAGCCAGCCCGGGATGCTGCCGTGGTTCGCCCGAATGTAACCTCCGGCGTAGTCATGCATATGGCCCTCTCGGTGCGCTTGCCCCTCGTCGCCGGCGCCGTGCCGGCCGGTGGTTTCGTCAGCGCTGCTCATCGTCGTCCACCTCCGCTCGATAGGCCCGCATCTTGATCTCCTCGACGTCCTTGAAGAGCCCGGACAGCACCGCCCAGATGAAGATGCAGATCGCGGCGAGACCCATGCACAGGGCGACGAGAAACTGATTGATCGTAAGTGCCAACATCGTGCTTCTCCCGGTCAGCGCGTCGCGCCCGCTGCCGTCCCGGCTTCGGGCAAGACGTCCACCCCGTGTCGTTTGGCCCACACTCCGCCGGCGTAGGCGGCCGCATCCGGGTCGGCGCCATCCCGCTCGGCATAGACGCGGTCCTTCGCGGGCACGTAGGCCGTCTTCGTGGTCCGCGCCTCGGTCGCCGGATCGTTCAGCGCCTGCCGGTCCTCCTCGGAGATCTGCAGCGGCGCCCCGGTCAGCGGATCCTTGAAGGCCGACAGGGCAAGGACGTAGTAGGCGAGCGCCCAGCGGTCCTCCTCCGGCAGGGAGTCGCTGTAGGACGGCATCGGGGTGCCGGACAGCCCGGTGCTCATCGTCCGGAAGATGTCCTCGACCGCGGGCCCTGACTTGAACTGGCCCGTGGTCAGGTCGGCCGGCAGGCTCTGGAAGCCGAAATCGTCCTTCAGCTCGTCCGACTTGGGTCCGTCGCCCTTGCCGGTCTGGCCGTGGCACTCCCAGCATTTCGCCTGCTGCCAGACCTCCTGGCCGCGCGCGACCAGCTCCGCGGACGGCGCCGGCGGCGCCCCGATGTAGAGCGGCTCACCGGGCGGCTCCTCGACGAAGTAGGCGTAAGGGTTGCTCGGGTCACTGCGATCCACCGCGAGCTCGTACTTGATGTATTGGATGACGGCGAGGCGGTCTTCGAT
>Ga0299914_10001540_pt1 | contig 15320 bp, 12 predicted proteins | sample RVTome_10_FD_201361 | JGI IMG/M metagenome (GOLD analysis project Ga0299914, IMG submission 201361) | Soil microbial communities from uranium-contaminated site in the Upper Colorado River Basin, Wyoming, United States - RVT153D57 (version 2) ...
AAAACCGTGTGGGAATCGATCAAGGTCGAGAGCCAGTCGATGCTGGAGCGGCTGAAGGACCTGATTCACGAGGGCAACGTGCGCCGCGTGATCGTGCAGCACCAGGGCCGGACCATCGCCGAGTTCCCCCTGACGGCCGGCGTCGTCGGCGTCGTCCTCGCGCCCGTGCTGGCCGCAATCGGAGCGCTGGTGGCGCTGCTGAAGGACTGCACGATCCAGGTGGAGAAGGCGGAGAGCGCGGAGAGTGCGGAGAGGCGGGAGGGCACCGCTGGCGGGTAGCGTTGGCGATCAGGCAGCTGGAGGCTCGGCGGACTGCGCGGCGCGGGACTGCACGAGCTGGCGCAGGATGCGGTCGACCTCCTTGATGGCGATCGGCTTGGTGATGTAGTCATCCATGCCGGCGGCGAGGCAGCGCTCGCGGTCTCCCGCCATCGCGTGTGCCGTCATCGCGATGATGGCGATGTGTGCGCCGGATGCCCGCTCCGCGTCGCGGATGGCGTGTGTCGCCTCCAGTCCATCCATCTCCGGCATCTGGACGTCCATCAGGATCGCGTCGAACGCCTCCCGCTGCCACGCCTCCACGGCCGCGCGGCCGTTGGACACGACGATCGGGTCGTGGCCGCGGCGGCTGAGCAGGGCCGAGGCCAGCCGCTGGTTGACGACGTTGTCCTCGGCGACGAGGATGCGCAGTCCGGCCCCCGCCTGGGCGGGCGTCTCGATCGGGTTCGCCGGCGTGGCTTCGGGGGCGATCGCGGACTGAATCGTCCGCAGCAGTTCGGCCTGCCGCACGGGCTTGGTCAGGTGCGCGGCGACGCGCAGCTCGCGCGATCGCTCGATGTCGCCGACGCGCCGATCCGACGTGAGCATCACGATCCGCGCCCCGTCGACCGCGAAGCGCGCCTGCGCCTCCTGCACGAACGCGAACCCGTCCATGCCGGGCATGTGCACGTCCACCAGCAGCAGCCGGTACTCCCAGCCCTCCTGCTTCGCGAGGCCGATGGCCTCGAGCGCCTCCGCGCCGCTGCTCGCCATGGTCGGCTGCACGCCCCAGAAGCGGAGCAGCTCACCCATCACGCGCCGGTTCGTCTCGTGATCGTCCACCACCAGGACGCGCAGGCCCCGCAGGCTGCGCGGCGGAACGATCCGCATGACGTTGTCCTGAGACCCGGCGAGCCCGGAGCGGATGGTGAAGCTGAAGGTGCTGCCCTTCCCGAACTCGCTGGCCAGCTGGATGCGCCCCCCCATCAGCGAGACGATGCGCGCCGAGATGGCGAGGCCGAGACCCGTGCCGCCGTACTTCCGTGCGATGGCGCCGTCGGCCTGCGCGAACGCATCGAAGACCAGCGCCTGCTTGTCGGACGGGATGCCGATGCCCGTGTCGCGAACCGCGAACACGAGCCGGCATTCGTGGGCGCCGCCGGAGGTGGCGCGCGGCGACTCGGCGAGCGCGACGTCGACGGCGACCTCGCCCTCCTCGGTGAACTTGACCGCGTTCCCGACCAGGTTGATCAGCACCTGCCGCAGCCGTTCGCTGTCGGCGACGATCCCGTCGGGGACGTCCGGAGCGACGCGCCAGGAGAGCTCCAGCCCCTTCGCGTGCGCGCGCAGCGCGAGCATCTGAACGGTCTCGCCCACCATGTCGCGCAGGCTGAACGGCTGCGGGCTGAGATCGAGCTTGCCGGCCTCGATCTTCGAGAAGTCGAGGATGTCGTTGATGATCCGCAGCAGCGCCTCGGCCGACGACTTCACCATGCTCAGGTACTGGCGCTGGTCGGGATCGTGCGGCGCCTCGAGCAGCAGCTCGGTGACTCCGAGCACGCCGTTCATCGGCGTCCGGATCTCGTGGCTCATGTTCGCCACGAAGTCGCTCTTCGCGCGATTGGCGGCCTCGGCCGTCTCCTTGGCCACCAGCAGGTCGCGTGTCTGGCGGTGAACGCGCCGCCGCAGCGTCATCACCCACGCCATCGACAGGATCGTCAGCCCGCTCAGCAGGGTGAGCATCCAGATCACGTTCTCGCCGGTGAGCCACGGCGCGGCCTCGACGATCGTGACCGCCTCGGCGGATGGCAGGACGAGGCGGAAGCCCCGCGGGACTAGCCGGTTCGCCTGCCGCGCCACCTGCAGCGACGTCACGCCGGTCAGTTCGACGAGGCTACCGCCCTTCATCGGCTCGAGGCGCCGCCCGCCGCCGGCGTGCTCCAGGTGCGCGGAGAACGCCGTGCCGTCCGCGTCGAGCACGAGGACGTCTTCCGTCGAGGTGGACACGTGCTGGAGGAGGCGTCCGCGAATTCTCACGAGCGCGGCGTCGCTGTTCCCGCGCAGCAGATCGGACGCGGTCGTCTCCTCGGGCTGCGGCGTGTCGCCGCTGCCGATCCGCCGCACCATGGCGTCCTCGAGGAGCGGGCTGTATTCCCCCGCGCTCGGAAAGCCGACCGCCTCGACGAGATCGCCGGGACTGAAGGGTTCGTGCCTCGCGGTGTGCACCTGCAGCGTTCCCGCGGCGTCGCGCACGTAGATCACCTGGTCGCGCGCGGCGACGATGACGCCGCGGACCTTCCGCAGCCGGCCGCCGCGCTCCTCGGCGCTGAAGTCGAGCATCCGATCCACGGTGCTGACCGGCAGGCTGAACGGGTTGTCGAGCGCCGGCGCCTCCACCCGGACTTCTCCGACCGTCGGCACGAAGAGCTGCACGCCCACCATCTGCCGGTTGGCGTTGAAGCGGGTCCCGACGACGCCGGTGACGCGCACTGTGGCGTCGGCGCCGAGCCCCTCGGGCACGGTCTGGCGATCGATCGACGGGACGAACGCCGGGATGCGCTCGCGCCCGGTGATCAGCTCGAGAGCGAGATGGTTGGTATCATCGCGGTCCATCGACCGGACGACCGCCGTCAGCGCGACGAGCTGGCTGTCTTCCCGTCCCGAGAGCAGGTCGTCGAGCGTGACGTCGCGCGGCTGCGGCAGCGGTCCGTGCGAGAGGACACTGATCCGGTGGGCGGCGATGATGGGCGCGAAATCGCCGGGACCCGACTCTCCGGTGATCTCGACGAGATCGCCCGGCCGGCAGGACGGCAGCGGGTGCTGCAGGCTGCGCGTGAACACGAAGATACCGCGCGTCTCGTCCTGCACGAACAGCACCGTCCAGGCGGGATCGTACGCGGTCACGCGCGCCCTCATCCTCACCGGATGTCCCGCGGCGGCCTCGTCGGGCGGCAGCGCCTGGACGGCGGCGGCCGACGTCAGGAGCTTGCGTGCGCCGCGCGCGCGCCGCTGCCCGCCGATGATTTCGAGGTCGTCCTTCGACGCGACCGCCACGCGCGCGGGGAACTCCACCTGCTGCTCGTGTTCCACGGGCACGACGACGCCGCGGAGGCGGACGTCGGTGCCGATGTAGGTGCGCGGCTCCACACCGTTGGCGTCCCGGACTTCGGCGTCCAGCTGGACGCCGTGGATCCCGATCGTCAGCTGCAGCCGGCCGTCGCGGACGGAGGCGGCCTGTACGCGCGAGACGAGCTCGATCGGACGACCGATGAATGCCGGATCGTACCGGGCAGCGAGCACGGCGGCCGCGGGCAGCACGTCCTGTGTCGAGCCGAGGACCTGCGGATCGGCGAGCCAGGGTGTCGAGCCGGATGTGTCGAGCGTCGCTTCGAGCGTCACGCGCCGGCCGGGCGGAAGCCCGAGTCCGCCGGCCGCCGTCCGGATGCCGATTCCACGGCGGGCGTCTGCGACAAACGCGATCTGTCTCTCGGCGTCGTCGTCTGTGACGATGCCGGCCACGCGGACGCGGGCGCCCGAGCCGAAGCGTTTGGAGTCGATGGCTGCGAGAAGGTCTTCGACGCCGAGGGCCGTCGTGCTGCCGGGCACGCCGGAGGGCGCGCCGCAGCCGGCGGCGATGAGACACAGGACGGCGGCAGCGAGACAGACCTGCCGCCACGTGGCCGCGGGCGCCGGCAGCGATCTGGCTCGAACAGCCATCTGCTTGTCTGTGGGACCTCTTATCCGCATACATCGGCGCGGTTCTGCGAATACTTGAGGTCGGCGGGTCGACAACAAACTGTCGCCGATCGACCTCGTCCGGTAGGATTGGGCAAAACGATGCATTGGCGGTTACTTGCGACCCTGACCCTCGGCGTGCTGGCGGCCGCCGCCGCCCATGCGGCCCAGCCGCCCGAGTGCACCGGCTGGCAGGCGTGCCTCGCCCTGGCGGTCAAGGCCGAGGCGGCGGATGAGCAGGAGCACTTCCATGATCTCGCCTGGCGGGCGATGCAGCAGCGTGGCCGCCTCGACCCCGACGTGATGATTGTGCTCGCGCGCGCGCAGGCGCGGAGCGGGCGCCCGCACGACAGCCTCGTCATGCTGCGCCGGATCGCCGATCTCGGCGTCGCGCCGATCGAAGCGCGGACGAGCGATGCGTTCGAGCGGACCCGGCGGCTCCCGGGATGGCCCGAAGTCGAGGAGCTGATCGATCGCGCCGCGACCGCAGGGGAGCCAGCAGAGACGCCGGACGCCACGGCTCCCGGCGTGAAGCCGCCGACCGCCGCCACGAACCCGGTGACCGCATCGAGGTCGTTGTCTCCCCCGACGGTGAAGCCGCCGGTGGAGCCCGGTCCGGCCGCCGTGGCGCCGGCCGCTTCGCCACCGGCGAAGCCCTCGCCGCCGGCGGCCTCGTGGGAAGAGGTGCTTCGCTTCCGCGCGCCCGACTTGGTGCCTGCCGGTCTCGCCTACGACGTCGCGTCGGCACGCTTCCTATTCGGGAACCGCTTCGCGCGTTCGGTGATGACCATCAGCGAGCGTCTGGATGCCGCCGTGGATCTCGTGCGCTCGGCGTCTGCCGGGTTCCACGACGTGCTGGCGATTGCGATCGACGCGCGCCGCGGCGATCTCTGGGTCGCCAGCGCGGCGGCAGGTGACGCTTCCGGTCCGTCCGCGGCGGCGCTGCACAAGCTTCAGCTCGTCTCGGGCCGGCCCCTCCAGACGATTCCGATCGACGCCGGCGATCGCGCGACGCGCTTCACCGCGCTGGCGGTGGACACCGGCGGCGCCGTCTTCGCCCTGGACGGCGCGGAATCGCGGCTCTGGAGGCTGCGGCCCGGCAAAAAAGAACTGGACCTCGTTGCGGAGCTGGAGCTGGACAGTCCGATGGCCATGACCCTGGACGGCGCCGCGCGCCGCGCGTACATCGCGCATGCCGATGGACTGTCGCGCCTCTCGCTGGCGGACGGCCGCACGTCCGCCGTCGACGGCCCGGAGGAGGCGGGGCTCCCGGCCGTCGAGAGCCTCGCGTGGCACGGAGGTTCGCTGATCGCGTCCGTCCGGGTCGCGGACCTGCCGCGCCGGCTGGTGCGGCTCCGCCTGAACCGAGCCGGGACGAAGGTCATTGCCGTCGACACGCTCGATCCCGACGTCGCCACCTGCCGCGATCGAGGCATCGTCACCGTCTCGAACGACGACGCCTATTACCTCGCGGGGGATGCAGGAGAGCGGAGCGCGCAGGACTGCGAGATCGTCGTGCGGAAGGTGACGTTGAGATAGGGAGGCGCGCGTTACGACGCGCTCACGGTAGGGCGCGCTCGCCGAGCGCGCCGCTCCAGCGGCGGCCTCGGCGAGGCCGCCCTACCGCGCGCCTATCGGAGCCTCGCAATGACGGCCGGGTCAACCTCGAACGCGGTCCCGTGGCGCACGCCCTCGGGGAAGCTGATCCGATCCGAGATCACTTCCCAGGTGCGGAGGTCCTTCGATCGGATCGCGCCGAACCGCTTCCGCGTGTACTCGTCGTAGTAGACGATCCAGGCGTCCCCGACCTTGAGCGCGGTCGGTCCCTCCACCCAGTCGACGGTGATGGGCGGCGACGCCGGTCCGTACGGCCCGGTCGCCTTCTCCGCACGCGCGACGCGGAGGTGCTTCGTCGCGACCGGGTACCGGGTCTCGTCTTTGACGATCATCGCGTACTCGTCGCCAGGCGCCCTGACGATGATCGCGTCGATGACGTTGAAGCCGCCGTCGTACAGCAGGCGCGTCGGAGAGAAGGAGGTGAAGTCCTTCGTCGTCACGTAGTACATCCGGTGATTGAGCCGCTTGTCGCGTTCAGGCCCGCCGAGGTCGCCGCCCTCCTCGGTCTCGCGAAAGCGCCCGGGGATCGTGCTCGCCCAGAAGATCAGGAACTGGGCGTTGTCGGCGTCGTAAAAGAGCTCGGGCGCCCAGGCGTTGAGCGCCGTCGGCTCGTGCTTCATGACGGGGATCCACTGCTGTTCCGACCACGCGACCAGGTCTTCCGAGCTCGCGTATCCGATTCCCTGGTCCCACCAGCCCGTCGTCCAGACCATGTGGAACGTGCCGTCGGGGCCCTGGAGGATGCAGGGGTCCCGCATCAGCTTCGTGCCGACCTTCGGCTCGAGATAGCTGCGGCCGGCGTTGAGAGCGGTCCACGTGAGGCCGTCGGCGCTGGCGGCGAAATGGAGGCCGTCCTCGCCGTTGCCGGTGAAGTAGGAGAAGAGATAGCGTGGTTCCGGAGCCGGCGGGTCCTGCGCTGACGTCGCCGCCGCCAGGAGCAGGGTCAGGGTCAGTGTAAGGGTCAGGGTCAGGCTGCGCGGCATGCGGCGATGATAACGCGACTCGCGGGCTGCTAGTACGGGCCGAACTCGCCACCATGAACCTCATCACGCTCGAATTTGCGCGCAAGGACGAGGCCGTCGACGTCATCTGCGACGCCTTTGCGGATTATCCGGTCATGCGTTTCGTGATCGGGTCGTCCGGTGACGCGTACGCCCGCCGTGCCAGGCTGATGGTCGACTTCTTCACGACGGCGCGGTTTCTCGGCGAGGACCTCGTCATGGGCATCGAGGACACCGGCGGTGCCCTCATCGGCGTCGCCAACATCACGCGACCCGGGGAGCGTCCGAAGCACCCGGGGCTCGGACCGCTGCGCGAAACGCTCTGGCGCGAGCTGGGCGATGGGGCGCGCGCCCGCTACGAGGAGCTCGTGGGCATCTGGCAGACGTTCGCCGTCGACCAGCCCCAGTACCATCTGAACATGCTGGGCGTCCGCCCTTCACATCAGAAGCGCGGCGCGGCGCGGCTGCTGCTCGATGCGCTGCACCATCTCTCGGAGGGGGCGCCCGACTCGCGCGGCGTGAGCCTGACGACGGAGGATCCGGCGAACGTGCCGTTGTATCAGCGGTTCGGCTACAGGATTGTCGGCGAGGCGCGGGTTTCGAGCGGGCTCACGACCTGGGGCTTCTTCCGGCCGAACGCGGACAGCTGACGTCACGCGGATCGGCCCTGGACGCCTCAGGAATCCGGCGGGAAGCCGTGGACGTCGAAGGTCGGGTAATCGAGCTCGAGGGCCGTACAGAGATCGGCGCTCATGTCGATGTCGGCGGGCCTCACGTACGGAACGCGGCGCCGCGAGGCGGGCGGGTTCGGCGACGTCGAGCCGTAGGCGATTGCCGGGTATTGAGAGGCGTGCGCCCTCAGCGAATCGACGACGTAGTCGTAAGCCTGCCGCCCGTTGGGCAGGGTTCGCGAGGCGTCATACCAGTGCATCGGCGCCGGGTCGCCCGGCCACGCGATGATGGCGCCGTTGGCGAACTGAGCGGCCGTGTCCTCGTCCATCTTCGTGACGACGTAGAAGTCGTTCTCGAAGAACACTGCCGGGCGCGATTCGGCCGGCAGGCCGTGGATCGCGTCCATCAGGAGCAGCGTCGCAGCGCGGTGGTTCGGATGGCAGCTGGTGCCGTGCCGCGGATCCAGGGCGAGCACGACATCCGGATTCGTCTCCTCGAGCGTCCGGCGGAACCGCGCAACGAGCGCCGCGCGTCCGCCGTTGTCCCGGGCCCACCGGTCGATGGTGCGTTCGAGGCCCGCCTCATCGTGGGCAAAGAACAGATCCTCCCAGCCGTAGAACGTCGCCGTTCCGTTCACGAGCGCCGCGGAGGCGAGCATCTCCTTCCTGCGCAGGCGGGTGCACTCATGCGGGTCGGCGACGCTGTTCGCCAGCGAGCAGCCGTAGCTCTTGTGCTCGCTCGCGACGACGAACCGGCAGGTCGCGCCGTTGAAGAGGCACGCTTCTGCCATCATCGCCAGTGAGACGCTTTCGTCGTCGGGGTGAGCACCGACGAAGAGGATCGACTTGCCGGCCAGCAGCCGCGAGAAGTCGACCGCCCCGGCCTCCGTTCCCGCCGGGGTGGGCGGCCCGACCATTCCCGAACAGGCCGCACAGAGCAGCGCAGCCCCGATCATGACCTCCCCGCGATTCATCGGCTCCCTCTCGGCGGGCGAGTGCCGCTCCATCCGATTGTCGATTCTGCGTCACGTCAATCGTCACAGGAAAAGAGCAAAGGGGTACGACCGTTTTCTCTTCCCGTGGCAGACTACTCGATCGCCGACCCCGGATCCTCAGCGGTCGGGCTTGGTTCCCCAGAAGGAGGTATCGATGACCACCACCGTTTCAACCCTGCTCGGGCGGCCCCTCTGGTACGAGCTGATGACGACGGACATGCACGCGGCCGAGACGTTCTACCGCAACGTGGTCGGCTGGACGACGACGCCTTTCGAGGGCGCGCCCCAGCCCTACACCGTCTTCAACAGGAGTGGCGAGACGAGCGTCGCCGGGGTCATGACGAGGCCGGACGAGGTGAACGCTCCGCCGTTCTGGGCGATGTACGTCGGCGTCCCAAAGCTGGAGCAGGCAGCCGAACACATCACACGGCTCGGCGGGCGCGCGGGCTCGCCCGTCATCGAGGTGCCCACGGTCGGTCGCATGCAGATGATGCAGGACCCGCAGGGGGCCGCCTTCTACATCTACGAGCCGTCGTCCGGCGAGCAGCGGCCAGAAGGCCCGGCGGAAGTGGGCGAGGGATCGTGGCACGAGCTGATGACGACGGACGCCGAGGCCGCGATGAGGTTCTACGCCGATGTCTTCGGCTGGCAGCCGAGCGAAACGATGGACATGGGCGAGATGGGCAAGTACCGCATGTTCAACCGCCCTCACGGCATGATCGGCGGCATGATGAACAAACCGCCCGAGATGGCGGACGTGCCCCCCAACTGGCAGATCTACTTCCGTGTTCCCGATATCCCGTCCGCCGTCGAGCGGATCGAGGCGAATGGCGGCAGGATCCTCAACGGGCCCATGGAAGTTCCCGGCGGCGACTGGATCGTGAACGCGATGGATCCGCAAGGCGCCGCCTTTTCGCTCCACGCCCGGACTTCGCAGTAGCGCCGTCGAGGCCTCGCGGATCGAACGAAGGTCGATCGGTCGGCCTTCGTCGATCTGCGTCTCCCGAACCGAGGACTCAATGAGGTTCACGATCGGCATCGGCGTGATGGTGACAGTCCTGGCGATGCTGGCTCCTCGGTCGAGCAACTTCGCGGCTCTCCAGAGCAACTACACGCCGCCGTTCGGGACGTGGGTCCGGCTCAACGACGCCCGGCCCATCCTCTCGCCGCACGGGACGGGCTTCGAAGCCCGCGGCGTGTTCAACCCCGCCGTCGTCAAACAGGGCGATCGATTCGTCATGCTGTATCGGGCGCAGGATGCGAAGGGCATCTCGCGCCTCGGCTACGCGACGAGTGCGGACGGCGTCGCCTTCACGCGCGATCCGGAGCCGGTGCTGTCGCCGGAAGCCGAGTACGAGCGCGGCGGCGGCGTCGAGGATCCGCGCCTCGTGCAGATCGACGGGACGTACTACCTGACCTACACGGCGTACAACGGCAGGGACGCCCAGCTCGCGCTGGCCACGTCGCGCGACCTGCGCCGGTGGGAACGGAAGGGCGTGATCCTGCCGGCGTACCAGGGGCGCTGGAACGTCCACTGGACGAAGGCCGGCGCGATTCTGCCGCAGCGGATCAACGGCAGATACTGGATGTACTACATGGCCGACGCGAAGGACCGGCGCGACCAGATGGGCGTCGCCTCGTCCACGGATCTGCTCACGTGGTCCGAGGAGCTCGACCATCCGGTACTGGGCCGCCGCCCGGGATTCTTCGACTCGCGCGTGGTCGAACCGGGGCCGCCGCCCGTCCTCACGAAGGACGGCATCCTGCTCGTCTACAACGGTGCGGACGACGGCCTGGTCTACCGGACCGGATGGGCGCTGTTCGATCGCGCCGATCCCACGCGCGTGCTCGCGCGCAGCGGCGAGCCGCTGTTCGAGCCGGTCACATCGTGGGAGAAGGCGGGACAGGTACCGAACGTCGTGTTCATGGAAGGACTCGTCGTCGAGCCGGGCCGATGGCTGCTCTACTACGGCGGCGCCGACACGTTCGTCGGCGGCGTGGCCGTCGCGATGCCGGACGGCCTGTGAGGTCCGTGCCAGACGCGGCGCTTGACATTTACGCCTCGTGAGGACTATCCTCAGCGTATGCCATCCGGGTTGCAGCGGGAGCTGAAGCAGACCAAGCCCTTCGGCAGCCTCCAGGAGGAGGTGTTCCTGAGCGCGCTGCGGACCGCCGACCACCTGCTCTGGGGCGAGATCGCCGTCCTCCGGGAGGCCGACCTGACCTTTCCCCAGTACAACGTGCTGCGCATCCTGCGGGGCGCCGGACCCGACGGCCTCTCCTGCCGCGAGATCTCCGACCGCATGGTCACGCGCGACTCCGACATCACGCGCCTGCTCGACCGGCTCGAGGCGCGGATGCTGGTCGCGCGCGGGCGCGACACGGCCGACCGCCGGGTGATCGTGTCGCGCATCAGCAGCGAGGGGCTCGCGCTGCTGCAGACGCTCGACGCGCCGGTCGATCGCGTGCACCGGCGCCAGCTCGGACACATGAGCCCGGCGCAGCTGAAGACGCTTGCCAGGCTGCTGCAGATCGCGCGGCAGGGGCCCGGCTAGCGATTTTTTTGTGCCTGAATATTCGTTACGAGGACAATCGTTTTGAGATTTACCCAGGAGGTGCCTCATGGCCGCTCGAATCGACAGTCCGAACCCCGCCGGCGGATTCCGGATGGAAGCCTACGCGGCGCTGGTGCTGCGCACCGGCCTCGGCGTGGTGTTCGTCGCCCATGCGCTGGCGAAGCTCTTCGTCTTCACCCTGCCCGGCACGGCGCAGTTCTTCGAGGCGCACGGGTTCCCCGGCTGGACGGCATACCCGGTGTTCGCCGCGGAGCTGGTCGGCGGCGGCCTGCTCGTCGCCGGCGTGCAGACCCGTCTCGTGTCCGCGGCGCTCCTGCCCGTCATGGCGGGTGCGTTCCTCGTCCACTGGCCGAACGGCTGGTCGTTCACCGCCCCGAACGGCGGATGGGAATACGTGGCGTTCCTCGGCGCGGCGCTGGTGACGCAGGGACTCCTCGGCGACGGCGCTTTGGCGCTGTCGTCCCGGCTGCGCCTCGGAGCAACCGCGGCGACCCGGGCGCAGGGCGGGAACACCTCACGTCCGAGCGCGGCGGCGTAATTCCGGAGGCGCCAGCGCTCAATCGGGACGAGGCCCCCGTTCGCTCGACGACGCTCGCGGCGGGCCGCGGTATCAGTTCACCGGCGTGGCGAGCGGCTGTCCCTTGTGGATCACGTACGTCCCGACCACCTTGACGGGCGAGGTTCCCAGCGTCCTCCCGCCGTGCGGCTTGCCGGCCTCGATGATGAAGCCGTCCCCCGCCTTCAGGGTCAGCGGCGGCCGGCCTTCGATTTCCAGGATCAGCTCGCCTTCGAGCACGTAGGAGATCTCCTCGCCTGGATGCGTGTGCCGGGGGATCTCCGACCCGCCGGGCAGCTCCGCCAGCGCCAGAACGGCCTCGCGGCCCGGCGCGCTCAGGTCGGCGCGCTGCAGGATGGTGCGCTTGATCGCCGGAGCCTGCGCACCGGCGCTCAGGACTGCGGCGCCCGTCAGCACGAGCGCCGCGAGGGTTCTCGACCTGGTGATTCCGTTCATGGGCATGCGTGGCCTCCCGCGAGAAGGTTCCAATCTACTGCGGAACGCGCCGGACTGGACCACCATCTGCCGCTCCAGCCGCCGGCCTCGAGGTGCGAGCCCGCCCGCCACTCCCGCGGTTGCACGCGGGAGGCGCGTTGATATGATGGCGCCCGCCCATGACCGCCACGGCTCCGCCGCGTGCGCGCTACGGCGCCGCGGCCCTCCTCGCCGTCCTGGCCGGCGCGGCACTCCACGCGCTCGGCGTCGCGCCGCTCACGGGCGCCGGCGTCGTCGCGGGCCTGTTCCTCGCCGCCGCCGCGCTCCGCGGCACGGGACTGTCGTTCGCGCTCAGCGTTTTCGCCGGCGTCGCGGCCGCCCTGTTCCATCCGCACCTGTTCATCGCCTGGGGCGGCTATCCGCTCAGCAACCTGATCGTGCCGCTCATCCAGATCATCATGTTCGGGATGGGCACCACGCTCAGCGTCGGCGACTTCCTGCGCGTCCTTCGATGGCCGCGCGCGATCGCCATCGGCGCCGCGCTCCAGTTCACCGTCATGCCGGTCACCGGCCTCCTCCTCGCGCGGACCTTCGGGTTCGACGGCGCCGTCGCGGCGGGCATCGTGCTCGTCGGCGCGGCGCCCGGCGGCGTCGCGTCGAACGTCATCACCTTTCTGGCAGGCGCCAACGTCGCGCTGTCGGTGACGATGACCGCGTGCTCCACGCTGCTGTCGCCGCTGCTGACGCCGCTCGCGATGACGCAGCTGGCCGGCCAGTACGTCCCCATCAGCTTCACCGCCATGATGTGGTCGATCGTGCACATGATCGTCCTGCCGATCGTGGCCGGCCTGGTCGTCCATCACCTCTTCTACCGCCGCATGCGATGGCTGTCGCGGATCCTGCCTCTGGTGTCGATGGCGGCCATCTGCTTCATCATCACGGCGATTACGGCCCTCTCGCGGGATCGCCTGCTCGAGGTCGCCGCCGCGCTGGTGGCGGTGGTGGTGCTGCACAACGCCATCGGCTACCTGCTCGGCTACGGCGGCGGACGGCTCTTCGGGCTCGGGCGCGTGGACGCGCGGACGGTGTCGGTGGAGGTCGGGCTGCAGAACGCGGGCATGGCGTCCGGCCTCGCGATCGGCGTGCTCCACAGTCCGGAAGCGGGTCTCGCCGCGGCCATCTTCGGCCCATGGATGAATATCACTGGATCCCTGCTCGCCTCGTGGTGGCGTCGTCGTCCCGTGGCGCCCGAGGGGGTGGCCTCGGCGCTTCCTTCCGGAGGACTCCATGAAGCCAGCCGTCCGACGTCAGCTCGATAGACGCGACTTCTTCCGGGCCGTGGGCGCGGCGGCCGGCACGGCGGCCGCGGCCGGGACGATCGCGGCGGCCGAGGCCGGCGCCGCACAGGCGGCGGCGGCCGTCCAGTCGAACGTCCGCCGGGCCTCCGAGCCGTCGGCCCTGAAGATCACCGACCTGCGGGTCGCGGTCGTCGCCGGCGCGCCGATGACCTGCCCGCTGATCCGCATCGACACGAACCAGGGCCTCTCCGGCTATGGCGAGGTCAGAGACGGCGCGAGCGAGACCTACGCGCTGATGCTCAAGAGCCGCGTGCTCGGCGAGAACCCCTGCAACGTCGACAAGGTGTTCCGCAGGATCAAGCAGTTCGGGCATCATGCCCGGCAGGGCGGCGGCGTCTGCGGCGTCGAGATGGCGCTGATGGACCTGGCCGGCAAGGCCTGGGGCGTCCCCTGCTGGCAGCTGCTCGGCGGCAAGTTCCGCGACCGCGTCCGACTCTACGCCGACACCATCGTCAGCCCCGATCCGCAGGAGCAGGGGCGCCGCCTCAAGGCCCGGATGGACGCGGGCCTCACGTACCTGAAGCAGGACTTCGGCATCGGGCTGCTGCGCGACGTGCCGGACACTCTGTCCATGCCCGTCGGACAGGAGCTCCGCGACGTGCGGCAGGTCATGCATCCCTTCACCGGCATCGAGATCACCGACAAGGGCATCGAGTGGCTGTCGGACTGGGTCGGCCAGATCCGCGCCATCATCGGCATGGAGGTGCCGCTCTCCTCCGATCACTACGGACACATCGGCGTGAACAGCTGCATCAAGCTGGCGCGCGCGATGGAGCGCTGGAACCTGGCATGGATGGAAGACATGGTGCCGTGGCAGTTCGGCGAGCTGACGAAGCAGATTCGCGACGCCACGGCGGTGCCGATCCTCACCGGCGAGGACATCTATCTGAAGGAAGACTTCATCAGGCTGATCGACATGGGCGCGGTGGACATGATCCACCCGGATCTCGCCACCAGCGGAGGCCTGATCGAGACGAAGAAGATCGGCGACTACGCCATGGAGCGCGGCGTCGCGATGGCCATGCACTTCGCCGGCACACCGGTCTCGTTCATGGCCAACGTGCACTGCGCGGCGGCGACCGAGAATTTCATCGCGCTCGAGCACCATTCGGTCGACGTGCCGTGGTGGGAGCAGATGGTGACGACGATCGATGGCAGGCCGATCGTCGAGCGGGGCTTCGCGCCCGTGCCCGACACGCCGGGGCTCGGCGTCGAGCTGAACGAAGCCGTCATCCGCGAGCACCTGCGGCCCGGAAGCGGATACTTCGACCCGACGCCCGAGTGGGACGACGAGCGCAGCAACGATCGACTCTGGAGCTGAACCCATGCTGAGACACGTAAGGGGTCAGGCAGGGCTGAAGCCCTGCCCCACACGACAGAAGCCCCAGGCAGGGCTGAAGCCCTGCGCCACAGGACAGAAGCCCTGCCCCACACGATACAGAGCACGCGCGTTGACAACGTGCGCGGCATTCGCCCTCGTGATCGTCTCCGCGGCGGGCGCCGGGGCGCAGACCGCGGCGGCACCGCCAGCCGGTACGAAGGCGGCCGAAGCGACCCGCACGTCCCGCGACACGTGGACCCCGCTGATGGACGTGCTGAAGGATCAGCGGACGCCCGTATCGGACGCGCAGCTGCAGCGGCTCAGGGAGCTGCCGCTCGAAGCCGTCTGGGGCGCGCTGCAGCGCAAGCAGTACCAGCACTGCTTCGCCGGCGGCTTCCAGACGACGCAGCCGCGCGCCAAGATCGTGGGGCGCGCGCTCACGATGCGTTACCTGCCCGTGCGGCCGGACGTCATGGAGGCGGTCAGGACGCTCGGGAAGGAAGGGGACTGGTTCTACCAGTACAACGTCCGCGCCGGCGAGGACGCGCGTCCCGGCGACGTGATCGTCGTGGAGCTGGGCGGCATGGTGAACCGGGCCACGTTCCTGGGCGACGTGACGGCGCTCGGGATGAAGGCGGCCGGCGCGAAGGGCGTCATCGTCGACGGCGGGATCCGGGATCTGAGCGAGCTGCTCCCGTGGGACGACTTCCCCATCTACTACAAAGGCGCGCACGCGTCGGCGATGGCCGACCAGGTGGGGGTCGCGTGGAACGCGCCGGTCCGCATCGGCCCGATCA
>Ga0299914_10001541_pt1 | contig 15308 bp, 15 predicted proteins | sample RVTome_10_FD_201361 | JGI IMG/M metagenome (GOLD analysis project Ga0299914, IMG submission 201361) | Soil microbial communities from uranium-contaminated site in the Upper Colorado River Basin, Wyoming, United States - RVT153D57 (version 2) ...
GCGGCATCGGGACGTTCACCCCGAGGCCGCTGCCGGCAGGCGAGGAGTTCCTCGGCCGTGGGCTGTCGTACTTCGTGCCCACGCTCGACGACTTCGCCGACACCGACGTCGTCGTGGTCGGCGGCGGGGACAGCGCGTGCGACTGGGTGCTCGCACTGCGGCCGATCGCCCGTTCGGTCACGCTGGTGCACCGTCGCCAGAAGTTCCGCGCGCACGCCGCGACCGTGGACGCCGTACGCGCCTGTGGCGCCACCGTGGTCACCGACGCACAGGTCACCCGAATCGAGGGCGACGGCCGGATCGAGAAGGTCGAGGTCACCGGCAAGGACGGCGGGTACGTCCTGGAGGCGCAGCGCGTGGTCGCTGCCCTGGGCTTTCTGGCCGACCTCGGCCCGATGCGCGAGTGGGGCTTCGACCTGCACGACAACCGACACCTTGTCGTCGACTCGACGATGTCGACGGATGTGCCCGGGGTCTACGCCGCCGGCGACATCGCGGAGTACGCCGGCAAGGTACGGCTGATCGCGGTGGGGTTCGGCGAGGTGGCCACGGCCGTCAACAACGCCGCGGTGCACCTCGATCCCGAGGCGCCGTTGTTCCCCGGTCACAGCACGGATGCGGCGCCGGTCGCGGCCGCCGCCGTAGCCTGAACCCAGTCGGTGACAGAACGGACGGAGGATCCTCGTGCCCTACGTGATCATGTCGGACTGCATCGACATCACCGACCAGTCGTGTGTGGAGGAGTGCCCGGTCGACTGCATCTACGTCGGTGAGCGCAAGCTCTACATCAACGCCAAGGAGTGCATCGACTGCGGCGCCTGCGAACCGGTGTGCCCGGTGGAGGCGATCGCGCAAGACCGTCGCGTTCCCGAGGACCAGCAGGAGTTCATCGAGGACAACCGGGCGTTCTTCACCGACCCGCTGCCGGGTCGCGACGAGCCGGTCGGCACACCCGGGGGTTCGCGCAACGTCGGCGACATCGGCACCGACACCGCACTCGTGGCCGCGCACCCGGGCAACGGCTAGGGGTCGACGATGATCGACGGTCACCTGCTTGTCGACGCGCACGTGCACGTTCCGGTGCTGCCCAGCCTCGCGCCGGCGTGGGTGGAGTGGGCCCGCAGCTTCGGCCGCGAGGGTCTGCTCGAGCAGGTGTGGGACGCCGACGGCAGGCCCGACCCGGCCGCCCTCGACGAGCTGTTCGCGACCGAGGGCGTCGACGTCGCACTGCTGTTCTGCGAGTACAGCCCCAAGGCGACCGGCTACCAACAGTTCGACGACCTGCTGCCGCTGGTCGAACGCAACCCGCGACGGTTCCGGCCGGTGGCCAACGTCAACCCGCACCTGCACTTTCCGATCGCACGCGAGCTGAACCGCCAGCTCGACATCGGCGCGGCCGCGCTGAAGCTGCATCCGGTGCACGGCGGGTTCCGGGTCGACGACCCCGCGTTGTTCCCGGCGTACTCCGTGCTCGTCGAGCGGGGCGTGCCGCTGGTGGTGCACTGCGGGACGTCGTCGTTCCCGGGATCGATGAACGAGTACGCCGACCCGACCCATCTCTACCCCGTGCTGCGGCAGTTCCCCGACCTCGACGTCGTGCTCGCGCACGGCGGGCGGGGCTGGTGGTACGACGCCGCCGCGTTCCTGGCGTTGTCCAACGAGCACGTCTGGATCGAGCTCTCCGGCCTGCCGCCGAAGCGGCTGCCGACCTACTACGCCCGCCACGACCTCTCCCGGCTCGCGCGCAAGTGGATCTTCGGCACCGACTGGCCGGGTGTGCCGGGCACGGCGGTCAACGCACGTGCGGTCGTCGGGATCGGCCTGCCCGACGACGTGGTGCCTCTCGTCCTCGGCCGCAACGCGACGCGGGTCTACCACGGCCTCGACCCCGCCCCGTCTTAGCTGCATTGGCCTGACTGCACAGGGCCCTGACCGCACCAGCAACGGGCCGGCGGCCCAGGAGGAGAACCCACGATGGACCAGTACGGACTCCCGGCTCGCGAGCTGAGCGACGAGGACCTCGAGCACCAGGGCGCACGGGCGCACGCGACCCGCAACTGGGTATTCCTGCACGGAACCGCGGAGCAGTTCCAGCGGCACACCGAGCGGATGCTCGAGCTCGAGCAGGAGTACCTGCGCCGGCACCCCAAACGCACCTGGCAGGGCGCCGCCGACGAGCCGATCGAGGTCGACGAGGCGACCCGGCTCCGCTCCGCCGTACGCGGGCTGGTGACGCAGATGGAGGCGCTGCTGAGCAGCGGCGAGGAGCTCACCGAGACCCCGGAGCGCGACGAGCGCGCAGAGACCGAGGTGCTCAAGGCGGTCGCCGATGCGCCGGGTGGCCGCATGCACCGGCTCGAGGTGCACCAGGTCGCGCGCCGCGCCGGGGTCACGCGCGCGGCGCTCGCGCAGCTGTACCGCTGCGACCCGCCGCTGCTGCGTGCCGACGGCCACGACCGGCTCGTCACCGAGGAGGGCAGGCATCGGGCCGACGTCGGCTAGGGGACGCGTGGCGCGGGTCAGTCCGCGCGCTTGACCGCGAGGTGCTCGTTGTCGATGTTCTGCAGCCGTACCTGACCGCGTGCGACGGGACGGTCGTCGGCGTCCTTGATCTCCACCAGCCACAGCTGCTGCAGCCGGCCCCGGTGGATCGGTGTGGCGACCGCGTGCAGGTCGCCCTCGCGCACCGGTCGCAGGAAGTCGGTCTGGTTGCTCACGCCCACGACCATGCCGCGGCCCTCGAACCACAGCGCGGCGCCGGTGCTGGCGGCCGTCTCGACGACCGAGCAGTGCACGCCCCCGTGCACGATGCCGTACGGCTGCCACAGCTCCGGGCGCACCTTCCAGGCGAGCTCCACCCGGTCACCCGTGGCCTCGACCACCTCGAGACCGAGCCACTGCGCGAAGCCGCCGACGAGTTCCTCCTGCTGCACCGGCCCAGTCCTTCCGTCGTAAGGTCCCGGCGATCCTAAGTGGCGGAACTCGCGGCCTCTCGGGTGCCCTGCGTGCCGTCGGCGGAGTCGCCGGAGCTGTTGCCCGCGTTGTCGCCCGGCGCGTTGCGACGGCCGAGCTCGATCGAGGCCGTCGAGGCGCCGGCACCTAGGGCGAGCGCGGCCAGACCCCACGGCACGCCGGTCCGTTCCGAGCCGAGGGCGGCATCGAGGGACACGTCGCCTGGACCCTCCTCGGCCAGCGCGAGCAGCGCGGCGATCAGCACCAGGTTGTACTCGTAGCCGCCCTCGGTGGCCCACGGCCCCTGTGGCAGGTGGACCTTGCGGATCGCGGTGATCATCGTGCCGATCAGCGAGGCGCAGGCCACTGGTGTCGCGAGGCCGAGCGCGAGCAGCGAACCGCCGGCGACCTCGGTCACTCCCGCGGCGAGCGCGTTGCGGCGGGGCGGGTGCATCTCCAGCGACTCCATCATGCCCTCGGTGCGCTCGAGGCCGGGCCCGCCGAACCAGCCCTTGAGCTTCTGCGCGCCATGACCGACGAACAGGCCGCCGATCGTCACGCGTGCTGCCAGTCGGGCCACGTTCATGGTCACTCTCCTCAGCGTCGGGTGTGCGGCAATCCACACTGCCGCAGGCCCTGGGCCGTACCCGATTTCCTTAGACTGCATCGGTGAGGACCATGCTGGCTGCGGCGGCCATGACAACTCTGGGGGCGTTGCCGGTCTTCCTGCTGAGTGCGCAGGCCGTGCTGGTACGCGAGGAGCTGCACTTCAGCGAACCCCAGCTCGGTCTCGCGGTGAGCGTCTTCTTCGCCGCCGCCGCTCTCGCCTCGATGTTCGCCGGGGCGCTGGTGGAGCGCCTCGGACGGCGCCGCGGCACGATCATCGCCGGCGGGCTCGCCGCGGCCGACACGCTGCTGGTCGCCCTGGTCGCCGACTCCTACGGCATCCTGCTGGCGCTGCTGGTGCTCGGCGGACTGGCGAACGCGATGCTGCAGATGACGGCGAACATCGCGCTGGCGCGCTCGGTCAACCCCGGCCGGCAGGGCCTGGCCTTCGGCGTGAAGCAGTCCGCGGTGCCGGTCGCGATCCTGCTCGGCGGGGTGGCGGTCCCGACCGTGGGTGTCGTCGTCGGCTGGCGCTGGACGTTCGTCGCGGCGGCGGTTGCCGCACTGGTCGTGATGGTGGCGGGACTGCGCATCCCCAGGTCGGCCGGGGCTCGTGCCGCGCCCGGTGTCACCCGCGACCGGCCGCCGAGAGGGGCGCTGCTGGTCAGCTTCCTCGCGATGACGTTGGCGAGCGCGGCGGTGAACTCCCTCGGTGCGTTCCTGCCCGCGTGGGCCTTCCGCGTCGGCATCGACCCGGGCACGGCGGGCCTCCTGCTGGCCGCGGCGAGCGCGCTGTCGGTGCTGACCCGGGTCACCACCGGGATCCTCGCCGACCGGCGACGCGGCCGGAACTTCCCCGTGGTCAGCACCTACATCGCGCTGGGCTCGGTCGGGATGGTCCTGATCTCCTTCGCCGACGTCCGCACGCTGGTCATCGGCGCGCTGGTCGCGTTCGCGATCGGCTGGGGCTGGCCCGGACTGTTCCTGTTCGCGGTCGTACGGATCGGACGCGACAGCCCCGCTGCAGCCACCGGCGCGGTCCAGGCGGGTGCGTTCGCCGGGGGTGCAGCCGGTCCGCTGCTGTTCGGTCTGCTGGTCGCCGCGGCCGGCTACCCCGTTGCCTGGCGTACGAGTGCGGTCGTGCTGGTCGGTGCCGCGCTGCTGCTGATGGTGGCGCGGCGGATGTTCGTCAGCGACCTGTCCCGCCGCCCACCCCGCCGGCCCCTCGACACCCTCGACCCCCCACCAGGCACCGCCGTCTCCCCGGAGCACTGAGGGCGCACGGCCGGGCCACTCGTGCAATCTCGACGCGAGGATGTGCGCTGCACCTAGGCGCCGCCGGAACGGGCCTCCTCGAGCCAGGCCAGCGCGACGTCGGTGTGCCCACCGAGCCGGTGCTCGATCCCGTCGAGGAACGTGCGGTCACCGTGCCGGTCGAGCTCGGCGATCACCGCGTCCGGGTCGCCGGCCTCGACGAGCTCGACCAGCCGGCGGTGGCGCTCGACGTCCTGCAGGAGGTCCTCGTCGACCCGTGCACGCCGGTTCATCGCCATGCACAGCTGCATCTGCAGCTGCAGCGAGCGGTACGCGTCCTCGAGGCGCCGGTGGCCCGAGAGCCCCACCAGCGTCAGGTGGAACTCGAACGAGTCCGGACCGTAGGATCCCTCGTCGCCGGCGCGTGCCGAGGTCTCCATCGCGGCGATGGCACGGTGCACCCGGTCGAGCCGCGGCGCCGCGGACTCGGTGAGCGGCATCGCCAGCCGCAGCGCGAGCAGCTCGTACTCGTGGCGCAAGGTGAAGATCTCGTAGACGTCGTGCAGCGTCAGCGGCGTGACGATCGTGCCCTTGCGCGGCTGCTGAAGCAGCAGGCCCTCCCGTTCGAGCACGCGCAGCGCCTCCCGCAGCGGCGGCCGGCTGATCCCGAGCTGTTTGGTGAGCTGGTTCTCCACCACCCGGTCGCCGGGCACCAGGTCGCCGTCGATCACCATCCGGCGCAGCGACTCGGCCGCGAAGTCGACCAGGCTTGGGGGAGGGGCGAACGTGCGGACCGCCGCGGGCCCGCCGGCGGGACTGCTCACGGGCTGCTCACGCGTGCACGCACCCTTCGTCTGGACCTCGGTCGTCTGGACGCCGGCCAGGACACGGTTCGGTAAAGACTCTCATGGGGCTTGCCAGCGTCTATTGCCTGTTGTAGACAATAGTCCAACGTGGTCCGGGTCACAATCCCGCACCGCCCCAGCCGCACCCACGCCGACCGGAGGGAAACCCCCGATGACCGCAGCGTCCACCCCCGCCACCCCCGACCGCGTGACACCGCTGCAGGGGGTCACGGTGCTGGAGATCGGTGCGTTCATGGCGGCACCGTTCGCGACCATGCAGCTCGCGGACATGGGTGCCGACGTCATCAAGGTGGAGAACCCCGAGGGCGGCGACCCCGTCCGTGCGACCGGCCCGTTCATCGAGGGCAACAGCTCTCCGTTCGCCCGGCTCAACCGCAACAAGCGCTCGATCGCGCTCGACCTCAAGCACGACGAGGGCAAGCGGGTCCTGCGCCGGCTGCTCGAGCACGCCGACGTCGTGGTGGAGAACCTGCGCCCGGGCACGCTCACCCGGCTGGGCTTCGGGTACGACGACGTGCGCGCGGTGAACCCGCGGATCGTCTACGTCTCGGCGTCGGGATGGGGTCAGAACGGCCCGCTGTCCGCGCTGCCGGGACTCGACATCATGGCGCAGGCGCGTTCGGGCCTGATGAGCGTGACCGGAACTCCGGAGGGCGACCCGGTCAAGATCGGCGTACCGATCTGCGACCTGGTCTGCGGCCTGTACGTCGCGCTGGCAGCGATGGGTGCGCTGCGCGCCCGCGACGTCACCGGTGAGGGCCAGCAGATCGACGTCTCCCTGTTCGAGGCCGGTGTCTCGTTCGCGATCTGGGAGGCCGGGGTGTATTTCGCGACCGGCGACATCGGCCGGCCGCTCGGCTCGGCGCACCAGTCGACCGCGCCGTACCAGGCGGTGCGCACGTCCGACGGCTGGGTGACGCTCGGCGCAGTCACCCCGAAGACCTGGACCGGCCTGTGCGAGGCCCTCGACCTGCAGCACCTGCTCGACGACCCGCGGTTCCAGGACGCGTTCGAGCGCCACGGCCACCGCGACACGCTGATCCCCGCCATCGAGGAGGCGAGCAGCCGGCGGACGACCGCCGCCGTGGTCGAGGCACTCGACGCCGCCGGCGTCCCGTGCGCGCCGATCGCCGACATGGGCCAGGTCTTCAACGACGAGCACCTGAACCAGCGCGACTTCTACTGGGACGCGCCGCACCCGACCCTCGGCAGTGTGCGCCAGATCGGCTCGCCGCTGCGGATGTCGGCGACCCCGGCGGTACGCCGCAGCGCGGGCCCGCTCCTCGGCGCCGACACCGAGGCGGTGCTCCGCGAGTCCGGCATCGACGAGGACACGATCCAGAAGCTGCTCGAACGAGGTGTCGTCGTCGGTGTGGCCACCGACGACCCACCCACCGACCACTCGGTGCAGACCGACCTGACCGCCCCGGTGACGGCGACCCCGCCGGCCTGAGCCCGCCCTTAAGAAAGAAGAGGAACCGTTATGCGTCGTACTCACAGAAGATCACTGGCGCTGACCGCCGCGGCCGCATCGGTCGCCTTGGCCGCCGCCTGCACCAACCCCAGCGCCGCCGACTCCGAGGGCAGCTGGAGCCCCGAAGGCGACGTCACCATGGTGGTGCCGTTCAGCGCCGGCGGCGGCAGCGACCTGTCCGGGCGCGCGATGGCCGCGGGCCTGGAGAAGGTGCAGCCCGACCTCACCGCCACCGTGGAGAACCGCGACGGCGGCTCCGGCGCGGTCGGCTACTCGTACTTCATGTCCAAGCAGGGCGACCCGAACTACGTGCTCGCGACCGAGACCGCACTGCTCGCGCTGCCGCTGACCCAGGATGTGGAGTTCGACCACAAGTCGTTCACGCCGATCATGAAGGTGGGCGAGGACTACACCCTGCTCGTGGTGCCCCAGGACGCGCCGTACGAGACCTGCCCCGACATCGTCGAGGCGGCGAAGTCGGGCCGGATCGTCGCCGGCATCTCCGGCATCACCGGTCTCGACAACGTCGTGTTCAAGTTGACCGAGCAGCAGACTGGCGCGCAGTTCGACCGGGTGCCGTTCGAGTCCGGCAGCGAGCTCACCGCCGCGCTGCTGGGCGGACAGATCGACATCGGCTCGCTGAACCCGGGCGAGGTGATCGGACAGCTCGAGTCCGGTGACCTGAAGGCGCTCTGCGCGTTCGCCCCGCAGCGCTACGACTACCCCGAGCTGGCCGACATCCCGACGGCCAAGGAGCAGGGCCTCGACGTGTCCTTCGCCCAGTACCGCGGGCTGCTCGCGCCCGGCGGCATCAGCGAGGAGGAGAAGCAGGGCTGGGTCGAGGCGGCCAAGAAGTTCGAGAAGAGCCCGGCGTACGACGAGTACATCGAGACCAACTACATGCAGCCCAAGGTCGCGTACGCCGAGGAGTTCGACGCCTACCTCCAGCAGAACAGCGAAGTGCTCTCCAAGGCGCTGCAGTGACCACGATCCCGTTGCTGGCAAGGGTCACCCGGGTGGGTGAGGCCGTCACGTACGGCGCCCTCACCCTCCTTGGGGTGGTGGCCGCCGTCGTCGGCCGGGGGTACGGGCTGCTCCTGCCCAACGGCCAGGTCGGTCCGGGCATGGTGCCCACGGCCAGCGGTGTGCTGCTCGCGGTGCTCGGCGCGGTGCTGCTGGTACGCGCGATCCGCGAGCACCGGGCGGCCCCGCCCGCGCCGATCGACCGCGACTCGCGTGACATCTTCGGCCGGACCGAGCCCGAGCGCGTGCGTCACCTCTGGGTGGTGTTCGGGCTGCTGCTCGCGGCGATCTTCGCGGTCAGCATCCTCGGCTTCCTGGTCTCGTTCGGAGGATTCGTGCTCGTGGTCTCCACCTGGGTGGAGCGTCGCCGGCTGCTGAGCTCACTCGCGATCACCGTGAGCGCGGTCGTCTTCATCTACCTCGTGTTCGTCGTCTTCCTGCGCGTACCGCTGCCACAGGGTCTGCTCGGAATCTAGCGCGGAGGCATTCGATGGTCGACAACATCCTGCTCGGCTTCCAGACCGCGCTCTCGCCGGAGAACGTGCTCTGGTGCTTCGTCGGCGTGCTCGCCGGCACCGTGATCGGGCTGCTGCCCGGGCTGGGCTCGAGCACCGGTGTCGCGGTGCTGATCCCGCTCACGCTGGCCTTCGAGCCGGTCACGGCACTGATCATGCTCGCCGGGATCTACTACGGCGCGCAGTACGGCGGCACGATCACGTCGGTGCTGATCTCCACACCCGGCGAGGCGTCGAGCGTGGTGACCACGCTCGACGGCTACCAGATGGCCAGACGCGGACGCGCCGGTCCGGCACTCGCGATCGCCGCGATCGGCTCGTTCGTCGCCGCGATCGTGTCGCTGCTCCTGCTGGCGCTGGTGGCTCCGCCGCTCGCGAACTTCGCACTCGGATTCGGACCGCCGGAGAACCTCGCGGTCATGGTGCTCGGGTTCGCCACGATCATCAGCTTCTCCGGCGACTCGAAGCTGAAGGGCCTCGCGATGGCGGTGGTCGGCGTACTCATCGCCACCGTCGGTGTCGACGCCTCCGGTGGCACCGCGCGGTTCACGTTCGGCAACGTCAACCTGCTCTCGGGGATCCCGTATGTCGAGGTGATGATCGGGCTGTTCGCCGTCGGCGAGGTGATGTACCAGATCCGGCAGGGCGCCGCCGCCCCGATCCGCGCGACCTTCCGCGACATGATGATCACGCGTGCCGACATCTCCCGCAGCAAGGGTGCGATCGTCCGCGGCAGCGGCCTCGGCTTCCTGCTCGGCGTCCTGCCCGGTGCCGGGTCGACGCTCGCGTCGTTCCTGGCGTACGGCGTGGAGAAGCGGGTCTCCAAGAACAAGGACGAGTTCGGCAAGGGCGCGATCGAGGGCGTCGCTGCACCGGAGAGCGCCAACAACGCGGCCGCGAACGCGAACTTCGTGCCGACGCTGACCCTCGGCATCCCCGGCGGCGCCACCACCGCCGTGCTGCTGGGCGCCTTCACCGTCTACGGCATCCAGCCCGGCCCGCTGCTGTTCGACCAGCAGCCCGACCTGGTGTGGGGCCTGCTGGCGTCGTTCTTCATCGGCAACGTGCTGCTGCTGGTGATGAACCTGCCGATGGCGCCGGTGTTCGCGCAGATGCTGCGCGTCCCGTACGGCTACATGTACCCGCTGATCCTGTTCACGAGCTTCGTCGGCGCGTACGCGATCGACAACAACTTCTTCAGCGTGTGGCTGGTGTTCGTGTTCGGGCTCGTCGGCTACGTGATGAAGCTGTACGACATCCCGATGGCGCCGCTCGTGCTGGGCCTCGTCATCGGTACGTTGTTCGAGAAGGCGCTGGTGCAGACCTCCGCGCTCGGCGACGGCGACCTGACCATCCTGTTCACCCGGCCGATCTCGGTCACCGTCCTGCTGCTGGCTGGGGTGTTCGTGTTCGCGCCCACCCTGGTGGCGCGGCTGCGCGGCAACGGCCGGCCCGGAACCTCCGACCCGACAACCGACTCTGAGGAGACACGTGTCTGACGAGATACTCGTGGAGCGCGACGGTCCGCTGCTCCGCGTCACCTTCAACCGCCCCGACCAGCGCAACGCGATGACGTGGGGCATGTACGACGGCCTCGTCGCCGCGTGCGAGACCGCCGACAGTGACGACGACATCCGCGTGATGGTGCTGCGCGGCGCCGGTGACGTGGCGTTCGTCGCCGGCACCGACATCGGCCAGTTCAGCGAGTTCTCCGACGGCGAGGACGGCGTGGAGTACGAGAAGAAGATCTCTCGTATCACCGGCCGGCTCGAGAGCGTGCGGGTCCCGACGGTGGCCGCCATCTCCGGCTACTGCGTGGGCGGTGGGCTCGCGATCGCGGCGGTGTGCGACCTGCGCATCGCGACGCCGTCGGCGCGGTTCGGTGTGCCGATCGCCCGCACCGTCGGCAACTGCCTCTCGATGAACACGCACGCGATGCTCGTGCACCACCTCGGGCCGGCACGCACGCTCGACCTGCTGCTGCGGGCACGGATGTTCAGCGGCGAGGAGGCGCACGCCGCGGGCTTCGTCTCCGAGATCTGCGAGCCGTCCGACCTCGACGAGCGGGCCGAGGCCATGGCCGAGGTGCTCGCCGGGCACGCGCCGCTGACGATGTGGGCGGCCAAGGAGTCCGTACGCCGGCTCCGGGTGGCGAACCTGCCCGACGGCGACGACATCGTGCGCACGGTGTTCGGCAGCGAGGACTTCCGGCGCGGGGTCGCCAGCTTCACGACCAAGCAGCGACCGGAGTGGACGGGACGATGACGGCGATGACCACCACACCGCAGGTCCTCGGGCTCGAGGGCGGCACACCCGAGCTGGCCGAGGACGCCTGGGTCGCACCCGGCGCCACCGTCGTCGGCGACGTGGCGCTGTCGTCACGGGCGAACGTCTGGTACGGCGCCGTCCTGCGCGCCGACCTCGACCGGATCGAGATCGGCGCCCGCAGCAACGTCCAGGACGGCAGCGTCATCCACGCCGACCCCGGCTTCCCCGTGCGGATCGGCACCGGCGTCACGATCGGCCACCGGGCCGTCGTACACGGCACCGTGACCGGTGACAACGTGCTCATCGGCATGGGGGCGGTGCTGATGAACGGCGTGCGCCTCGGTGACGACGTGCTCGTCGCGGCCGGCACCGTGCTGCTGGAGGGCACCGAGGTCCCCTCGGGTTCGCTGGTGGCCGGGGTTCCGGGCAAGGTACGCCGTCGGCTCACCGACGACGAGGTCGCGAACATCCGCAGCGCGGCCAAGGACTACGAGCACATGACTGTGCTGCACTCCGCCGCGCGACCTGCCTGAGCACCTCCCTGTCCCCGCAATGACTGGCTGAGGTTGGGGAGATGGGGCGGCGCTGACCGTTGACGCGCTCGACGTGGTGTGGCTACCGTCACTCTGCGTCCGATAAAGATACTTGCGTTCGCTCTGCGAACAGGAGTCGCGGTCAATGTCGACAGGGAAGCTGGCCAGCCACGCCCCTGAGTCGACAGCGCCCTCGACCACGCTGCCGGTGGTTCCGCGCAACACCGCCGACCTGCTCGTTCTCACATTGGCCCGACAGGGCGTCGAGCACATCTTCCTCAACCCCGGCACGGACACCGCCCCCGTGCAGGAGGCGATCGCGCACTGCGCCGAGGCAGGAGCCCACGTCCCCCGGGTCGTGACCTGCGCGCACGAGGCGGTCGCACTCGCGGCGGCGCACGGCTACTTCGCACTCACGGGCCGGCCGCAGGTCGTGATGGTGCACGTCGACGTGGGCACGCAGAACCTCGGCTCCATGCTGCACAACGCGTTCCGCGGCGAGGCGGGAGTCGTGGTCATCGCCGGCCTCACCCCCACGACCTGGAACGGCGAGCTGCCCGGCGGCCGCGACACGATCGTGCACTGGCACCAGGACGTACCCGACCAGAGCGGGATCGTCCGGCCGTACGTGAAGCTGACCGGCGAGCTGCGCACCCCCGAGTCGGTGCCCGGCCAGATCGCCCGGGCCGTCCAGGTGGCGAGCTCGGCCCCGGCCGGTCCGGTCTACCTCACGGTCGCCCGTGAGGTGCTGATGCAGCCGACCAGGACGCAGCCGACGACGCCACAGCGGCAGGGACCGGCGACTCGGACCGCGCCGGACCCGGAGGTGCTCGTCGAGGTCGCGCGGGTCCTCGCGTACGCCGTCCGCCCGGTGATCAGCACCTCGCGGGTGGGTCGCGACCCGGCTGCGGTCCAGGAGCTCGCGCGTCTGGCCGAGCTGCTCGGTGCGCCGGTCGTGGACCGTCGCGAGCGGCTCAACCTGCCGACCACGCATCCCTGCTACGTGCCGGACTCCGCGTCGGCCGCAGTGCTCCTGGCCGAGGCCGACGCCGTCCTCGTCGTCGACAGCGATGTGCCCTGGATCCCGCTGCGCGCCGCACCCGGTGACCACGCGACCGTGGTCCAGGTCGATGCCGACCCGGTCCGGGCCTCCACGCCCGGCTGGGGTTTCGAGGCCGACTTCCGCGTGCAGGCCGACCCCCGCATCGCGCTGCGCGAGCTGCACGCAGAGGTGAGCAGGGTCGGCGGTCCGGGGCTGGCACACCACGGCGCCGAGCGGCTGGCAGTCCTGGTGAGCCGAGCGGACGAGGGCGACGGCAGCATCGACCCTGGCGCCACCGCTGGTGCCGCAACCCTGTCCGTGAAGGCGGTCGTCCAGGCCCTCGACGACGCCCTCGGCGACGACGACATCGTCGTCGAGGAGGCGGTCACCAACTCCGAGACGCTGCGCTGCCACCTGCGCCGCACCCAGCCCGCGTCACTGTTCCAGTCCGGTGGGTCGGGCCTGGGATGGGGCGTGCCGGGGGCGATCGGCGCGAAGGTCGCGATGCCGCAACGACGGGTCGTGGCGGTGGTCGGCGACGGCAGCTTCCTGTTCGCCTCGCCGACGGCCGCTCTGATGGCCTCGCTCGAGGCGCAGGCCCCGGTCATGGTCGTCGTGCTCCAGAACGGCGGGTACGCCGCCAGCAGCCGGCCGGTCCACGAGCTGTTCCCCGACGCGGTGCTGCCCGACGCGGTGCTTCCCGACGCGGTGCTTCCCGACGAAGGGTCGCCAGGGGCCCGCGAGGTCGTCGGCACCCGCTTCGCCGTCATGCCCGACCTCGCCAAGCTGGCCGACGCCTGCCACGCCCATGGCGAGCACGTCCACCGTCCCGACGAGCTGGGCGGGGCGATGCAGCGAGCACTCGACGCGACCGCACACGGCCGGAGCGCGGTCGTGGTCGCGCACGTCGGATCCCCCTGGCTCCCCGAACCATCGACCACCGCACCCCGAGGAGAACGACGATGAGCGCACGCAGAGCCCCGTCCCCCGACCGGACACCGAGGCCGAGGGGAGCCCGCAGGCTCGGCGGGGTGGTGGCGCTGGGACTCAGCGCGACCCTGCTGGCCGCCTGCGGCGGCGGGTCGAGCGACTCGGCAGAAGGCGGGTCCGCCGGCGGCGTCGACGAGATCACCTTCCTCAACGTGCTCCCGATCGAGAGCCTGTCCTTCGCCCCCGAGCTCGTCGCCGACACCTGCGGGCAGTTCAAGGACGAGAACCTGGACGTCACCTTCGAGCTGACACAGGGCTCGGCTCCCGGGATCCAGACGATCATCGCGGGCTCGGCGGAGATCACCCGTGTCGGCGACATCGAGACGATCATCGCCGCCGGCGACAAGGGTGCGCCGATCGTCAACGTGGGCACGGCGACCCATCGCGGCCCGATCCGCATGGTGTCCAGCACCCGCGCACCGGTCCGTAGCGCCGAGGACTTCCGCGGCAAGCTGGTCGGCGTCCCGTCCGAGGGCGGCACCAGCGAGATCACTCTCGACCTCATCCTCGGTTCGGCGGGGATCGCCCCCGAGGACGTCGACCGTCAGGTCGTCGGGCTCACCCCCGCCGTCTTCGACCTGGTCCAGTCGGACCGGATCGACGCCTACGTCGTCTCCCTCGACACCGCGGTGGCACTGGCGCAGCAGGAGAAGGACGCGGTGATCTTCGACCCGTCCGACGCGATCCGCAGCGGTGCGCAGAACTACATGACCTCGCAGGAGCAGGCCGAGGACCCGGAGACGTCGGACGAGATCAAGCGCTACCTGGCGGCCATCGACTCCGCGATCGAGTTCATCATCAACGACGAGAAGAACGGCTTCGCCAAGACGATGGAGTGCATCTCCTCCGAGTACGACGTGCCCACGCTCGCCGACAAGCAGGTCGCGAGGGCGGCCCTGTCGGGCTACGTCGACTCCTGGGTGGCGAACGGGCCCGACTCGATCCTGAGGACGGAACCGGCGCAGTGGCAGGCGACGTACGAGGAGATGGTCGCGGGCGGACTCGTCGACGAGGGGATGAGCCCCGACGACTGGTACACCAACGACCTCTCGCCGGGCTCGCAGTGATCGGCATGCCGACGCGAGGGAGCACGTCAGCAGGGCCACGCACAGCCGAGGAGTCAGCCGAGATGAGACAGAAGGCGACGTTGTGGGACGGCGACACCGCCGCCATGCAGGGCCGGGACCAGGCGGGCACGTCGACCGCGGTGGACCTGGACGTCGAACGGGTGAACAAGACCTTCCAGGCGCGCCGGGGCACGGTCGAGGCGCTCAAGGACATCGACCTCTCGATCGCCCGGGGCGAGTTCGTCTCGCTCGTGGGCCGCTCCGGCTGCGGCAAGACGACACTGCTGCGGATCATGTCGGGCCTGCTGCCCCCCACAAGCGGGACCGTCTCGGCCAACGGCCGCAGCACGTGGAAGGGCACCAAGCGCGACGACGAGGCGTTCGCCCAGTTCGGCCTGGTGTTCCAGGACGCCAACCTCTTCCCGTGGTTCAACGTCACCGACAACATCTCGCTGCCGCTGAAGCTGCGCGGCGTCGACAAGCGGTCGCGGACCGCTCGGGCGAAGGAGCTGTGCGAGCTGGTCGGGTTGGTGGGGTTCGAGGGTGCGTACCCGCGGGAGCTCTCGGGGGGGATGCGGCAGCGCGCGGCGATCGCGCGGGCGCTGAGCTACAACCCCACCGTGCTGCTGATGGACGAGCCGTTCGGTGCGCTGGACGCGTTGACCCGCGACAAGATGAACCTCGAGCTGCAGGCGATCCACGCCGCCGCGGGGGCGAC
>Ga0299914_10001542_pt1 | contig 15306 bp, 13 predicted proteins | sample RVTome_10_FD_201361 | JGI IMG/M metagenome (GOLD analysis project Ga0299914, IMG submission 201361) | Soil microbial communities from uranium-contaminated site in the Upper Colorado River Basin, Wyoming, United States - RVT153D57 (version 2) ...
CGAAGCCGAGCGCCGCCTGCGGCTGGTCGACCGGGAGCCGCCGCTCACCATGGCCAAGGTCGACGGTCTGCGCCAGCTGCTCGGCGAGCGCCGGGCCGACGAGTCCCTGGCCGACTGGCTGCTGCGCGCCCGCAACGAGGCGCGCGAGGAGCGGCCATCGGCGCAGATCATCCCGTTCAGCCCGCGGCGCCAGCGCTTCGTGCCGGTCGCCGAGATCACCCGACTTGCGGCGGACAGCGCCGGCGGCGAGATCGGCCTGCCGGTGCGCGAGCTCGAGACGGCCGACGGCCGCTTTCGCCTCGCGGTCACCGCCGAGGGCGATCAGCTCCTGATCAAGCTGCAGGCGCTCGGCAACGCCGCCGACGAGTTCGCCGGCCGGTCGATCGGGCTGGCGAGCGCCGGGGCCGGCGCAGAGCCGGTCGCGGTGCTGCAGCTCGACGGCGATGGCGACGGTCAGGCGCGCCTGCCCGACTCGCCCGAGCTGCGCCGCGCCCTGCTTCGGCCGGTGATCGGGCTGGTCGAGGATCTCTGAGCCCGGCGCCGTGATGCACAGGCGTGAGACAGGTCGATGTCCAGTCGTCGCACCGTCCACATCCCGATCGTCCAGCCGGGCAGGCAGCTCGCCGCGCGCGATGGCGGCGAGGACCGACTGATCGAGGTCTACACCCAGCACTACGCCTTCGACCCGCTGACCAAGCAGGAGGAGGCCGCGACCCGCGAGGTCGACGCCAGGGCGCGCGACAAAGACTGGGACCGGGTGGCGGCACCGCTGCGCAAGGTCGGCCTCTACCAGGCGGGCTGCGCGGCCGCCAGCGCGGTCAGAAAGCTCGGCATCCGCCAGCCGCTGACCGCCATGTACCAGCGCATCTCCCGGCTCGCCTGGATCGAGGGCCAGCGGCTGCAGGCCGCCGGCGCCCGCGGCCCAAGCGAGGGCCAGAGCGCCGAGCTCGGTCTCGCGCTGGTTCTGCTGATGTGCGCGAGCGGCAGCCGGGAGCGCCAGATCATCGCCACCGGTGCGCTCGGCAGCCAGCCGCAGGGCGTCGTCGAGGACGACGTCGAGGTGCTGCCGGTCGGCAGCCTGCCCGCGAAGCTGCGCCTGGTGCTGACGCTGGCCCGCCACGGCGCCCTGCCCAGACTCGGAGCGGGCGGCGAGCTTCTGTTCTTCACCCCGCGGCGCTTCGAGCGGGACGGGCTGTGGGCCGAGGTGGATTCGCTGCCCGAGGTGGCGGCACTCCACGATCTCGGCGTGCGCGTGGTGCCGGTCGAGCGGCTGAGCCAGGCGGCCACGGAGCTGAAGGCGCTGCGCGCCCGGCACCTGGTGCACGACCACATGGCGCAGGCCCTGGTGGCCGCGCTTCTGCTCGCGGTCGCGTTGGGCTACATCTGGTCCGCGGCCCAGCAAGGACGGATCCCGATCGTCTTTCTGCCGGGCGGAGGCGCGGCGCTCGATGCCGAGCCCTACCAGGCGTGCTTCACCAGTGATGGCAGCTTCTATCCAATCCCTCTGGAGCGCGACGGCATCGTCCGTCTCGTCCCGGTCGGCGAGACGCTCGGCTGGACGGTGCAGGTCGGCAAGCCCGCGCAACGGCGCCTCGGCCTCGCCGCCTGGTTTGCGCCGGATCAGTATCATGTTGCGCAGGTCATGCTCTCGGAGCATTCCCGGGCCAAGGTCATGATACCCGAGCTGACTGGCACTGGTGTGGTGACGGTTCCGCCGGGCGGAGTTTGGGAGTGGGCCTGGCAGCTCAACGACAGACCAGAGACCAACGGCCTCGTGCTGCTGGCCAGGGGCGACCCGTTCGACGCCGACGCGCTGCGCGAGGCGATCCTGGAAAAGTTTCCGCCGGCCTCGGGCGATGATGGCGAGGCCGGCCTGGACGTGAGCGCCGCCGCAAACTTCGTCGCCAGCCAGGCGCCCGGCGCCGCCACATTCATCATGCGAACCGTAGAGGGGTCCTTGCGATGCAACGAGTGAGCCTCACCACCGCCGCGTCACCACCGCGCCGGCGCCGCATGCCAAGATTCGCCGCCGCGCTGCTCACGGCCACGGTGCTGAGCGCGAGCGCCGCCACGCCGGGCGCGGCCGAGTGCCCGTGGCTCGTGCAGCCGTTCGTGGAAGGGCCGACCTACGCCGCGCAGCCAACGGCGTACGACATCCTGTTCGAGGGGCTCGATCCGCGCGCCAAGGTGTTCTACGGCTTCACCGTGGCATCCGACACCCTCGCCTGGCAGCTGGCCAAGGCCGCGACCCTGCCGGAGATGGAGCGCGATGCGCGCCGTCTGGAGCCGATCTCTCTGTCCAACGGCGCGATGGCCTACGAGCTGGCGCCCGACTCGGTCGAGCCGCACACCATCTATCTCGTCACCGCGAATACGGTGATCGACGAGCTGGAGCGGGTCGATGCCCGGATCGATCCCGGTCGCACGGTGGCCATCAGTCAGCTCCTGCCCAAGACGCGAGGCGCCACAGATCTCAGCGGTCCGCTGCCCCGGCGCAGCCTGCCCGGTTTCGAGATCATCAGCGCCACCCCCGAGACCACCGGCCGCGGGATCGATCGGATGCGCGCCGAAATGCCGAGCGTGCAGATCTGCGCCTATCAGGTGGCGATGCGCTGATCGCGCTTCCGCACAACGAAAGCACAAAGGCCATGCGCCTGCCTCGCCACCCCTCCGACGGTCGGCGCAGGTCCCAGGAACATCGGGGCGACCCCCCGAGCGTAGCGGCCGCGCATCGGCCTCAGAGATTGAGCTGGTAGCTCGCCGGTACCCAGCGGTACCCCTCGCCTGAGTTTTCGACGTAGCCGACCGCCGGGAACGGCATGTGGTAGCCGGTCACCGGTATGCGCTCCGCCGCCGCCATGTCGAACACGCGCTTGCGCGTGGCGGCCGCCGCTTCCTTGTCCATGTCGAAGCGGACGTGCCAGTCCGGGCGTTGCACCGACATCACGTAGTGGTTGGCGGTGTCGGCCCAGATCAGGAGCCTCCGGCCGTCGCTCTCCACGTGGTAGACCATGTGGCCGGGGGTATGGCCGAAAGCCTGCAGGCCGCGGATGCCCGGGGCCACCTCGCCCTCCTCCTTGATAAAGGTCGTCTTCTCGGCCAGCGGGACCACGTTCGCCTGGACCAGCTTGCCGCCGGCTTCGGTCGGCCCCGACAGACGGTCCTCGTTGGACCAGAAGTCGTACTCGATCTCGCCGGTGGCGTAGCGGGCGTTCGGGTAGGTGGCCGCGCCGTCGGTCGCGAGCCCGCCGATGTGGTCGCCGTGCATGTGGGTGATCACCACCACGTCGATCTGATCGGGCGTGTAGCCGGCCGCCTGCAGCGCCTCCACCAGCCGGGCGGCGCCAGCCTCGCGGCGCGCGGGCGGGTTGCCGGCATCGAACAGGACCAACTCCGAGCCGGTATTGACCAGCACGGGCGTGAAGCCGTTCACGAACTGCGCGGTCGGCAGGTGATTGGCTTGCAGAAGCTCGGCCGCGGCTTCGGCCGTCTGATCCTGGCCGAAGATCGGATGCGGCCCCTCGGCCTGGATGGTGCCGTCGAGCAGGGTCGTGACCTCGAAGCCGCCGAGCTTAAAGCGGTAGAAGGTCGGGCCGGCCGGGCCCATCATGGGCGCAGCGGCGCGGGCGGGGCCGATGCCGGCGGCGAGCGCCAGCGGGGCGAGGGCGGCGCCGCCGACCGCAGCCAGCGCGGTGCGACGGCCCATCGTCGTATTGATCGCCATGCCTGAAGTCTCCCTAGGTCGAGCCGGGTTCATTGCCTTCCACCAACTTAGACGCCATGGCGCGGCCGATCCAAACCGCCCGGGCGTAAAGCTCACGCGATTGTGTACAAGGCCAAGGACCCTCGGAAGACCTCAGCCGGCCTCGCCCGGCCGGTAGGTGCCGAAATGCCAGAGATGGCCCTCGGGATCGCGGGCCGAATATTCGCGCGAGCCGTAGTCGGTGTCCTGAAGGTCGCGCACGATCTCGGCTCCGGCCGCCTTGGCGCGCCGGTGATGCGCGTCGGCATCCTCGACGACGGCGTAGACGCTCTGGGTCACCGGCCCGCCCTTTTGCGGCGGCTGCCAGTTGAAGCCGTCGTCCCGGACCGAGCCGAGCATGATGACTCCTCTGCCCAGCCTCAGCTCGGCATGGGCGATGCCGCCATCCGGCCCGGGCACAACGAGATGCGTCTCGAAGCCGAACGCCCTTCCGAGCCATTCGATGGCGGCCGGAGCGTCGCGGTAGCGCAGGCATGGGACGACGTTCGTCATGGTACCTTGAGGCATGGTGGGCTCCTTCGTGCAGGTTCGCGCCCGCGCGACAGCACTAGGCTTCCGCTGCGGCGCCACTTTCTCATGCTCTGCCGGACCGGGCGGAAGTCGTAGGTGGGGTGAAACCGGGTCTCGAACGCGCCCAGGCGCATCGCTCGATCGCGAGGTTGACCTCGCGCAGCTTGTCGGTCACCACTCGGCCGGTGCCCATCATCACGTACCACGAGACGACCTCGACGCCCTCGGGCGGGAAATCGCGCCAGACGCCCGTCTGGTCCAGCTTCTCGTTGATCTCGGCGAGATTCATGCTCTGTCGGTGCTTGAGGAAGATTGTGAGCAGCGCCCCGCCCTGTCCGGCTTCGCTCATGACGGGTCCTCTCGATCCTTGCGTCGGGCTCAGCCGGCGCTCGGCCCGTGACGCCGGGTCCACTCGGCGAGCGAGGTGAGAAGCTTGCCGATCATCTCACGCGTCTTCTCGTCGGTCAGCCGCCCCTGCTCGTCAAACTTCTGTCCTGCCTGGCCGATCATCACGCTCGGCCGGTTCATCACCAGTGCGTTCAGAACCGACAGGCAGCGGCGCAGGTCATACTGGGCGACCGCCGTGCCGATCATGCCCGGGCTGACCCCGAAAATGGCGGTTGGCTTGCCGTCGAAGGGCTGGTCGGGCGGGCGCGAGGCCCAGTCGATGGCGTTCTTGAGCACCCCCGGGATCGACCGGTTGTACTCCGGCGTGACGATCAACAGCGCGCCCGCGGCCCGGATTTTCTCCCGAAGCTCCTGCTCGGGGGGCGGGAATCCCCTTTCTTTGACGTCCTCGTTGTACGGTTGGATCGGCGCGAGATCGAAGGTCTCGATAGTCAGGCCGGCAGGCGCCAGCTCGACCGCCGCCCTGAGCGCCGCCCGATTGTACGAGCCTTGACGCAGGCTGCCGGCGAGGCCGAGCACTCTCGTTCCGGTCTGGTAGGTCACGGCGGTTTGCTCCCGAGATCGCGGATCCACGGCAGATAGCAGCCGGTCGCCGAGCTTGGCGCAAGTCTTATCCCTTTGTTAACCATCCTGGGCATAGTTAGCTCAACAGGATGCGGCTTGGAGCTGGCGGGAGCATGGCGGGCGGCGATCCCGGATCGGGCGAGCGTGTTCTGGAGGCGCCCTTCGCGGCGGCGCATCAGGGCGCCACGCTGGCGCTGTTCGGCGCGACGCTGCTGCTCGGCGCCTTCCTGTTGTTCTGGGTGCAACCGCTGTTCACCCGGATGGTACTGCCGATGCTCGGCGGCTCGCCGGCGGTGTGGAACACCGCCATGGTGTTCTTCCAGGGCGCGCTCCTGGCTGGCTACGCCTACGCCCATGCGATCGGCCGCTGGCTCGAGCCGCGCCGGCAGATGCTCGTGCATCTGGCGCTCCTGGCGGCCGCCTCGCTGACCTTGCCGATCGCCGTCGGCGAGGGCTGGGTGCCGCCGACCGAGGGCTGGCCCGTGCTGTGGCTGATCGCGCTCCTCGGCTGGTCCGTCGGCGTACCGTTCATCGCCGTCTCGGCGACCGCGCCCCTGCTGCAGAGGTGGTTCGCGACGAGCGGTCATCCGGCCGGCGGCGACCCCTACTTTCTCTATGGCGCCAGCAATACCGGCAGCATCCTCGCGCTGCTCGGCTACCCGTTCCTGCTCGAGCCCGCGCGCACCCTGGACGAGCAGAGCCGGCTGTGGGCGCTCGGCTTCGGCGCGCTAGCGCTCCTGGTCGTCGCCTGCGGTCTGACCGCCCGGCGGGCGACGGCCCCCGACGCCACCGCGGCCTCCGAGGGAAGCGTCGGCCTCGGCTGGCGATGCCGGCTGCGCTGGCTGGTCCTCGCGCTGGTGCCGTCCGCCCTGCTGCTCGCCGTCACGGCCCACATCTCGACCGATCTCGCCGCGGTGCCGCTGCTCTGGGTGGTCCCGCTCAACCTCTATCTGCTCACCTTCGTCATCGTGTTCGCCCGGCGCCCGGCACTGCGCCACGCCTGGATGGTGCGGGCGCAGCCATTCCTGATCATCCCGCTCGCGCTGCTGTTCACCTGGAACAGCGTCTTTTGGATCAGCGTGCCTCTGCATCTCGCAACATTCTTCGTGAGCGCCATGGTCTGCCATGGCGAGCTGGCGCGGCTGCGGCCGGTGCCTGAGCGCCTGACCGAGTTCTATCTCTGGATGGCGCTCGGAGGCATGCTGGGCGGGCTGCTGGCGGCGGTGCTGGCGCCGCTCCTGTTCGATTCGGTGCTGGAGTACCCGCTCGCGATTGCCGCCGCCTGCCTGCTGCGCCCGGCGGCGGAGGGCCGGTCCCGGCGGTTGCTCGATCCGGTCCTGCCGATCGCGGTGATGCTCCTGATCCTACTCTGGGGTTATCGGCGTGCGCTCGGCCTGCCGGAGATCGGCGGCGCAGCCATGCTGCTAGTGATGGTCCCTGCGGCACTCCTGTTGTACGCGACTGCGTCGCGACCGCTGCGCTTCGGCCTCGGGATCGCTGGCGCGCTCGCCGCGGTCCTGCTGAGCGCCGGCCAGCACGAGGTGCTGAGCCGGGATCGCAGCTTCTTCGGCATCTATACGGTCAAGCACGATCCGGCCGGCTACCACGTCCTGGTACACGGTACCACGGTGCACGGCGCCCAGGCGGTCGAGCGCCACAATCGCCGCGCCCCGCTGACCTACTTTCACCGGGCCGGGCCGCTCGGCCAGATGCTCGCGGCCCTCGACGAGGGGCGGATCCGCACCGTTGGCGCGGTCGGCCTCGGTGCCGGCACCGTCGCCTGCTACCGGCGGCCCGGCCAGCGCTGGATCTTCTTCGAAATCGACCCGCTGGTCGAGCGGATCGCCCGAGACACTCGCCTGTTTCATTATCTCGCCGACTGCGCGCCCGACGCCGAGGTGGTCCTGGGCGATGCTCGCATCGGCCTCCAGGGAATGCCGGCCGCCCGGTTCGACCTTTTGATCCTCGACGCGTTCAGCTCGGATGCCATCCCGATCCACCTTCTGACCCGCGAGGCCCTGCGGCTCTATCTCGACCGGCTGAGCGAGCGCGGGGTGATCGCCTTGCACGTCTCGAACCGCAATCTCGACCTCGCGCCGATCGTCGCCGACCTGGCGGCAGATGCCGGCGTGGTCGCCCTGGTGCAGACCCATAGCCCGCCGGCCGAGTCGCAGCGGGCCTATCGCAACACCGCCACCTGGGTGGCGATCGCGCGGCGCCCGGAGGATCTCGGCGACCTCGCTGCGGATTCGCGCTGGCGCCGGCTCGAGGCGGGCCCCGACGCGCGTCCCTGGCGCGACGACTTCGCCGACATCGTGAGCGCTCTGCGCTGGCGCTGGCCGTTCTAAACCGATCCCCGATGTGACAGTGGGGATGTCGAGCCTCGCTGCGCTCGGGCCGATCTGCTCCTGCGCGAGGCTCGGCGAGGATCGGTAGGCAGATGGGTCCGAGAGGACGACGCCCGAGGGCAGCGCTGGAGTGGCCCGGAGCAGCACGCCCGCAGCGATGGCGTGGTGCCGCGACCGGTAGCCCCGCGATGCGGCCCGCCGGCGGTCTTGCGCAGCGCCCATGGATGCGGCTAAAGCCGAGCGAGCAGGGCCACATCGCGAAAAGCCCATCCGCATGGCGCTCGGCTCGACCCGCCGCCGCTTTCTCGGCCATCTGACCGGCGGCGCCGCGCTCGCCGGCTTCAGGGTCGGCCCTGCAGCCCGGCCGGGCGCCGCCGCGGACTCGATCTATCAGCGCCTCTGGGATGCCGACCAGGAGCAGCGCGGAATCCCCGCGCTCGCGGCCGCCAGCCGGGGCGATTTGCGGCGCGGCTACGTCCGAATCGATGAGCGCGCCGGCGATGATCCCGAGCATCGCCTGTTCGTCGAGGTCGTCATCCCGGAGGACAAGCGGCTCACCTACGATCTGTGCCAGCGGCTGCTCGACAACTACCGCCTCGACCAGACAAAGCCCGAGGATACTACCGCCGAGGAAGCGCGCGAGATCCTGGCGCTGCTCGACGCGGTCACCGACAGCGCCCCCATAGCAGCGGCGCGCGCCCATCTCCACGAGGCGTACGGCGTCGACGAGTCGCGCGACGGCATTCAGGCGCTGCTGTTCGATCTCTGGTTCCGGCCGTTCGACGAAGGCCGCAGCCGCGATCTGTCCGGCTTCGAGCACGTCATGGTCGGCGAGCAGCGGCAGAGCGCCGTCAACGGCTATCATTTCTGGTACAAGTACTATCTCGACGACTGGGGCCTTCTGGGCCGGCCCGACTCGATCGACTTCGACGGGCTGCGCTACGATGGACCGAATCGGCGGCCCGGCCGACTGACGGCGTTCGGAACCGAGGTGCCGGAGGTCGTCACGCTCGCCTTTCACTGGCATGCCGAGGACGACGGCGTCCGACGGCCCCTCTACAAGCCGATCGGCGGCTTCTGGGTCGGCTGCAGCGTCGAGGGGCTGATGGCGCTCGGCCTGGTCCGGTTCTTCGCCCGCGGGCACGTCGAAGCGACGATCAACCGCGGCCGCTATCTGGTCGACCTGCACCGCAGTCCCGACGGCCGGAGCGTCCGCACCTTCTTTCCCCGTTTCCTGGGGCTGGTCTGACCTCGGGGCGGGACCTGCGCACGGCAGGCTTGTCGCGACGGCTGTAGCTGGTTACCGTCGGCGCGAACGCGGCGAGCGGCACCATGCGGTGCCGAGGAACGTCCGCGGGGCGGGACCGAGGGGCGGGGTGGCCCGAAGGAGGCTCGGGGTCACGACCATGAAAACGATCCTGGTTCACGTCGACGAGCACGATGCTCTGGAATCGGTGCTGGCCTGCACGCTGCTCGCGGCCCGGCGCTTCGATGCGCATATTGACGGGCTGCACATCCGGCCCGGTGTGCCGCGCATGGTGCCGGTCGCGCCCGAGGGCGCCTTCATCCCGGCGAGCGAGCTGGTCCAGGACCTGGAGCGCGCCGACCGCGAGCGCGCCCGTCGGCTGCGGCAGCACTTCGAAGGATTCATGCGCGACAACGAGATCCCGCAGAGCCGGAGCGTCCTGGCTGGCGACCACATGTCCGCCGACTGGCAGGAGAAGGTCTCGGCGGGCGGCGAGGCGCTCGGCAGCGCCGGGCGGGTGTACGATCTGATCGTGGTCGGTCGCCCCGGCGAGGGCACGAGCGCGCCGTCGATGGCCGCCCTGGAGGCGGCCCTGTTCGAGAGCGGCCGGCCGATCCTGATCGCGCCGCCGCGCGCGCCGACGAGCCTCGGCGACAACGTGGTCATCGCCTGGAACGGGAGCACCGAGACCGCGCGCACGATCGCCATGGCCATGCCGTTCCTGGTCAAGGCCCAGCAGGTCCTGGTGCTGAGCGTCGAGGAGGGCATGGTACCGGGGCCGAGCGGGGTGGAGGTGGTGCAGAACCTGATCCGCAACGGCGTGGCGGCCAAGAAGAAGCACATCCAGGCGAGCGGGCGGCCGCCCGGCCGGGCGATGCTCGACGAGGCCGCCGCTGCCGGGGCCGACCTGCTGGTGAAGGGCGCCTATACCCACAGCCGCCTGCGGCAAATGATCTTCGGCGGCGCGACCAGCCACATCCTGGCGCACGCCGAGCTGCCGGTGATCATGGCGCACTGAAGGGCGCCTGAGCCCTTCCGTGCTCCCTGCGAGAAGGACTTGCTCACCTAGCCTCAAGGCGCACCGGACCAGCTCCACACCCATCCCTCTCCGGGCCGAATGGTACGCATCGGCCTCAGACCCGGCGATCGGAATCAGGTCGGGCTCAGGACGGCCCAGTTCACTCCGTGCTGGTTTCGTCCACCACAGGGGCGTTGCACGCTGCTGGAAATCCGTGCGTGCAGCAGGAAATCTGGCCGGTCGCCCGGCCGAGATCCGAAGTGGACTGGGGTCTCGTGAAGCGATACTTCACCGACCGAGAGTCGGCAGGGACACCCGCCTTGGATCTGATTCCGACTCCTGAGGGAGATGAAGTGCGAGCTGCTGCGGATCGGGCCAGCCGCGGTGCTGCCCATGGCGCAGCGCTGTCTTGCGACCTGATGCCATGCGGCGGCTGATTAGGGCGGCCAGGGCGGGCGAGTGGCCGGCGCGGGAGGCGGTCGGCAGAGTCACGCTCCGCTTCGACGATCGCTGCCGGGCCCGCCTCCGGCTGATCACCGACCAGGGGGAGCCGGTGCTTTTGGATCTCGCACCGCCGGTATCGCTGGCCGACGGCGATGGTCTCGGCCTGGAAGGCGACGCCGGCTGGGTTCGGGTACGCGCGGCCGAGGAGGAGGTTCTTGAAATCCAGACCACCGATCCGACGCGTCTCGCCCGCCTCGCCTGGCATCTCGGCAATCGCCGCCTGCCGGTTCAGATCCTCGACGACGGCCGGCTTCGCCTGCGGCACGACCACGCGATCGAGGACATCCTGAAGGCCCTCGGCGCGCGCGGCGAGCGCAAGCGCAGGCGCTTCCAGCCGGAGGCCGGGGCTTAGGGGAAGGTCAACGTTCGATCGTCTCCTCGCTCTACCGTTGAAGGACATCGGCGATGCTCCACCCCGAACTGCGGGAGGAGAGCCAGTAAGGTCGCCTGCGCCGGCCCGTGGGTCATGAGCGATCAGGGTCAGAGCCTCCGTCTGTCGATCCGCCCCAACCTGTTGCATATGCGTTTCACCATGCAATCGGCCGACCTACAGCGATGCCAGGAGAAATAAGACCGGGGGGCGCCGTTCAGAACATGCCGCTTTTCTCTCTCCTGATGTCACTCACAATTAGCTATAATTTTATATAACTAGAACATTTACTTGATTTTTCTACCGAAGAGCGTTAAGAGAAACGGTCGGAAGGCATTCGGGGTGCCTCCGACCGTCCTTAGAGAGCGTCAATGAGAAACTCGGCCCGGCACGCTGCGATGCGTGCCGGGTCTTTCTTCGGTTGCACCAGTCTGCGTAGCGTGAACCGGCCGCGCGCGAAAGTCAATACTGTTGGTAGAAAGACTCCTTGCGCCGCATTCGCCCGAAAGCGGCTTTCGCATCTATGCGGTCAAGATGCTCCTGGATCGAGCGGGCCAGCCCGCTCAGAGGCGGGCAAGGTCGAGAGCGTCGCGATCGCCCGCCCAGGCCTTCTCGAGCAGCTTCCCGGTCGCGGCGGCGCCGGCCGCATCGCCCTCTGCCTTCTGAGCCTCCATGAGTCCGTACAGCGCCCAGCCGTTGCTCGGCATCTCGATCAGCCCGGCGCGGAACACCTCGATGGCCTCCTTGGCTCTGCCGGCCATGAGGAGCGTCGCGCCGAGCGACTGGCGGACCGGGTAGTACCAGTATGCCGGCTCCATGTACGGCAGGGAATCCTGGATCTGGACCGCCACCTCGAACTCCGAGACCGCCTTGTCGAGATCGCCCTCGACCTGACCGATCCGTCCCTCCAGCACATGCCGGGCGATCCGCAGCAGGTCGGGTGCCGGGACCGCCCAGGCGAGCAGCATCTCGAAATCGGTGCTCTGGTTGATGTCCGAGATGCGCGCGGCCTCGGCACGCGCCGCCTCGAGATCGCCCTTCCGCGCGTAGGCGACGCCGCGCGCGTAGTGCCACATCGCCTTCACGAACGGGAACTTGTCGCCGGGATCCTCGAGGCCGAGCACGACGTCGGGTGCGCTGTACTGGGCGTGCGCGAAGTAGGGCGCCGGCAGAATCGCCTGTATCCAGCCGATCTGGCCCGCGATCTCGTCGGGGATCTTGCCCTCCAAACGGTCGGCCGCCCAGAGCATGTGCTCGGCATCGCCCGCCATCTGCGCCGAGACCAGCACGAAGTGGATGTTGTGGGGATAGTAGCTGTACGGATAGATCCCCTCGACCGCGCCCTGGGCGAGGAACGCCTCGTCGGCCTGGACCGCTTTGATGTTGACGTGGAGCGAATCCAGGTAGCGGCCGACCCGCAGGTAGACGTGCGCCGGCATGTGCACGATGTGCCCGGCGCCCGGCATCAGCGCGGCCAGCCGGTCGGCATGGGGCTCGGCCTTCCCGGGGGTCGACGAAGCCTCGGTGAGATGGATGTAGAGATGGATCGCGCCTGGATGGTCCGGGTTCGCGTCGAGCACGCCCTCGACGGCGGCGATCGCCTCGCCGGCCCGGCCCTTGGGCGTTCGGCCATCGAGCTCCCAGTAGTCCCAGGGCGAGGTGTTCATCACGGCATCGGCGAACAGCACCGCGACGTCTTGATCGTCCGGGAAGTCGGCGTGCACCGCGGTCATGGCGTCGGCATAGGCGGCGTTCAGATCGGTCCGCTCGGTCCCCTTCGCGTAACGCTTGGCGAGCGCCTGGATCAGCGCCTGCTCCTTCGGGTTCGCCTGGCCCGCGCGCGCGATCGCCTTGGAGATCGCCACCTCGGCCGGGCTCTCCGCCTGCTCGTCCATCGGCGCGTTGATGTTCGGCCCGAGCACGAACGCCTCGCCCCAGTAGCACATGGCGCAGTCCGGATCCCGCCGTTGCGCCTCCTTGAAGGCGCGCGCCGCCTCGGCGTGGTTGAACGCGTAAGTGAGCCTCAGGCCCTGATCGAAATAGCGCTGGGCCATCTCGTCCCGGGTCGAGATCGGATAGCTGAGATCGCCCAGATTGTCCCAGAGCGGCGGCGCCTGGTCGGCCGCGGTCGCGGCGAGCGCCCCCGCCATGGCAAGCTGCACGGGCTTCAGCCCGCTCGCCCTCTTGCTGCCCATGCCGCAGACGCCGGCCGCTATGTAAGCCGGGTCGAGCAGCTGCGTGACGTCCGCTTCCTCGGTGACGGCTCCAGAGCGGCCGACGAGCATGCCGCTCGCCACGAGCGCGCTGCTCAACAGAAGGGCTAGCTGAAATTGACGCTGAAACATGACTCTTGCTCCTCGATTCCGGTGCTGTTGCGACCAGCTCTCAAACCGGCGCCGCCATCAGGAGGACGTCGCCGGCGGCGTGGATCATCGGGTGTGGCACGACCAGCCGGCGGTCGACGACCCGGAAACCCTCGCGCTCGTAGAGCCGGCGGGCGCCGGTATTGCTCTCCAAGCACAGGAGGCTGAGCTCGCCTGTGCCCTTGCGGCGCGCTTTCTGCCGGGCGGCCGCGAGCAGCATCGTTCCGATCCCCTGGGCGCGATGCTCAGGGAACAGCGCGAGGCTGGCGATGTACAGGCTGCCGAGCGCCTCCAGCTCGGCGTACGGTTGAAGCACCGGGTCGGGCGGCTCCTCATCTTGCGTCTGCTCGGGGCCGGGCGGCTCGATCGCGAATGCATGCATCATGCCGACCACGTCGCCGGCGCGTTCGGCGACCAGGCAGTTCCGGTAGGAGAAGGCCGTGCCTTCGCGCCGATAGCGGCGCTCGCCGATCTCCAGGAGTGAAAGTCCCGGAAACTCGTCCTGCAGCTGGCTCCACACGTAGTCCGCCACGCCTTCCGAGGAGATCCGGAACAGCTGGGCGATCCGCCGGCAGTCGGTCCCTCGCGCCGGGCGTAGCCATATCGCCCGGCTGGCCGCGGCAGCCCGGTTAGGCTCGTGCCGGCTCGCCATCAGTGCCACTACAGCCATGTCTCGGCTCCATCCATGGGCTCGATCGAGATCGCTCGGAGCCCCGCGCACGGGTCGTCTAGCGATGGCGCGTTTCAGGACGATGTCGATTGCCGCATCGGATTGTATCCTTTGTTTCAGGACGCGCAGAACCCTCGCGTGAACGCGATCGGACGAGCGCCTTGCAGGCGGTCCGGAGCTGACTTTATAACCCTTTCCGTGCTGACCCTCGCCCTGCCTTTCCCGCAGATCGACCCGGTGCTGATCGAGATCGGGCCGTTCGCGATCCGCTGGTATGCGCTCGCCTACATCTTCGGCATCGTGATCGGCTGGCGTTATCTGCGCCGCCTGGTGCAGCGGCCCGGCTGGCGGATCACCGCCGACGAGCTCGACGATCTGCTGCTGTACGTGACGCTCGGCATCGTGCTGGGCGGGCGCATCGGCTATGTCCTGTTCTACCGGCCCGGTTTCTATTTCGCCAACCCGCTCGAGGCGCTCGCCGTGTGGGAGGGCGGCATGTCGTTCCACGGCGGCCTGGTCGGCGTGGCCCTGGCGATCGCGCTCTTCGCATACCGGCGCGATCGGTCGGTCCTGGAGATTGGCGACGCGGTCTGCTGCGCCGGGCCGATTGGCCTGTTCCTCGGGCGGCTCGCGAACTTCATCAACGGCGAGCTGTTCGGGCGGGTGAGCGACGTGCCGTGGGCGATGGTGTTCCCGCGCGGCGGACCCGAGCCGCGCCACCCGAGCCAACTGTACGAGGCGGGGCTGGAGGGTCTCGTGCTGTTCGCGATCATGGCCTGGTTTGCTTGGCAGCCGCGCGACCCGCGCACCGCCGGCCGGCTGACCGGCATCTTCTTCATCGGCTACGCTCTCGCGCGCAGCTTCGCCGAGCTGTTCCGCGAGCCGGATGCACATCTCGGATTCCTGCTCGGCGGGCTGACCATGGGTCAGCTCCTGTCCGTGCCCCTCGCGCTCTTGGGCATCTTCCTGGTGGTGCGCAGCCATGCCGGCCTCCGGCACTCCTCCCTCGGGCGGCCTTGAGCCTGTGCTGGCGGCCGAGATACGAGCCAGCGGGCCGATCCCGGTCGCGCGCTACATGGACCTCGCCCTGAACCATCCGAGCCTGGGCTATTATCGCCGCCGCGAGCCGATCGGCGCCGACGGCGATTTCACCACCGCCCCCGAGATCGGCCAGGCGTTCGGCGAGATTCTAGGGGGCTGGCTGGCCGAGGCCTGGGCAGGCGTCGGCCGGCCGGCGCCGGTGCGCCTGGTGGAGCTGGGGCCCGGCCGCGGCACGCTCATGGCCGACCTGTTGCGCATCGCGGCAAAAGTCCCGGGTTTCCTGGTTGCGCTGCGGGTCCATCTGGTCGAGGCGAGCGGTCCGCTGCGCGCCCGGCAGCGCGAGTGCCTGGCCGGGCACGAGATCGCATGGCACGACGAGCTCGCCGAGGTGCCCCCAGGGCCATCCTTGGTGATCGCCAACGAGTTTCTCGACGCGCTGCCGGTGCATCAGCTGGTCCTCGCCGAGGATGGCTGGCGGGAACGCGTGGTCGGCCTGGACGA
>Ga0299914_10001543_pt1 | contig 15302 bp, 16 predicted proteins | sample RVTome_10_FD_201361 | JGI IMG/M metagenome (GOLD analysis project Ga0299914, IMG submission 201361) | Soil microbial communities from uranium-contaminated site in the Upper Colorado River Basin, Wyoming, United States - RVT153D57 (version 2) ...
TCCGATGCTACGGCCACCACCCTTCGGTCTCACCCGAAACTGTCGCTCCTCGCCGAGAGACACGATGGCCACCGTCGCTTCGGGGAGATCGCGGGCTATCCGATCGCCGTGCCAGGCGACACTGTCGCGGCCATCCCGATAGAGATTGCAAGTGATCCGGTCCAACTGCACCTGGTAGCGACCGGAGAGCGCCGCCGACATGTCGTGGATGACGCTCAATGAGGGTGGAGTCGACGCAGCCGAGAAGTTCGCCACCTGTCTCGGCCGCGCCACGTCGGAGCCCCTGATTCGTTCCACTCCATCTTCCCACTCCAGAGTTTCGAGGAGAGCAATGAAAAGCTCATCCGGCCGGCTCACCCATCCGCCCCGGCGGTCGATCCAGGCGTTGCGGCCCAGTTCCACACGCTCCATGCGACGGAATTTCATGTCAAATGGTTCGGAGGCTTCGGTGAGATCGAGCAGCGATCCCTGGAAACTGAGTTCGCGGTCCATGCCCCGATACTAGCGAACATATGTTCTATTCCGGCCCGGTCGTTGGCTGCAGACACTTCGTCCGAAACGTCTGGAAGTCCGGAGCGAAGGCTTCCCACGTCGATTGCCTCGACCCGACGGTCTTCGTCAGTGTTCGGCTGGGCGGGAGGCGGAGATCAGATCCGGCCGTACGGCTCCCTGCGTCGGGATGGTGAATTCGAAGCATGCTCCCCCCAGCAACTCCGACTCGCGATAGTTGATCTCGCCGCCGTGGGCGGTGACGAGGTCTCGTGCCACGGACAGGCCGATTCCGGAGCCTTGTTTGCTGTTGTCGTGGTTGTGGACCCCGCGTTCGAAGCGGTCCCAAATGTCGGAGCGATACTTGGCGGGCACACCGTCGCCGTTGTCGTGGACGGAGAAGTTGACAAAGTCTCCTGCCGGTTTCGAAACCACCGTGATCTCCGAGCGGCCATAACGCTGAGCATTGGTGATCAGATTGATGAGAACCTGGCGTACCCGATAGGGCTCCGCCCAGACCGAGACATCATCATCCGCGTTCTTGACGACGATCCCGGTCCCGCTCCCCAGTGTGGCCACGGTTTCGTTGACGAGATCAGCGGCGTTGTATTCGACACGGGTGAGGTCGACGTTCTGCAGCCGATCACGGGCGACATCGATTAGGTCCTTGACGATGAGGCCGAGTTGCTGGGCCTGGGAGTTGATCGTGTCGAGCATCTCCACCCGCTCGTCGTCGCTCAGCATCTCCCATGAGTCGGTGAGGATGTCCGCGTAGCCCTGGATACCGGTCAACGGTGTCCTCAATTCGTGGGACACAGACGCCACGAGATCATCCCGCTGTCGCGCCAGGAGCTCTCCCTTCTCCCGGATGGCGAGGTTCTGGCGTAGGACGATTAACACAGCGACGATGGTGGTGGCTGCGTTGAGGAGAAAGTCGTTCCCCGCGCTGGTCACCAATCGCATCAGGAACAGGGCGGAGACTGCGGTGTACGGGGCTATCAGCTGCCACGTAGTTAGCGATCGATAACTCGTTTCCCGGGAGAGCGGAGTGCGGGTCACCACCCAGGCGGTGAGGGCAACCATGCCGTAGCTGATGAGCCAGAGCCCGTCGAGCCACGCCCACTCGATGTACGTTCCCGCTGCGCTCTGTAACGAGAAGATGACGTCGGCAACCGCCGTCAGGGCCACCGACCCGGCGAGGAGAACGATCCGCAGATCGAGTTTCTGTTCGGATCTCCGCATCGCCAGCACCATGAGTGCAGTCAGCAGGAGTACGTCCCCGAGCGGGTATGCCACGTTGAGGAAGCTCTCCAGCGGTGAAATGCCCAGGCCCACTACTTCGTGGAGGTAGGCCACCCACATGACTACTGCTAGCGACATGGCTCCAGCCGTGGCGTCGATTGCAAGTCGGATTCTCTCGAATCGCCCGGGCCGGAGGTAGGGGAGAGCGATCACACCGGCGAATATCAACGGGTAGCCGACCACGTAGAAAAAGTCGGCAGGGCCTGGATACGGGATTTCCCCGACCTGCGACTGGAGGGTCCAGACGATCTCCCCGATCCCCCAGCAGAGGACACCCGCCCCGACCAGGGTCCAGGCGATTCTGGAGCGCCCGTGTGCCGTTCGGGCGGCCGCAATCAAGATCAAGCCGGAACTCAAAGCGGCAATTGTGTAGACCCATCCCGAGGTGGTGGGGTTGGCGAACGGGCGCCCGAGCAACAGCGCCGCGCCGAAAGCAATGGCCACCACAGCGGCAGCAACTGCTATCGCGCGAATCGCTCTGGCGCGATCAGCATTTATGTCCCGTGAAAGTGATTGGGGGGCGATGCAAATGTATCGGCGGATTTATGTCCGAACTTGAGGTTCTGTGGTCCCTTTGCGCACCTCCCCACATCCCGGAGAATATCTCTGATTTATCCTCTTTGCAGTGCTTGCGCTCTGATCCTTCTCTACGTTCCCCACTCCGTGGGAGGCTCATGTCGGCCGTCGGCGAACTGCCAGTACTCCCGGAGGCTGGAGCAGCGTCCGTCGGGCTCGAACTCGAGAAGCAGACACCCGGGGAGTGTCACCGGTTCGCCATCATTATCCATCGTCGTCCAGAATTCGACTGCGACCCGGCTGCCTTCTCCGAAGGGGCGGCCCATTCTGACCGAAATGTCGCTCTGGGTTTCGGTCACCTGACGCCAATAGGCCCGGATCCCCTCACGGCCGACATGCGGATCTTCGAAGATGTTGGACCGGTATGTCGCGTTCTCGGTGAACAGGTCAGCAACCGACTCGTCGTCGGCACGCTCCCAGGCGAGGCGGTAGCTCTCCGCCCACTCGTCGATATTCACAGTGGTTCCTTTTGGGTCGGGGCGATTGAGAATACCCGACGCAGCGCCAGGGGAGTGCCGTCCGGGCGGCCACGGTATCCTCGTTGGAATGAGGCGGATCAAATCTGGAGGTGGCCTTCCCGCCATCTGGTACAGCCTGCGCAAGGCCCGCCAGGTGGGCGGGACCCTCAAGCTATACCGGGCGATGCGGTCCAAGAATGCCTGTAAAACCTGCGCCCTGGGCATGGGAGGGCAGATGGGTGGCATGGTCAACGAGTCGGGCCATTTTCCTGAGGTCTGCAAGAAGTCGATCCAGGCCATGACGGCGGACATGCAGGGGGCAATACCGGAGGGCTACTTCGATACCTTCGATCTCAACGCTCTAAAAGGGCTCAGTTCGAAAGACCTGGAGGCTTCCGGGCGCATCACCCGGCCTCTCTACGCCGGGCCGCTCGACACGAGATACCGCCCCATTTCGTGGGACGAGGCGATGACCAGGGTGGGCAAGCGGTTGTCAGCCACAGAACCAGAGCGGTCCCTCTTCTACTTCAGCGGGCGTTCATCGAATGAGGCCGGATTCTTGCTCCAGCTCCTGGCGCGTTTGTACGGGACCAACAACGTAAACAATTGCTCGTTCTACTGCCATCAGGCCTCCGGTGTCGGGTTGTCCACTGTCACCGGGTCCGGGACGGCCACGGTTGTGCTCGAGGACATCGAGTCGCTGGGCACCAACGATGTGGTGATGATCATCGGGGCCAATCCGGCGTCGAATCATCCCAGGCTGATGACGACCCTGATGCACTTCAAGCGACGTGGCGGCAAGGTAGTGGTGGTCAACCCGCTCAAGGAACTGGGGTTGGTGAGGTTCAAGGTCCCCTCAAACCTGCGCAGCATGATCTTCGGATCGCGTATCGCCGACGAGTACGTCCAGCCTCATATCGGCGGCGACATCGCCTTTCTGTCGGGTGTTGCCAAGGCGGTAATCGATATGGGCGGAGTGGCCGACAGGTTCGTTTCCGATCACTCCGAGGGGTGGGAGAGCTACCGGGCCCACATCGAATCGCTCGAATGGGAGCGAATCGAGAAGGAGTCGGGTGTGCCGCGGTCGACTATGGAGAGGATCGGGGCGTTGTACGCCGGTGCTCCGAGCGCGATTTTCTGTTGGGCTATGGGAATCACTCACCACGAGCACGGGGTTGGAAATGTTCAGGCGATAGCGAACCTGGCGATGGTCCGCGGAATGCTCGGTCGTCCCGGTGCCGGACTGCTCCCGCTGCGCGGCCACAGCAACGTCCAGGGCATGGGGTCGATGGGGGTGACGCCACAACTCAAAGCCGAGATATTCGCACGCCTCGAAGCCGACTTCGGCTTAGAGCTCCCGACAACACCGGGCCTCGACACTCTCGGTTCGATGCTGAGAGCGGCTGACGGCGGCATCGACTTCGCCCTTTGCCTCGGTGGGAATCTCTACGGCTCGAATCCGGATGCGGACTTTGCGTCCCGATCCCTCGGCTCCATCGGGATGGTCGTCTATTTGTCGACAACGCTCAACACAGGCCACGCCTTCGGGCGGGGGAAGGAAACCGTCATCCTGCCGGTGCTGGCCCGGGACGAAGAGCAGCAGCCGACCACTCAGGAGTCGATGTTCAACTACGTGCGGCTCTCTGACGGCGGTGAGGCCCGCCATTCCGGTCCGCGCTCGGAGGTCGAGGTCATTGCCGATCTTGCGCAGCGGGTCGTAGGCACCGGACCGGTGGACTGGGAGGCGATGCGGGCGCACCGAAATATCAGGAAGGCCATCGCTCGTATCATTCCCGGTTACGGGAAGATCGGCGAGATCGACCGGACGCGTGAGGAATTCCAGATCGAAGGGCGCACACTTCACGAGCCTCGATTCGGCACCGAATCGGGGAGAGCAAGGTTCCATAACGTGGAGATCCCGCAGTTGCCGGCTGTGCCAAACCAGCTCCGACTGATGACTGTTCGTAGCGAGGGGCAGTTCAACACCGTCGTCTACGAAGATCATGACCTGTACCGGGGCCAGGACCGCCGCGACATCATCATGCTCTGCCGAGAAGACATCGCGGAGATGGGCTTGGCGATAGATCAGCGAGTGACTGTCCGGAGTGTCACCGGCGTCATCGCCAATATGGTGGTGCGTGAGGTAGACATCCGCCCCGGAAACGCCGTGATGTATTACCCCGAGGCAAACGTCATCATTCCGAAGACAGCCGATTCCCGATCCAGGACACCGGCCTTCAAAAACACGGCGATCACGGTTGTTCCACAGGACCAGGCTCTGGCCGTGTTGTAGGCTGGGCCGACCACCTGTACTTTTGCCTAACGGCACCTGCCGGGCGGACCGATACTCGTAACGATGACCATGACAAAAGCACCGGATTTGCGGAAGACCCCGTTGGCGCGGGCGCGCCTGGCGGCACGCATCGACGGCACTCCCGCCTGGGTCCTGTTCATTCGCCTCTTTATCGGTCTCGGCTGGTTGCGTGTCACGACGGAGAAACTGATCGAGCCGGCATGGCGTGATGGGACCGAGATCACCGCATTCATCGAGGGATTCTCACTATGGACTATTGGCTGGTACCGGCCGGTTGTGGACAATCTGGTCGCTCCCAATACGAGGGTCATCCTGGTGATCCTGATCGCGGCCCAGTTCTTCGCTGCATTCACCCTCCTCAGCGGTCGACTCCTCGCCTATGGAATCGGAGTCGGGATCTTCATGAATCTGAACTTTCTCGTCGCCGGTTCGGTTGATCCCAATGTGTTTTATCTGCTGAGTCAGGGTGCGGTTGCCTTCTGGTTGGTGGAGAAAGGGACAGCGTCGAAGTGGCGGCTCCGAGCGCTGTCGGTGGTGGCCTTGATCATCTATGCGCTGGCAATGATAAGTATCCCTTCGATCACAACTGTTCATCCGGCCCGGGTCATCATCGACCCGGCGATGATGTATCTGGTCCTGGCGCTGGTGGCGGTGGTCTCATGCGACCAGGCACACAGGCGGATGACAGGGGGAAGGGGGTTGCCCGCTATCGACTGGGTCCTGAGACGTAAAGAATCGGACGTAACGATTGACGCCGACGACGAGATTGTGGCGATCCCCTGACGCCTATATCGAGTTGAATTCGCTCCGGGTGTTGATGTTCCGCAGGGCCCGTGCTTCTTCCTCGCTGATTGGGATCCGGTCTGCGTCCAGTCGGGCCAGAACACGGTGGATCGCATTCTCTCCTCTATCCAGGGCCGCTGTCACCAGGGGAAGCGCAGCAACCGAGATTCTCAGCGGCAGCGACTGGATCCGGACACCGTCCGTAGTGAAAATCGTGGCCATCGCGTCTGAGGGAGCGGTTAGGCGATGGGCCAACTCCGCCGTCAGCAGAGGGATGTCGTTGGGACAGGCCAGGTAGTTGTCGTCGAGGCCAGATGCGAGGAGAGCTTCGATCCCGCCGAGGGGCCCGGCACCACTCCTCAAGTCGGGAACAGCCTTCGGCCCCCAACCTCTGCCGCCGACCGTGACGACCTGAGCACACACCCCGGCCAGCGTCTCTATCACGGCTTCGATCATGGTCCCGCCGGTGGGCAGGACCAGGTCGCTCTTTGTTGCCCCCATCCGGGTGCTGGACCCGCCGGCAAGGACCGCACCGGTGTGCGGCCACGTCGTGCTCATCGTTCAATTTCGGAAGGAGCCACGACGTCGATGTTATCGCGCCAATAGCGCGACAAGTCTGAAGCTACAGACAGCGCAGTCACGGCCACGGGCGTATTCCTGCGAAATGCGTGGTATCGGATTACACGCTGGCGGTGGCGGCGACGACCGCCCTGTGCCGGGTAACGACGACCAGAGGCAGCCCAAGCAGAAGCAGCCCGAGAAGGGCCAGGAATCTGTAGTCGCTCGTCTCGAAGACTATTCCCGAACCGATGCTCGCCACTCCGCTCGATAGCCAGGTGACCGAATCGGCCCGGCCCTGGATTCTGGCCCTCAGGTCGGGTGCGAAGCCCACGGTGAGTAGCGCCGAACCAGCTACGAACCCAAGATTCCACCCGAGACCGAGCAGAAACAGTGCCAGGAGCAACACCGGTGTTGACGTCGTGGGTGCAAACGCGGCGAGGATGGCAGCAACTCCGAGCAGAGCGAGCCCGATCATGATTGTCCGGTATCGGCCGATTCGGTCGGCCAATCGGCCGGTAAGAGGGGAGAACGCGAACATACCCAATGTGTGAGCGCTCATCACCAGACCCACAATCCCCAGGCTGAAACCGTGATGACGGATGTGCAACGGTGTGGCAACCATGATCAAAACCATCACCACTTGTCCGGACACCATGGCTGCCAGGGCGACCTTGACATGGGGCCGGCGGAAGGCGTCGCCGAAAGAAGGCTTCCCGGTCGCCACCGGTCCGTCGAAGCCGATTGTGGCCGGGTCGGGCCTGAGGGCAACGAGGTAGAGGGCGGCGGCGGCCAACATAAAAGCGAAAGTGATGAGAAATCCTCCGGCCAACTCGGAGAACCCTCTTGTCGTGCTCAGAGCGCCCCCCGGTTCCAGCAACACGGGGCCAAGGACCGAGCCAATGGTGCCGGCCCAGACGATCAGGCTCAGGGCAGACGCCCGCCGCTCGGGGGGATACAGCTCGGCGCCGGCATACCGCGCCAACTGGTTGGAGGCGTGCCCGAGCCCCAGGACGGCCATTCCGACGAGAAGGAACCAGAGAGATCCGACCACCATCGCAGCTACCGACATCGCCGCACCCAACGCGCCCATGAGGTAGCCGGCGACGAGACCGGGTCGACGTCCCCGCTCCGCAACATTCATTGTCAACACCGATGTTCCGATGGCGGTTCCGGCGATGGCGATGGCCCCAGGGAGGCCGGCGAAGGTTGCGCGCCCGGTCAATTCTTCGACCGCCAGTCCCGCCACTGTCGCTGCCGCGATGTACCCGGTTGCCCCGAGGGCCGCTCCGCTGAACAAGGTAATTGTGAGCCGGCGGCGGGTGGACATCACTGAACCCTACCGCCTGGGATGTGGGGCGAAATCGTCGCGAACCGCGCCGCGCCCTGATGCGTAGTGACGGGTAACCCGGGGACGACATCAATGAAAGGTACGACCATGCGACGAATCACAGTGCTCGTCACCGCTTTCGCCTTGGTGGCATTCACCGCCGCTCCCGCCATGGCGGAGCGCGAGCAGAGCCGAATGCTCACCGCTGAGCTGAGCGGAGAGAACGAAGTTCCGGCTGTTGAAAGCGAGGGCAACGGCCTTGCAATATTCAACCTTTCCCGCGATGGAATCCGGTACAAGCTGGCCGTCGAGAACATCGATGAAGTAACCCAAGCCCACATCCACCTCGGAGGACCAGGTGAAAACGGCCCGGTGGTTGCCTTCCTCTTTGGCTTTGTCGATGGTGGCGTGACCACCGACGGGGTGCTCGCCAGGGGCACCATTACCGAGGGCGACCTCGTCGGGCCGCTCGCCGGTATGCCTCTCTCGGCTCTGGTGGATGCCCTGCGTAGCGGTGGCGCATACGTAAATGTGCATACAGTCGACCACCCGGCAGGTGAGATCAGGGGTCAGGTCGGGTAGAAAATTCCCGGGGCAGCCCGGGATGATGTCACATTGGCCTCCCGCCAACCGGCACACACCCCACGTCTCCACAAGACATGTGCACCGGCTCATCTCCCATTGACCGGGCGGGAGGCCAGGTGACGTTCCACCGGCGCCACACCTAGGCTGATCCACATGAGCAATTCCAGTACGCCCAATATCCCGAAGGGTGTCGCGTTTGGTGTCGCGTTTGGCCTTCTTATCGGCGTTGTGGTGGGAGCGGCTCTCGATAACCTCGCAACCGGTGTCGCCCTCGGAACGAGCCTCGGAGCGGCTCTCGGTGTCGCCCTCGTAGTGGCCTTCGGCTCTCATGGAGAGCCGGACGAGGATGATCTCGAATAGGCCTCGATGCCAGGGTGGCGGCTTTAGCCTGGGCTCCGGGCCAGGTGCCGTGTTCGACTTGTGGACATTTGCGTTGACCTGACCAGGCCGAATGTGGTCGCCAGCAGGAGAACCTGAATGACCACGGCGAACCGGATCACACCCAGCCATCCGCCCGCGTTCTCGGGGTTGAAGAATTCATAGGGATACCAACCGACAACTGCCCCTCTCACAAGGGTGTATGCGAAATACGAGATTGGTAGGAGAGGCCAAAGGAGGATTGGTTTGAAGGTTTGCCGTGGAGCAGAGTGAAGTAACCAGTCGGCCAGCAAGATGAAAGGCCCCAAACCGTGTCGGACCGCCCCTTCGAAGCTCGGCGAGACGATTGTTCCGTAGAACAAGGCCGTTAGACACATACACAAAGTGACCGCTCCGCGAACGGCCGTGAACTTCTCCGAGTCCACAAGAGATGGACGGATCGCGAGGCTGATCAGGACGACGGCAGCGCTTGCATTGCTGAAGATCGTGAAGTAGCTGAGGTAGTTGACCACGTCCACCCCGCGCCCGGCGGCGCGATCGAGCTGAACTGCAAGCACCGTGACGATCACGAATGCGGCAATGGATCGAACCAATCTTGTTGTCATAGGAGTACTTCTCCATTTTTGTTTCCCCGGTACGAGTCCAGAGCGACCGTCGCCGGCTCGAAACCCCCATCAGGTCTATCGGGTCTACACCGATTCGTCTTGAGAGAACCGGGAGAGGCACAGCCGTTGATTGACCCGACTGAGTGTCGGGACCGTGTTGCTTTAACGTCGCGGTCATGAGCGAAACCAACCCTATCGGGGTGCTGCTGATTCAGCTCGGAACACCAGACTCGACCGATGTGTCCGACGTGAGGTCGTACCTTAGGCAATTCCTCTCCGACCCAAGGGTCATAGACCTCCCCGCCCCGGCCCGCGCTCTTCTCCTCAACGCCGTGATCCTCCCTTTCCGGCCCCGCCGGTCCGCTGACCAGTACGAGAAGATATGGACCGAGGAGGGATCACCCCTCACGACCCACACCGAGAAACTTGCCCACGCCCTTCAGGCAGAGCTGGGCGACGGGTACCGGGTCGCTTTCGGGATGCGTTACAAGAACCCGCCGATCGCCCGGGCGGTCACCGACCTGCTCGGGGCAAAATGCCGGCGAATCGTCATCCTCCCCTTGTTTCCCCAGTACGCATCGGCGTCTACAGGTTCGGCGCTGGAGGAGGCACTCCGGGTATTGGGAGGTCTCTGGAATGTCCCCGAAGTGGCCACGATTGGCGATTTCTACGACGATCCGGGTTTCATTGGTGCGGTAGCCAGCGTCGCCCGACCACATCTGGATGCGTTCGAACCCGACCACGTGATCCTCAGTTATCACGGGCTGCCGGAGAAGCAAGTGAGGAAAAGCGACCCAACGGGCCAATGGTGTCTCACCAGCGAATCCTGTTGTGATCTCATCGTCGAAGCCAACCGGTATTGCTACCGGGCGCAATGTTTCGCGACGACAAGGGCCTTGAGCACCGAGTTGGAACTGGAGCCCGGCCACTTTTCGACGACATTCCAATCGCGCCTTGCAGGTCAGAAGTGGATCGAACCGTATACCGACGCCGAACTCGCCGATCTTCATGCCTCTGGAGTCCGTCGACTTGCGGTGCTCACACCTTCGTTCACCGCCGACTGTCTCGAAACCCTCGAGGAGATCGGAATCCGGCTGCGAGAGCAATGGGAAGGTCTCGGTGGGGAGGATCTCCTGGTTGTCCCATGTCTCAACGCCGCGCCCGTCTGGGTTTCGGCTGTAGCCGGGTTGGTGAGGAGAGCGGTGTCGTAGTGCCAGCGTTAGGCATGGCCGAGGATGCGGGCGACGCTGATTTCGATAGCCACCCGGTCGGGGTTCTCGCGGGCGGGACGGTACCTGGCTTCGAACGCGTCAACCGCCAATTGGATCGCATCCGGGTCTCTAACTACGTGTGCCGTGCCTTCCATTGTCAGCCATCGTGGCCCGTCGACCTGACAGATTGCCGCAACCCCGTTCGATTCGATGTTCCGCACTTTCGTGGTGCCGTCCGAGCTGATGATCCGGACCAATCGGCTCCCGGGGTCATATCCGAAAGCGATAGCAACCACGTGGGGGGTGTTGTCGTGACGCAATGTCGTCAGCGTGGCCAGATGCCTCTCGCTGAGAAACCGAAGTTCGTCGGCGGTGATGTCGGAAGCGTTTCGCATGTGAGAGGACGGTACCTCGGGAGGCTCTCAGCTTGAAAAGGTCCGAGATCGAAGCGGCGTACCGGGAGATCCAGGAGCAGTTCAGCAGCGCCCTCGAGGCGTTGGACGGCGATTCCCAGCTTCGTGTGGACGAATGGGACCGTGATGGTGGCGGGGGAGGGGTCACCCGGATCATCACCGGCCCCGGCCACATCGAAAAGGCAGCAGTCAACTTCTCAGCGGTGTTCGGGCCGACGCCAACCGGTCTTTCGGAAACTGTGGCCGCGGGCAGTTCTGATTTCTACGCCACAGGGTTGTCGATCATCGTCCACCCCCGCAACCCGAACGCGCCGACTTTCCACGCCAACATCAGGTACTTCGAAACGGACAGCGGCGACCGGTGGTTCGGAGGTGGGGCCGACTTGACGCCGTACTATCTGTTCGAGGAGGATGCCACCCACTTTCATGAGGTGTTGAAGGCAACCTGCGACTCCCACCCGGTGTCTGACTACCGCACCTGGAAATCGGCATGCGACAGATACTTCTATCTGCCACACCGGGGCGAGGCCAGAGGAGTAGGAGGCCTCTTCTTCGACCATCTCACCGCCGACCTCGAAGAAGTGTGGGAATTCCAAAAGGAGTTCGGATCTTCGCTGAGCATGTCGTATGTGCCGATCCTCGAACGACGGGTCGGGATTGGGTACGGCGAGGAGGAAACGAGATGGCATGAGATCCGGAGAGGGCGCTATGCCGAGTTCAACCTCGTCTGGGATCGGGGTACGAGATTTGGGCTGGAGACCGGAGGTCGGGTCGAATCCATCCTGGCGTCACTTCCCCCCAGGGCGAGTTGGGAGTACATGCATGAACCGGGGCCCGGCACCAGGGAGCGAGCCCTGTTGGACATGGTCCGTGCCGGGCCGCGCGACTGGGTGTAGCGCGGTTTTCCGACTATCTGTCGGGCTCGACCTTGGGTAGCCTCGCCGCTCAGCCTCCACAGGATCACTCTTGGAAATCTCCGTAGCCAGCTTCGCCTATCCACAACACGAGGGCTCGTTCCGCGCCAGATTGGCTGATTGCATTGCCGGCCCGGGAGGAGTTCGACAGGGCTTCCTTCTTTCGACCTGTCTTCGCGTCGAGATCGCAGTTCCCGGCCCGGAGGCCCTTCTCGCTGAGACACTTGGTGACCTATTCGGTGATCTCATCGATGCTGACGTCCGACCCGCGGTCCGATTCCGGGAGGAGGCGGTCGACCACCTCTACCGCGTTGCTGCCGGTCTCGAGTCACCAATCCTCGGTGAGCAGGAAATCCTCACTCAGTTCCGCCAGAGCCTCATCGAGGCGGAGGGCTCGGGACGCGTCGAAGGAGTTTTCGCCCGGCTGCTGGAGACGGCCGTTGCCACCGGCCGGCACGCACGAGAGCTATTGCCCGGGTCGCCTCACAACTCGATGGCGGCCGTAGCCGCTCAGGCAGTCGGGACATCCAATCGGGTCGCAGTCCTCGGCTCCGGCATCATGGCCACCGCCGTTGTCGAAGGCCTGGCCTTGCTGCCCGCCCCCCCGGAGATCACCGTGGTGGCGAGGAACCCTGAGAAAGTCGCCGAGCGCCCGGGCATCGAAGTCCTGTCCTTCGAAAGGGCAGAAGAGACATTGCGAACGTTTCCTACCGTTATCTCGGCAACATCGGCCAAGCGTCGCCTCATAGACGACGTTTCACTCGCCGGTGTGGTTGCAGGGCGAAAAGACCCTCTCCTTCTGATCGACATGGCCATGCCGCCCGATTTCACGCCACCCAAGAGTTCCCGCGTCACCTACCTCGATATCGACGACCTGGCCCGGATGGCCGACCGGAGGACTCGGTCCGAAGATGCGGACACCCTTGTCGCCGCTGCCGCAGCAGATGCCTACCGGCAATACCGAGACCACCACGAAATAGGCCCGCTTATCAGCGGCATGATGGACGGTGCCGATCTGCTCGTCGAGGAGACCGTTCGACGATTCTCGGGGAGACTCCGGAGCCCGGAGGATGAGACAGCGCTCCGGCAGGCAGTACATACTGTGGCGCGGAAGCTCCTGGCCGGTCCGGTTGGGTATCTCAAGAAAGAGGACCGTTCGGCAGAGGCGATCGACGTGATCGCCGACGCTTTTGGTGTCGATGGTGAGTGATCTGAGGATCGCCACCCGTGCTTCGCGCCTTGCCATGGCACAGGCGGGAGCGGTGGCTAACGCCCTGCGTGCTGCCCACACCGGGCTCGACATCTCAATCGTCGAGATCGAGAGCAGCGGTGATCTCGACAGGACAAGCCCTGTGGCGACTCTCACCGAAGTTGGTGCCTTCGTTCGCTCGATCCAACACGCAGTTCTCGACGGGAAGGCCGACCTCGCCGTGCACTCATGCAAAGACCTCCCCGTTGCGGGTCTGCCCGACCTGGTGCCCTTCTACCCGGAGCGAGATGAACCCTGGGATGTGCTCTGCGGCCACGGCCTGGAGTCGCTGCCTGCCCGGGCGCGGGTTGGTACCGGCAGTCCCCGGCGCGCTGCCCAGCTCAGACTCATCCGGCCAGACGTAGAAGTCACAGAAATCCGAGGGAACGTCGATACCAGGCTCGAGAAGATGAGGTCGGGTGAGTACGACGCGGTGGTGCTTGCCGAGGCCGGGCTGCGCAGGCTGGGGATACGGAGTGAGATCCGGCATCGGTTCTCGGTGGCTGAGATGGTGCCGGCGCCGGGACAGGCCTCAATCGCCGTGGAGGCAGTCGCAGGCAGTCGCGCCGCCGAGCTCGCTGAGCCAATCGATCACCGACCAACGAGGATTGCGGTGGAGTCCGAGCGGGCGGTGCTGGCGAATACCGGGGCCGGGTGCCGTTCGGCGCTCGGGGTGCTTGGCGTCGTGTCCGACAGCGGTCTGCACCTAAGTGGTTTTGTCTCAGACGCAAGCGGCCCCCGCTTCGGGGTTGCCCGGGGGAGTGACGGACAAGCGGTTGCGATCCAGCTTCAATCGGCCCTCGGCTTGTGATCCCGAGCGTTGCTCTGACGACGACCGCCAACCGTGCGGTGGAGCTGGCTCCGGTCGCCCGGGCTCACGGGCTCCGACCCGTGGTGCTTCCTTGCATCGAGGTCGTGCCGGCCCGCGAAAGCGTTCTGGAAGAGGCGCGCCGATCGGCGGCTGCCTCTGACTGGCTGCTCGTGACATCGGCGCGGACCGTTGAGTATCTATGGCCTCACGGCCGGTTTCCCGAAGTCGAAGTGGCTGCAGTAGGGGCCGTTACAGCCGCGGCGGTGACGGGTGCCGGGGGGACCGTCCGCCTTGTCGGCAACTCTGGCTCAATTGACTTGATTTCCGACCTGGTCGCCCTTGTGGAGGAGGCGACCGTGTGCTTTCCGCACGGGCGCGGGGCTGACATCTCGAAGGTGCAATCGTTGGCCGAGGCCGGTGGGAAGGTATCGACCTGGGAGGTCTACACCACCGAATCCATGCCTCCCGCTCTCGATCCGGTGGATGCGGTCGCATTCGGCTCACCATCGGCAGTCGAGGGCTGGTGCCAGTCGAGGGGTTTCGCAGGAGTTTCGGTCGGTGCAATCGGTAAGACGACAGCTGCGGCTCTGTCTGGTCGTGGACACTCCGTCGATGTTGTTGCTGACCCGCCAGAGTACGGGGAGCTTCTGGAGCGGCTTTCCTCCAGCTTGAGCAACAGGACCAAAGCATGAGCGATTTCCCCAAGGCCCGAAGCAGGCGCCTCCGCCGCAGTGCAGCCCTCCGCCGCCAGGTCGCCGAGACACGGCTGCATCCAGCCTCCTTCGTCCTGCCCCTTTTTGTCGTCCCTGGAGACGGAATCTCCAAACCGATCTCGTCCATGCCAGGCCACGCCCAGCTATCGGTGGACCGGTTGCTTCCAGTGGTCAAAGACGCCACAGCTGCAGGCGTCGGCGGGGTGATGCTCTTCGGGATTCCAGCCACGAAGGATCCCACAGGTTCAGGGTCCTGGGACCCTGCCGGCCCGGTGCCTGCAGCTATTGCTGCGATCAAGGATGAAATCGACGAAATCGTTGTCTGGGCGGATGTATGCCTATGCGAGTACACCGACCACGGACACTGCGGCGTTCTCGATGGGGAAATAGTCGATAACGATCGCACCTTGCCCCTGCTCGCCCGGGCGGCCCTGGCGTATGCCGATGCCGGCGCCGACGTCATCGCCCCCTCGGACATGATGGACGGGCGGGTCGCCGCGATCAGGAAGGCACTCGATTCGAAAGGCCATCCCGAGTTGGCGATCTGCTCCTATTCGGCCAAGTACGCAAGCGCTTATTACGGTCCATTCCGGGAAGCGGCCGAATCGGCACC
>Ga0299914_10001545_pt1 | contig 15299 bp, 10 predicted proteins | sample RVTome_10_FD_201361 | JGI IMG/M metagenome (GOLD analysis project Ga0299914, IMG submission 201361) | Soil microbial communities from uranium-contaminated site in the Upper Colorado River Basin, Wyoming, United States - RVT153D57 (version 2) ...
CAGCATCTCTTCCAGGTCCAAGAGGAGATGCGTCTCGCCTACACGGCGATGACACGGGCCCGGCGCAGGGTGGTCTGGACGGCGACGGAGGCCGGTGTAGACCAGGGGGAGAGGAGACCTTCGCGGTTTCTGCTTGCCGCCGCCGGGGACAGCGAACCCGCCGCGCCGACAAGCACCGAGCGCGATCCCATCACCATCATCGAAGCCGAAGCGGCGTTGCGCAGAGACTTGCTCGATGCCGCCGCCACCTCGAGTCGGCGGTTGGCCGCAGCGCGTGTTCTCGGCAGACCATCGGGCACATGGTGGGATCCCCGGTCGTTTGCCGGCGCCATCGAGCCCGGGCCTGACCGACCGGTGATGATCGAATCGTTCCGTCTCTCTCCCAGTCAGGCCGACTCCTACGAGAAGTGCCCGCGGCGCTACGTCCTCGAACGTCGGCTCCGGCTTGGCGACGCCACTTCGGTCTATTCACATTTCGGCGAGTTGACCCACGACGTCCTCGAGCGGGCCGAACGTGAGGTGATTGGCACCGGCCTCAGACATGCTCCACTTCCCCGCGTCATCGAGATCGTCGATGAAGTCTGGGACGGAGCGGACTTCGGGACACCGGAGCTCAATGACGCATGGAAACACAAAGCCATCGAGATGCTCCAAAAGCTCTACGAAAACTGGCCGGGCAAAGGTGAGCCGGTTGAAGTCGAGCTCGATGTGGAGTCCGAGATCGCCGGTGTCCGCTGGGTTGGGCGAATCGATCGCCTGGAGAAAACCGACAGTGGATATCGCATCGTCGACTACAAGTCGGGAACCCGTGCACCGACCAAAGACGAAGCTGCCGAGTCGATCCAGCTCGCTTTCTACACCCTGGCCGTTCAGCAAACCAAAGGTGATGTGGTCGCCTCCGAGATGTGGTTCCCCAGAGCAAACACGAAGAGCGTGAGCACACGAAGTTTCGCCACCCATCGGCTGTCCGAGCTTGCCGAGAAGATGGCCGACATAACCAGGCTGATCGGCGAAGAGGAGTGGGAGCCGCGGGTCAGCGAGGGATGCACCCGTTGTCCATTCCGACGCTCCTGTCCCGCCTGGCCCGAGGGGAGAGGTGCCTTTCTCCCATGACGATCCGGCCCACCCCCGAACAACAGACAATCCTCGACCTCGGCCCAACGTCGATCAGAGTTCGGGCGGGTGCCGGAACCGGCAAGACCACGACGATCGCCCTCGTGATCGCAAATCTGGTCAGTGATCATGGGATCGACCCCGAACGCATCCTGGGTATGACTTTCACCAATAAGGCGGCCGCCGAGCTTGCCCAGAAGGTCTCCGGATTGCTCCCCGACACCATCGACCAGGCCCGGCAGGTGGAGATCCACACCTATCACGGCTTCGCCGCTCAGATCCTGTCCGAGTACGGCCCACTGGCCGGTGTGGACTCCAGATCCGGGGTCATCACGCCAACGTTCGCTCGCCAATTGATTCGGGACGTCTTCTTCCATGAGCCTCGAAAGCATCTCGACATGACCTGGCGGGGCACTCTTGATCGAATCCGCAAGCTCGGTGACCAAATGGGAGATCACCTGCTACGCCCAGAGGACATCATCAAAGCCAGCACCATCCACGACGGAGACGAAACCTGGAGAGATCGGGTGGAGATGGCCCAGACCCTGGAGGGGTACAACCGGGCAAAGGCAGAGCTGAGAGTTGTGGACTACTCCGACCTGGTCACTCTCTCGACCCGACTTCTCCAGGGTCACCCCACCCTCGCCGATGTCGTCCGTGATCGATATCGAATGCTCGTCCTCGACGAGTACCAGGACACCAATCCGGCACAGCGGGTGCTGATCACCACGATTTTCGGTGGTGGCTTTCCCGTAATCGCCGTTGGCGACGAGGACCAGACGATCTACGAGTGGCGGGGGGCATCCGCTCAGAACTTCGAAGACTTCATAGAGCATTTCCCCAGCAGCGGGGGTTCTCCGGCCCATGACACCAGTCTGACTCTGAACCGTCGATCCGGTCCCGGCATCCTCAGCGTCGCCAACGAGATCCGGCGCATGGCCAACACCGCCGCCGACCCCCTGCAGGCAGCCGATGTCTACGACACCGAAGTGATCACCTACTGGGGCCAGGATGCGCTGGCCGAAGCCGACTGGATTGCCCGGCAGTTCGAGTCACTCCACGAGAGTGGAGTGCCCTGGTCACACATGGCTGTCCTTTTCCGAAAGAACAAGGACTTTCCCATCTTGGTGGACGTACTCAGCCGACACGACATCCCACTGGAGGTGGCCAACGTCGGGGGTCTGCTCTCCGTCCCGGAGATCTCGTTTCTACGGGCGTGGCTGACGGTCTTACAGAACCCCGATGACTCCACGGCCCTGGCCCAAATACTGTTCGGAAGTGGCTTCCGGATGGGGATCGCCGACCTCGCCGTGCTGACGAGGTGGCTCACGGCCCGAACCCTGGACCGGCCAGGCTCCGAAGACGCAGAGACACCCGAGCCGGTCACGTTGGTTGAGGCAATCGAACTCAACGATCAGATCGGGGGACTCAGTCCCGGGGCGCGGGAGAGACTCGCCCGTTTCCATCACGCCTACCGGGAGTTGTTGATCGAAACCCAAGGGCTCAACCTGGCTGAGACTTGCCGACTCATCCTCGACCGAACCCGAGCCTGGCAGGACATCGAGGCTCTACCACCCAACCCAAGACTGACCGCCCGCCTCAACATCTACCGATTCCTCGATCTGGCCGACGACTGGAGCCCTCTGTCCGGACGGCCATCGGTAGCAGCCTTCCTCGACTACCTCGACGCCATGGAAGAAGAGCCGGCCGAGGAACTCGACTCAGCCCGACTGTCCGGCGAGGATGCCGTCACCCTGGTGACGGTGCATCGCGCCAAGGGTCTGGAGTGGGATAACGTGGCCCTCCCTGCCGTGGTCCACGACAATTTTCCATCCCGCCCCGTTTCATACCCGGATCCGATTCGCTTCCCGCAAGAGCTACCGGTGGAGTTCAGGTTGGACACGGTCATGGACGACCTTCCCGACGACGAAAGTGCCAGAAAAGCCTTCTTGCGGGAACGTCATTACACCCAGGAGTGGCGGGTCGCCTACGTTGCCGCCACCAGAGCGAAACGCCGACTCTTCGTCACTGGTGCCTACTGGTATGGGCTCCCGGAGCCAAGGTCCACACCTGCGAAGCCGTCTGAGCTGTTTCATCTGGTGGAGGGTCACGATGCGAGCATCAGCGCCGGCCATGTCGAGGTCGGCCCCCGTCCCGAGATCCTGCGAGCTCCGGATGCCACCGCCGCTCCCGATCCACTCTTCGACGCCGGGTGGCAGGCTGGTCTGCGCATGGCCATGAACGACCCGGACGAGATCGACCGCCTCGCGGCTGAAAAGGGTGTTGCCGACGAGTACCTACGTCTCACTTCGGAGTGGGAGGAGAGACTGTTCGCCCTCGAGGATGTGAGCTCCATCGCCGCACCGGATCAGTCCCCTTCGGTTTCGGTCACGGGACTCGTCACCTATGCCCAATGCCCCAAGCGCTATTATTGGTCCGATATCGACCCCTTGCCGCGCCGTCGAAACGATGCAGCCACAAGGGGCAGCGAGCTCCATCGCCGCATCGAACTGCATCAGAGAGGCCAGATTCCCTTTGACGACCTCGAGCCAGACCTATACGACGCCGTCGACATGCCCGAAACTGGGGATTTCGGAGGCTACACGGCCTATCGAGATTCACGCTTCGCAACCGAGCAGGCGCGATTTGTGGAAGCACCTTTCGGAGTGCGTCTCGAAAACGGCTACACAGTCAGGGGCCGGATCGACGCCATATACGGCAGTGAAACTCATTGGGAGGTGGTCGATTTCAAGAGCGGCAAGCCCAAAGACGACCCTTCTCGCATGACCCAACTCGAGGCCTACGCCATAGCAGTGAACGAAGTCGAATTCGGGGCCCCGAAACCCGAGTCGCTCGATGTCACGTTTGCCTACTTCGGAGGCGGTCTTCAAGAGATGACGGCGCATGCCGATGCGGAATGGGTTGGAACCGCCAGGGAGCACATCATCGCGCTCACCGACGCCATCGATGCCGGAGAGTTTGGAGAGTCTCCCGGGGACTGGTGCCACAACTGCGACTTCCTGCAGTTCTGTGCCCCCGGGCAAGCCGAGGTTGAGGAATGATCGCGTTCGCTGCCGTCATCGGATACCTGATCGGGTCCGTCCCCACCGCGGTGTTTCTCGCCCGTCTTCGTGGGGTCGACCTGCGCGAGGAAGGCTCCGGCAACCCGGGCAGCGCGAACGCTCTGCGTGTCTCGGGACCTTTGCTCGCCGCTCCGGTCCTCCTCGTCGAGGTCGGCAAGGGATTCGGGTCGGTGTGGATCGGAGCTGCCGTGGGCGATGAGATCGGGGCGATCGCCGCCGGCCTCGGTGCGGTGGCCGGGAACGTCTACAACGTCTGGTATCGGTTAAGAGGAGGGAAGGGCCTGGGCATCTCCCTCGGTGTCCTCGCCGGGCTGTGGCCCTCAGTCATCGTTCCCGTCCTTGTTGTGATCCTTCTCGCCGTCCTCATCAGCCGCTCATCCGGAATCGCATCCCTCGTGGCGATCGCCGCCATTATCGTCATGGCGTTTCTATGGTCGATCCTCGAATGGCCCACAGGTGGTGCCGAGTCCGGTCCACGACTGATGGTTCTGGCCGTGGGAATTGGTCTCATCATCTTCTGGAAGCACTGGCGGGATGCTCCATTCACTGCACTCGCCCATCGCGAATCTCCAGGATCAGGGTGACCGGCCCGTCATTCTCGATGTGGAGCGTCATTTTCGCCCCAAAGACCCCGGTCATGGTCACGATCCCAAGATCATCGAATGCCTTCGCCATCGCCACGATCAGAGGTTCTGCGTGATCCGGTGGGCCGGCACCCGTAAATGACGGTCTCCGACCTTTGCGGACGTCACCAAACAACGTGAACTGACTGACGACGAGGACCTCGCCACCGATGTCGCCGAGGTCGAGGTTCATCTTTCCGCTCTCGTCGCCGAACACCCGCAGACCGACGATCTTGTCAACGGCGGCCCGCACCTCGCCCTCGCTGTCAGCGGCCTCGATCCCGACCAGGAGACACAGCCCTTCGCCGATCATCGCCACCAGATCCCCATCGACCGTGACCGATGCCCGGGTGACTCTCTGCAGCACAACTCTCACTTTGCCGGATTCTGGCAGTCAATAGAGTGAGTGTGTGCCTCCAGACCACTCCCCCGACATCGAGACCCTCACCGGTCCGGAAGGGATACCTGTCGTCTATCTCCTCGATGCGGCAAGTGAATACGAGGCACATCTGTTACGCCGCTGGCTGGCGAAACACGTCGATGACCCCCGGACCGTGCGCATCAAGTCGTCACGGAGACGCCACGCCGGTGTGACGGACGAGCTGGCGCAGATCTTGGCCGGCCCCGAACCTCTGTATTTCGTGCCGGTCCGGGTGTTGTGGATGGCACCGGAAAAGAGGGGTCGTCGCTCGGTGGGGTGGTCCGATGCGTTCAAACCGGGCGACCCGCGAGACCCGAGGGGTCTGAGGGCCCGATTGATCAGAATCTTTCGTCCCGATCGGGTAAAGCTCATCGCGGCAACCGGTGCGGGTCGTGACGAGCTGAACACAGCCTTCGCCCGGTCTGGTGAGATCGATGGCATGGTCCCATTCACTACCAGACGCGCCTGGCGAACTCTCGACCAAGCGGAACGGCGTCTGCGGGGCAATCGCTACAAGATCCCCCGCTTCGTCCCCGAGGCCATACTCTCCCGAGGCGAGTTCATCACGACCCTCGACGAGCACGCGGGGCACGCCGGTCTCGACCCCTCACGGGTACATCACAAAGCGGAGCGCTATCTGAAAGAGATCGCGGCCACTCACAGCCCCTACGTAATCGACCTCATCGCCAACGCAATCCACTCGCTGTACACACAAGGCTATGGCGAGATTCATTACTCAGATGATGAGGTGAGGAAGATCGCTGCCCTCGGAAACGAGCATCCGGTGGTCTTCCTCCCCTCGCATCGCTCGAATCTTGATCGCCTCAGCCTGCAATTCATGTTGTGGGAGAACGATCTTCCGCCCAATCACACGGCTGGTGGGATAAATCTCGACTTCGCACCCATAGGCCCGATCCTGCGCAGAACCGGCGTGTTCTTCATCAGGAGGTCGTTCCGTGACAACGAGCTGTACAAGATCGTGCTCCGGGCGTACATCGACTTTCTCATCGAGAAGCGTTTCCCGATCGAGTGGTACATGGAAGGTGGGCGCTCGCGCTCAGGGAAGCTCAATCCTCCCCGCTTCGGCCTCCTTCACTACGTCGTGGAGTCTCTGCGCCGGGGCAAGAGCGAGGACATCCAGCTGATCCCGGTGTCGATCGCCTATGACCAGATTCAAGACGTGCCCGACTACGCCCGCGAGGCGCAAGGCCGCACCAAGGAAGAGGAGTCGATCGGCTGGCTGGTGCGGGCCGTCCGATCGTTACGACGGCGCTACGGGGACATCTACATCCGCTTCGGCGAACCGGTGTCTGTCCGATCGGTCATCTCCGGTATCGACCAGGATGACGATTCCTCCACGGGTCTGCAGAAGCTGGCGTTCGAAGTGATGTATCGGATCGGACGGGCGACACCCGTGACTCCAACCGCCGTCGTGTCCATCGCCCTGCTCGCGGCGAGAGGCAAGGCCAGGACCGCCGACGAGCTCGCCGAAGAGTGCTCGCGTCTCCTCGATTTCGTTCGAGCACGCGAGATACCAACCACCGAGCACATCGACCTGGAGAGCACGGCGGGTGTCGTCCCAATCCTCGACTGGCTTGGAGAGCATGGCGATGTCTCCAGCCACGAGGCAATCGAGCGCCGGGTCTTCTGGCTCGATGACGACCAGATGATCCGAATCTCGTACTACCGCAATGTGGTGGTCCACTTCTTCGTCAATCGAGCTATCGCAGAGACGGCACTGAATTCACTCGTGGAGGATGGTGAGCGCGACCCGGAGATCGTCCGTCGGCGAATGCTCGATCTCAGAGACCTGATGAAGTTCGAGTTCTTCTTCCCCGAAAGAGAGGAGTTCGTGACGACGATTATCGATGACATCGAAGTCGACGTACCCGATTGGGAGAATGCCCTCGCCACAGCGGGGCCTTTGGGGGTTCTGGCCAAGATGGGGGAACCCGTCTCCTACTGGGCGCTCCTCCCCTTCCTCGACGCCTATCAGGTCGTCGGCGACGAGCTGGAGGCCATGAGGGGTTCCTTCGATGAGAAACGATTCCTCGCCTCATGTCTCGACAGAGCCAGGATGTATCGGATCGAGCAGAGAGTCTTCTCAGGGGAGAGCGCCAGCCAGGTCCTGTTCAAGTCGGCTCTCGCTCTTGCCGGAAATCGCGGTCTCCTCGAAGAAGGACCGGATGTAATCCGAAGACGACAGGCCTTTGCCGCCGAGGTCCGTCAAGCTCGGAACCTCGCGGCTTCCAGCCTCTAGTGGTCTGGCCACTGGACCAGGGGTTTCAGCCCCTGTTGCTATCCCAGCGTTTCCGAGCTTGGGCGATCATCTCGGCGGAGGACATATGCGGCTTCACCACATCAGTCGGCTTTTGGTCGCCCTTGTCCAAAGTTGCGCCCTTCTCTTCGAGCCTCGGAAGGACAGGCTCGTCGGCTGACTCACGACCGGCCATAGCGATGCGTTCGAGCAGTTCATTCCTTTCATCAACAGGCCGTTCCAGCCTGGTTTCGGGCTTCGGCTGCTCGAGTGGTGGAGTTTCCACACGCTTCGGAGTTGGGGGCGCCGGCTGACGAGGCTGGCTACGAGGCGTCTCGACTTGGGCTGGTTGAGGCTCGGCTCCGACGTCTCCAGGCCCGGGTGGCATTTCGCTACGCGCTCTGGCCCGGAAGACCCTGGCGATGAATACCAGAACCAGACCCGGGAAGGGGTTCACCGATTCGAAATCGAACAGCGGTCCGACGAATCCGGCGACGAACCAGAGCCAGCCGATGACCTGAAGGATTCGGCCGATTGCTGCCATGACTTCATTCAACCACGACAATTGGTCTGTTTCTCAAAGAGTGTGCCGGTGTCACCTAGGGCTCGGTGATCGCCACCCGCAGCCGCCAGGTCGCCAGGAGGAGGAGTCCGGCGGCATAGGCGGCAAGGACACCCAACTCTGGAATGATGTCGACGACGTTGCCCCCACGTCTGACCAGCTCGGCATACCCGTCGAGAGCCCAGGCATGTGGAGTGATGTGGGCGACTCTCTGCATAGTCGGCGAGAACAGGTCGAGGGGAAACATGGCGCCACCGAGCGCAGCGAGACCCAGGGCAACCATGACACCAATGCCGGAAGCCTGCTGATCATTGCGGAAGGTCGCACCCATCAGCATCCCGGCCCCGGCGCCGACCGCGGCAAGAAAGGTCAGAATCAAAACGGCGCCAAACGGGTCACCCCAATTGACTCCGAAGATGATGAGAGTGAGAACCATGATGTACAGACCCTGCAAGAGCGCGGTCCCGAAACGCCCCAGCGACTCACCCAGAATGATCGATCGGATTGGGGTGGGCGTTGAAAGCATGCGTCGGCTTATCCCAAGCTGTCTCGTGAGGATGAGAGCGGACGATCCGGCCAATGCGGTCAGAAAGACGAAGAGGACGAGCTGTGACGATGCCCCGAGATCAAACTGGCCGAGACTCTCGGGAAAAGTCGCCTCGCCGACCGAGGTGACGGAGACATCGATCGGCACGACCTGTTCTGACAGCTCATCGGCGACTCCGAGGGCCTCGCTGTAATCGGCGTCAGTCTCGGCCACCGCGAACTGAGCGGCTCCCACCGGAGTCATCACCCGCGAGATCGCCGCGCCAATGACACTCTGCAGCTGGGTGCCCGTGCCGTCGGGACGGCTGATCAGACCGATCTCGAGGACTTCGCCTGCTTCCGTGGTGGCCTGCATCCCGGCCGGGAGCAGGACTCCGGCCTGGACGCTGCCCCGCTCGACTGCAGTGACCAGATCCTCCCTCACCACAAATTGGCGCACCTCGACAGAGTCGTCCGCCTCGAGAGCGGCCACCACCTGATCGGACAGCTGGCCGTCGTCACCCTGATGCACGCCGATCACTGGAGCGAACCCCGAACCGAACTGGATGCCGATGAGGAGAACGAGAGCGATGGGGAAGATGAAGACGAAGAAGATGTTGCTTCTTTCTCGGATCATCCGCTTGACATTCACCCATCCGATCGACAGCTCCTTCATTTCTGCAGTCTCCGACGGAGCAACAGGAAGGCCAGAGAACCGGTGACCACCGCGAAGACCATGATCGCCCCGGTCGCGGGGAGAGCATCGGTCCAGGGGGAAGCGGAGCTCAGGTCGGCCAACCCGCGCATGAACCATGCGTGCGGAGTCAGGTAGGTGAGGGAAGCGAGGATGCCCCCGCTGGAGGCAATCGGAAAGAAAGTCCCCCCTAGCATTCCCAGGACGACCGCGATTATGGATCCGAGATTTCCCGAGCCTTCCGGCGTCTTGGCGACAGACGCGACCAGACCCATGATGCCAACCGCGGCCAAGACTCCGGCAATGACGAGCAGAGCGACACCTAGAGGTGCTCCCCAGGTGGCATCCATGAGGAACGTGGTCGCTACCACCAGCACCGATATGGAGATGATCCCCAAGAGGAAGGAAACGATCGCCTTGCCGGCCACGACCGAGACGCGTGGGATAGGTGCCGCCATGAGCCGGGCCAGGGTCCCGTCGCGGTCCTCTTCCAACAGTCCGGTCACCCCGAATTGCACGGTGAAGAACAGGAAGAAGACCGCCATGCCGGCTGCAAAGAATGTGGGTGCGTCGAGCTGTTTGGTGGTTGCGGTCTCGTCGATCAACGCATAGTTCATTCCTGCCACCGACGGCTGCTGGGAGAGCGACTGGATGAAGTCGGGAGTGACCTGGACACCCTCTACCGTCGCTGCGGTGACGACTGCGAGTTGACTTGCGGCGATTCCGGACGAAAACCGTTCGGCAAACGAAGCCGCGATCTGTGTGGAGTTGGGCGCATCCACGTCACCGACGACTTCGATAATGGCCGGCTGGTTGGCGAACACCGCCTGCTCGAGACCCTCGGGCATGAGAAAGTACGAATCGACATCGCCCTCTTTGAGCGCGCCGTCGGCGGCCGCCTGATCATCGAAGACGCTCAGCTCGACAATGCCTTCGGCCGCCGCGCTTTCCAGAACGGACGTGAACGAAGTCGAAATTCCGGATTGGTCTTCGTCCACCACTCCGAACTCCAACCCCAGGCCCTGTCCCGTCGTTGCCGGGCCAAACACCAGGAAGAAGATGTACGAGAGCACCAGTGGAGCCAGGATTCCGAGGATGAGAGCGGACCGATCGCGTATCCGGAGCCTGAGATCTTTTCCCGCGATGCGGAGCGAAGCCGGCAATTTAGACCCTGTGCCCGATCATTAGTCCCTCAACGCCTTACCGGTCAGATGCAGGAAAACGGCCTCGAGGTTGGGCTCTTCCACTTCCACTCCGGTGATCGACCCACCGGAGCTGGAGACACTGGCCAGTAGCTCGGGGAGAATCGCCGAGGCGTCGGTGGCCAGGACATCGATCCTCTGGTCGGAAGACGAAGCATCGGTGACCCCGGGAATCCGGCGCAGCGCTTCGGTGGCGTCGACGAGGTTGCCGGTGCCCGAAATGGCGACACGGTCCTTCTCCCCCACCAGAGAGACCAGCTCGCGTCTTGTGCCCTCGGCCTGAACAGTTCCCTCGTCGATGATCGCAACTCGATCGCAAAGCCGCTCCGCCTCTTCCATGTAGTGGGTGGTGTAGAGCACGGCCATGCCCTCCGTTGAGAGGTTCTCCACAGATTCGAGGATGGCGTTGCGAGACTGTGGGTCGACCCCAACGGTCGGCTCGTCGAGGACCAGGAGTTGGGGTTTGTGGAGGAGGCCGATACCGATGTTCAGCCTTCGTTTCATCCCTCCCGAGTACTCCTTGGAGTGGTCGTCTTTGCGCTCGGCCAAACCCACAAGGTCCAGAACCTCACCAACCCGTGAGGCCAAGGGTGCGCCTGTCATCCCGTAGAGACGACCGAAGAACTTCAGATTCTCCTCGCCGGTCAGATCGGGATAGATCGCGAGATCCTGGGGCACGAGTCCGATCGCCGACCTTCCCCGCGTCGAAGTGGTGGTAATTGGCTCCCCGGCGACCGTGACCGAGCCCTCGTCTGGTCGGAGGAGCCCGCAGATCATGGAGATCGCAGTCGTCTTTCCGGCCCCGTTTGGGCCAAGCAGGCCAAAGGTCTCCCCTGCTGAGATGGTGAGGCTGACTCCGTCGACCGCGGTCAGATCACCAAATGTCTTCACCAATGATGATGCAGTGAGGACGTTTTCCGTAGCGACTCCTGAGACGCGGGCTCGGCGACTCTAACGGGGTCGAAGCCGGATCGACACCGATTGCCCTTCGGTGGGCTCGGCACAACAGAACCAACTCTCGGTGAGTCGTGGAGCTACCACGACGGGTCCGGACGGCGGCGGAAGGTGCCGACCCGACACCCGGGACATTGCCTGTCGCATTTCGTCGATGGTCGCAGCGGCCTCCTGACCGCAATCGGAGGCATTGGCCGCGATGGCCTCCAGTTCCTTGTGGAGAACCGCTGTCTCCGGGTCATCAAACCCCCAACGCCAGGTGAGGGCGTCGGTGTCGTAGTGATCGAGGTGCGAGGTCACTACCGGATGGTCGGCGAGCAAGGACCCTTTGGGTACGAGCAGCTTGATCGACAGCTGGACCGGGTCGATCGAGCCCGTGAGGCCGCGCGTGTCGATGAACTCGAATATCCGAGCGACGTCATCGGGGGTCGTCCAAGGGAAGAATGGCAGCCATGTGGGTCGAATGTGGATCCCGGCTTCTCGGGTGAGGTCGACCGCCCGGGCCATGTCGGCCACCGTGTGGCCTTTGTCCAGAATCTCGAGGGTGTCGTCGTCCATGCTCTCAAACGCTGAAACGACGAACAACAGGTTGAGCTCGGCCAGCCGGGGCCAAAGTCCGGCGTGCCCCAGGATGTGCTCCACCTTGATAGTGGCATCGAAGGTGATGTCGGGATGGGCGTGGTGGGCTGTCTCGAGAACACTGAGCGAATGAGCCGGTGCGTTGAGGAAATCGGGGTCGCCAAACGTGATGTGTCTCGCCCCTGCGGCCACGAGATTGCCGATGTCGGTGAGGACGTCATCGCGGGGAACCACCCTGATCCTGCCGTCGTAAACCGCGGGAATCGGACAGTGACGGCAACGATGACGGCAACCATGGGATGTCTCCACCGCGCCGGCGAGCACCGTGGATTCTCCGTGCTCGAGACGGGCATACTGCGCCAGACCCGGCAACCCGGTTCGATCGGGGACACCGAGGTCCGAGCGACCCAGGTGCCGGTGGACGCCGTCCAACTCTCCCGCTGCCCACCGAAGGAGCCCGGGCTCATACTCTCCCTCGAAGCGAGCGGCTACATCGACACTCCCGACACCCGCATAGAGCCCGAACAACGCCACGGGGAGATCGGGGTGGGCATCGGCGAGGGCACGGGCGATCTCGTCGGCGAGCCGGGTCGCTGTGTGCATCGGCACAGAGATGGCGACGCGTTCGGCCCAGCTCACGTCGACGTCGGTCAACTCGTCTACTGCCAGGTCGACAGTCCGGACTTCGTGTCCTGACCTGCGTAAGGAGGCCGCTGGTGAGGCGAGATGCACCGGTTGGCGACCCAACTCGTAGGTGGAGAGGAGTAGGACCCGCATCCCTCCCAGCTTACGGATCGACTGTCGATACCCTTCTCCCGCGATGTCTGAGTACCTGGAACTGCCCCATGGCCTGATCCATTGGAGGGACTATGGCGGAGCCGGCCAGGACATTCTGATGGTCCACGGTCTGGGTGGATCCATCGCCAACTGGGATATGGTCGGCCCGCGGCTCACCACAGTCGGCCGGGTCGTTGCCATCGACCTGCCCGGATTTGGTCTGTCGCCACCCGGACTCGATTGGTCGCTCCAGACCCACGTCTCGGCCATTGTGGACGTCATTGAGCATCTCAGCATCCCTGTGGTCGTCATTGGCAACTCATTGGGTGGCCTGCTGGCCGAGATGGTGGCGGCAGACCGGCCCGACCTGGTTGACGCCCTCGTATTGATCGCGCCGGCCACCCCACCGCGATTTCCCGACCCTCACATCCACTGGCCGACAGCACGCCGGCTCGTCCTGAATGCCGCTCCGGTGGTCGGACCGGCCATCTCCAGACGAATGCTGGCGACCATGACGCCACGCCAGCTGATCAACGAATCGCTGGCTCGCATCACCCACAAGCCGGGCCGTGTCCCCCTCGAACTGGTCGAGTCGTTCGTCGAGTTGGCCGAAACGCGGACTCATTTCCCTTGGGCCGCCGACGCCATTCCGAAGACCGGTCAGTCGATCCGAAAGATGTTTCTCGATCGCTCCGGCTTCACATCGATGATCAGGGACGTGAGGGCGCCGACATTGGTCATCCAGGGCATCGCCGACCGCGTTGTTTCAAGGACCTCGGTGGAATGGCTGTGCTGGATCCGCCCGGACTGGACTCTGATCCAACTGGAGGACACCGGCCATACCCCCCAGATCGATGCTCCGATTCGGACGGCGGGTGTCATCGCATCGTGGCTCCAATCCCGGCTGAGTCGAGAGATCGTCGCCTAACTAACCTTTACGTATGCCTTCTGACCTCGGAGACACGATCGGCGACGAGTACATCAACCAGCTCTTCGACTCCGATCCGATCGAAACCCAGGAGTGGCTCGACTCTCTCGATGCCGTAGCGGCCGAGTATGGCCCGGTCCGGGCCCGGTACCTTCTCGCCAAGTTGTTGGAGCGTGCCCATGAGAGCCGGCTCGGCATCCCGGGGGCGGTCACGACTCCCTACGTCAACACGATTCCTCTGGAGGAACAGCCCGAATATCCCGGCGATGAGGACATAGAGCGCCGTATCCGCAGGTTCATCAGATGGAACGCCGCGGTGATGGTTGTCAAGGCCAATCATCGCGAGAAAGGCATCGGCGGCCATCTGTCCACCTTTGCCTCCTCGGCCACCCTCTACGAGGTCGGGTTCAATCATTTCTTCAAAGGCAAGGAGGCCCCCGGTGGAGGTGACTACATCTACCTGCAGGGCCATGCCGCCCCCGGCACATACGCCCGGGCCTACCTCGAGGGGAGGTTCGACGAGAAGCATCTGGACAATTTCCGCGCCGAGATCGGAGGGCATGGTCTCTCTTCATACCCTCACCCCCGTCTGATGCCCGACTTCTGGGAGTTTCCCACCGTGTCCATGGGGTTGGGCCCGATCAACTCGATCTACCACGCCCGGTTCAACAAGTATCTCGCCAACCGTGGTCTCGACGACACCTCGAACTCCCGGGTCTGGTGCTTCATCGGTGACGGTGAGGTGGACGAGCCAGAGAGTCTTGGCTCGATCTCACTCGCCGCCCGGGAGGGCCTTGACAACCTGACCTGGGTGATCAACTGCAATCTGCAGCGTCTCGACGGGCCGGTGCGGGGCAATGGCCAAATCATCACCGAGCTCGAAGCCGTCTTCCGGGGAGCGGGGTGGAACGTCATCAAGGTGATTTGGGGCAGCGGATGGGACGAGTTGCTCGCCAAAGACGACGAGGGCGCTCTCGTGAATGTGATGAACACCACCGTCGACGGGGAGTATCAGCGCTACAAGGCCGAGGACGGCGCCTACGTCAGAGAACACTTCTTTGGCAAGGACCCTCGCACCAAAGAGCTGGTTGCCGACATGACCGACGACGAGATCTGGAATCTTCGTCGCGGCGGTCTTGACTTCAAGAAAATCTACGCCGCCTACAAGGTGGCCACCGAGCTGGACAACGGCAAACCCACCGTCATACTCGCCAAGACGATCAAAGGGTGGACGTTGGGCCCCGACGTTGAAGGTCGCAACGCCACCCATCAGATCAAGGAACTCACCAACAAGCAGCTCCTGGCAATGCGCGGCACCCTGCACCTCGAAAACGAGATTCCCGAAGAGGCTCTCGAAGGGGACAAGGAGCCTCCTTACTATCGCCCTGGTCCGGGGACTCCCGAGTACGAATACCTCATGGCTCGTCGAGAGGAGCTCGGCGGGGCTATCCCGCGACGTACCGTGCGCGACTCATCGCTGCCGCTTCCGGAGGACGAAGCCTACGCAGAGGTCATGGCCGGCTCCGGGAAGGTCGAGGCATCGACCACCTCGGCCTTCACCCGGCTCCTTCGCTCCCTGGC
>Ga0299914_10001546_pt1 | contig 15299 bp, 14 predicted proteins | sample RVTome_10_FD_201361 | JGI IMG/M metagenome (GOLD analysis project Ga0299914, IMG submission 201361) | Soil microbial communities from uranium-contaminated site in the Upper Colorado River Basin, Wyoming, United States - RVT153D57 (version 2) ...
TCCGCCCTCCTGGCTGGTGAAGACATACAAGGCGTTGAGCGATGAGCGACGGCTCCGCATCCTGCGCCGGCTCTCCGAAGAGGAGGCTTCGCTGGACGACCTGGTCGACTTGCTCGGATTGTCCAAGTCCACTGTCCATCACCACATGAGTGTCCTGAGGGCGGCAGGTTTGGTCCGGGTCCGGATAAACGGGAACCACCACGAGGCCAAAGAGACCAAGACCTACACATTGAGAACCCAAGCTTTGGACAATGCCGGTGCCTTCCTCGACAGCTACGTCAAGACCGACGAACCAGCAGCATCATGATGCGCGAAAGAGGTTTCCATTGAACCCGATGATCAACGAAGTGGTCGTGCGCGATCGAGTACAAGGTGCGAGACAGCGAGCAGCAGAAAGGCGTCTGGCCCGCACCGCACGTGTCGGGGAGTTGCGACGATCCGGTCTGCAATCGATCAGGGATGTAGTAGGTCTCGGGCTCATAGCTATTGGTGAGCGACTGGTGCATGACCAGCGCGCACCCGATCCCGCCACTCTCCGCCGGGCCGCCTGAGACTGCTCAGGACCCGAACACCGATCGAGCGAAGAACCAGGCATTGGCGGGTCTCTCGGCGAGCCGGCGCGTCAGATAGGGGTACCACTGTGAGCCGAACGGGAGATAGACCCTGAGCGTGAAACCCTCGGCCACAAACTCTCTTTGCAGACCCGTGCGAACCCCGTAGAGCATCTGAAACTCAAAGTCATGATCCCGGTTCCGGGCCAATTCGCGGGTCAGCCGAACCAGGTCGAGGTCATGGGTGGCAACTGCTGGTCTCACCGACTCGAACGACATCAATGATCTCAGCTGTGCTGCGAACGCCGCATCGACTTCGGCCTTGGTGGTGAGGGCGACGTCGGCGTCCTCCACATATGCCCCCTTGCACAGACGGAGATGCCCGCCGAGCGGCATGAGCCGCTCCAGGTCGGCGGGAGTTCTACGCATGTAGGCCTGGAGGGCAACACCCAGGTTCCCGTGAAGACTCTGCGCCTTTTCGTAGATGCGCACGGTGGCGTCGGTATAGCGGGAGTCCTCCATGTCGATCGTCACCGTGGTCCCGATCTGATCGGCTCGTGCGGCAAGGCTGTCCAGTAACTCGACGGCGAGCCCCTCGTCGATGGCCAACCCGAGCTGGGTGAGCTTGACCGATATGTTCGACCTGAGTTGCTCGTCGGCAATGCGCTCCAGACTCGCCAGGTATTCGTCACGAGCGGAAACCGCCGAGTCGCGATCGTGGACCTCCTCCCCCAGGAGATCGAGTGACACCAGAGAGCCGTTGGAGTTGAGCTCCCGGGCAACGGCTACCGCCTCGTCGAGGGTGTCGCCTGCCACGAATCGTCTCGCCAGGGCCTTGCCTGGCCGGCTTCCAGTGATGAGTCTCTCCACAGGCCGGGCCTGAGTGGTCGTGACGACCACCTTGGAGAAGACACTCAATCCTGCTCCCCGAGCTCCGCTGATCTTCTAGCAGCGGCGCGCACCGCATCCTCCAGCAAAGCCCGGAAACCCCTTTCCTCGAGGACATGGACGGCTGCGGCCGTTGTGCCACCGGGTGAGGTGACCTGGGAACGGAGTTCGGCCGGACTTTTCTCCGTGTCGGTGAGGAGATGACCGGCGCCGCGAATTGTCTGATGAACGAAGGACTCTGCGATGTCACGAGGCAGGCCTTCCCGGACCGCCGCCTCAGTCAAAGCCTCAGCCATCAAGAAGACGTAGGCAGGGCCTGTCCCGGAAACGGCGGTGACCGCGTCCAGCAATGACTCGTCCAAGAATCGGACCGACCCGACAGCGCCCAGGATCTCGGTGGATCGCTTGAGATGGTCGCCGTTGGCGTAGGCACCCTTGGCGATGCCGGTGACGCCCTCTCCGACCAAGGCCGGAGTGTTTGGCATGGCGCGCACGACGGCCACCGCGCCGAGCTTCCCCTCATAGGAGGCAGTGGTCACCCCAGCAGCTAGAGAGAGGATCATCTGGGTCTTTCCCACTCGCATCTTGAGCTGGTCGAGCACAGCATCGACGTCCCGTGGCTTCACCGCCACCACGATCACGTCGCGGTCTTCGATGGCCTCGATCGGGTCGAGTGTGATCAGGGATCTCGATCTCTTGGCAAGCTCGGTGGCGCGGTCTTCCCGTCGAACGCACAGGGAAATGTCGCCGGCCGCCCAGCCGGCGCGTTTCAGGCCACTGAACAATGCCTCGCCCATGGCACCAACGCCAAGGATCGCAACAGAAGAATGTTCAGCCATGGCCCGATTATACGGAGATCGACGCGGTGGTCCGCCGGGCCTGATGGAGATTGTTTGAACTAGCTCAGCACCGGCGCAATCCGGTGGGAGTAGAAGCTACTTCTCGCCGACTCTGCTTCGCAGGCGACGGATCTCGTCGTACACACCGTCGGTCAGAGTGGTGTTGGCGGGAGCGGAGAGACCTTTCATGTTGGCCTGGATCCGGTCTGGCTTGGCGGCGACGACGGGCTCCTCCTCCGCCTCTTCCTCGGGTTCGGTCTCGGGTGGGGCCTCGGTGCTCTCGTCTGGGTCATCATGGCTTGCCCAGGATGGCTGGGGTCCCCCAGGGGCAACTCCCTCGGCCAACCGGTCGAGCCAAACGGCTTCGCCGTCCAGGTCGGCGACTGTCTCGGCCATGCCCAGACGATGAAGGGTATGGAACACGCGAACTGCGGCCCCGCGACCGAATCTGCTTTCGAGATAGTTGAAGGTGAACGGTGGCACCAGGTTGACAAAGACGTGCCAATCCTCAGGCTCGATGGTGATGGGCTCTTGTATCTGGCCGACCAGTGCGACCCCGCTGGCCTCGAAGAGACCGGCGTCGACAACTTCACCCTCCAGCGACTGAAGAGCCGTCACATCCAGGAGTACCTCTTCGATCGTCCACCCCTTGGACTCCGGCCCGTCGGCGGCGCCGACCGAGAAAGAGCCTTCCTCGACGGTGGACAACACATAAAGAATGTCGGCAATCGCGGAACGATCCGAGCCGGCATAGCTGCCGTTCTCCCCGGTCAGCTCGGCACCTGTCAAGCGTCCTTCGCGGAAATGGACACGCCCGCGACGCTGCCCCTCGATATCGAGGGATCCGGTCTTGCTTGTGACCTGCATGATCTGGAGCAGATCGTTGATGCTCCAATCCGAGAGCTGGCCCGAGAGATGCATCGGTTCCTTCCGTGTCCGTACCTGCCCTTATCGGCACGTTTTCCGGAATGGTTGAGAGGGTTCAGGCCTTTCTCGCGGCCTTCATCGCCTTCTTCTTCTCCCTCAGGACGAGGACATCGTCGAAGTCCGCAACGTCGGCGATCGAGGGCCAATCAGCCGCTTTCCCCTCCCACCCGTCGGGGCGAATACCCAGACGCTTTCCCAGAAGGCCAACGAATATCCTCGACTTCTCTGCTCCGAATCCGGGAAGCGCCCGGAGACGCCCCAGGAGCTCGTCCCCATTTGCGGCGGTGTCCCATAGATTCTCGGCCACACCCCGGTACTCAGCAATGATCGTCCGGGCCAGATCCTGGGCCCGTTTTGCCATCGACGCCGGGTAACGGTGGATAGCCGGTGGACCTCTGAAGACCTGCTCGAGATGGTCGAGATCTGTGTCGGCGATGAGCTGGGGAGCGAGCTCGCCTCCTAGACGATCCTTGAGAAGCTGGGGGCCATAGAAGGCGCGCTCCATCGGGAACTGTTGATCGAAGAGCATTCCGAGAAGCAGGGCGAAGCCGTCGGTGGCCAACAGTCGGTTCGCCTCGTCTGACTCGGTGAAAGGAAGAGAATCAGGTCGGTCCATGGGACCAACGCTAGTGGTCTGTCGCTGAGATTGGGCGAGGGTGTCTCCGAGTCATCGGCGCGATCTGGCAAGGAGAAAAGCGCAGTCGCAGCTAGAGCTGCGGCGAGCATTTTGGACGCAGCCAGGTGCGTCGAGGGCCGGAGAGACACCGCCAGTATTTCAGCGAGCCACTAGTTCTCAGAAAATCAATCGGATCGCGACGTATAGAAGCAGCAAACCGGCCGGGGCGTACCCCACGATGGAGGCTGATTGTCTTTGTGGGCTGTTCATCTGTCTCACTCTGACGTCAACATACGACTATTCGGTTCCGGCCCATATAGGGCTTTGTCCCCATATCGCCGCACCGAGACGGCAAGAATGGACCCCAGAATGACCAGCGATATCTACATAATCGATGCCTGCCGGACCCCGATGGGAAAGCTGGGTGGGCAACTTGCCCACGTGCGCCCTGACGACCTGGCGGGCCACGTGATCGCAACCCTCCTCCAGCGACAATCCGTCCTCGACCCAGTGGCCATCGAGGACGTCTATTGGGGGGCAGCAAACCAAGCGGGTGAAGACAACAGGAATGTGGCCCGCATGGCGGTTCTGCTTGCCGGTCTTCCCATCGAAGTGCCTGGGGCAACGGTCAACCGTCTCTGCGGGTCGGGAATGCAGGCCGTGATCTCCGGTGCCCATGCCCTGGCCGGTGGCTGGGGTGATGTGGTGATCACCGGCGGCTCGGAATCGATGACCCGCTCCCCATACGTGATGATGAAGGGCAACCGCCCTTTCCCCACCGGGTTTCCCGCGGCCGCCGACACCGTGCTCGGGTGGAGGCTGGTCAACCCACGGATGGAGGATCTCTATCCGCCGATCACACTCGGCATGACCGCCGAGGTGGTCGCCGACAAGTACGACATCAGCAGAGAGGACCAGGACCGCTTCGCCCTTCGCAGCCACCAATCCGCCCTGGCCGCGGTGGAGGCTGGCCGGTTTGATGCCGAGATCGAGCCGATCGAGGCACCCACCGACGCCCGCCATCGCAGCAAGGCGACCATCTCGTTGGACGAAGGCCCGCGGGCTGACACATCAATGGAGATCCTGGGCAGTCTCCCCTCCGTGTTCAAGGACGAAGGGACGGTCACCGCTGGCAACTCGTCACCCATGAACGACGGGGCCGCCGCCTTGATCCTCGCCACCGAAGCGGGGATCGCCGAGCACAACCTTCGGCCCATGGGCCGCATCGTGGCGTCAGCCGCCGCCGGGGTCCATCCCGACGTCATGGGAATCGGCCCGGTCCCGGCTTCGGAGAAGGCCCTGGCCCGGGCGGGCCTCACGGTGGAAGACCTGGACCTGGTCGAGCTCAACGAGGCGTTCGCGGCGCAGAGTGTCGCCTGCATGCGTCTCCTCGATCTCGATCCGGACAAGGTCAACGTCAACGGAGGGGCGATCGCGATCGGGCACCCTCTCGGCGCTTCCGGGGCGCGGATCCTGACGACCCTGGTCCATGAGCTCAAGCGCCGCAACGGGCGATACGGGTTGGCCACGATGTGCATCGGTGTCGGCCAGGGGATCAGCACGGTCATAGAACGTGTCTGAGGGGCTACTCCACGGCACCCTCGTCGTCGAATTCGGCAACCTGATCGCCGCCCCGTACGCCGCCATGCTCCTGGCCGACCTTGGAGCACGAGTGGTCAAGGTCGAGCCCCCAGGCGGAGATCTGGGCCGGGGTTTCGGCCCCTATCAGAACGGCGAGTCGACTTTCTTCATGATGGCAAACCGGGGCAAGGAGTCGCTCGCCCTCGACCCTAAGGACTGGATGTCGAAGCGGGTTCTGGACAAGCTGGTGAGCAAGGCGGATGTCGTGGTCCACAACCTGCGACATGGGGCGATGGAGCGGATGGGTCTCGGTAAGGAGAGGGCCTCGACGCTCAACCGACGCCTGATATACACCTCCATCTCCGCCTTCGGCGCCGAAGGGCCGTATGCCGAACGGGCCGGGATCGACATCGTGTTCCAGGGAGAGTCGGGAATGATCTCGATCACCGGGGAGCCCAAGGACGGGCCCCGTAAGACGGCCACCACCATCGGTGACTACGTAGCCGGCACCAACGCCGCTCTCGCCATTTGCGCGGCCCTCGCCGAGACCCCCCGTCGCGGCCGGCAGATCGATGTCTCGCTACGCGACGGGGTCATGGCGGTTCAGTCGGGATGGAACGCGCTCGCCCTCGCCAACGGGGAGCAGCCGGAGCGAACCGGCACCGCCAGCCCATATCTGGCTCCGAACCAGGTGTTCCAGGGAGAGGACGGTCCGTTCACCCTTGCCATCGTCTCCGATCGTCACTTCCGGATCCTGGCCGAGACGATTGGGTTGCCCGAGCTGGCCGATGCGTACCCGAGCAACGAAGAACGGATGGCCAACGGTGACCGGGTGGTCAGGAAGCTGTCCACGGTGTTCAAGACCGAAAAGGCGGATCATTGGGTGAGCCTGCTCGGCGAGGCCGGCCTCCCGGTCGGGCACGTCCTCACCTTGACCGAGGCTCTTACCGATCCTCAGGCCAGACACAACGAGATGATCGTGGAGTACCGGCATCCGGTGGCGGGGGAGGTGAAGGTGACCGGCTCGCCGATCCGTGTCGACGGCGCCCCGGCCCGCGCCGGGGCCATGCCGCCCACGCTGGGCCAACACACCCGGGAGTTGCTGGCCGAGACCGGAGTCGACGCGGACACCATCGAGCGAATGGTCGAGGCAGGGACCGCGCTCGTATCGTGAGCGGCGTGATCCATTGGGCCGAAGAGGTGGGCGACGATTGGGCCCGGGTTCAGGCCGAGCTGACCCGGGCCTTCGAGGTGAGCCGAGCCTCAGCGCAGGCGGAGGAGTCGTTCGTCTATGTGGTCAGACAGGACGACCTGCTGGGGAGACGGGGACCGGGCAATGCCATGGTCGCCACCGGGCTTCTCTCCGCTGCCCGAACCGCGGCCCTGGAGGGATCACGCAAAAGGTGGACCGCCAACGTCGTCGCCTATGACGAGGGCACCGACCCGGAGGCGGTGCAAGCTTGGGCGCGCCGGATGCTCGAGGCAGACGACGTCACCGGCGAGTTGGTGCGGGTGGGCGCGGGCCACATCGGAAAGACCCTGCCGTGAACGGGTCCGTGGTCGTCACCGGAGCGGCACGTGGCATAGGGCGGGCCATCGCCGAGAGAGTTGCCTCGATGGGACCGATCACAGTCATCGGAGTCGACATCGCCCCAGAGCTCGCCCTTTCCGAGCACCTCATGCCGGTTCAGGTGGATCTGACCTCTCCCGAGGGGCCAAGCGTGGTTCGAGAGACGGTGGAGTCAGCCGGGGCTCCACTGGTCGGAGTGGTGAACAACGCCGGCATCACCAGGGACGCCCGCCTCGTCAACATGACTGACGACGACTTCGCCGCGGTGCTCGAGGTCAACCTTGGCGCCTCTTATCGGCTGGCGACCGAGCTGGCCCCCTTGATGTCCGACGGCGGCGCCATCGTCAACATCGCCTCCCGGGCTTATCTGGGCAACTTCGGGCAATTCAACTACTCGATGTCGAAGGGTGGAGTGGTGGGCATGACCCGGGCTCTCGCCCTGTCCTTGGCCCCCGGGGTCAGGGTCAACGCGGTGGCCCCCGGTCTGATCTCATCGGAGATGAGCATGGGCATTCCCGAGGAGATTCGGGAGAAGATGGTGGATGCGATCCCCCTCGATCGCATGGGCACGCCGGAGGAGGTGGCCGACACGGTGTGGTGGCTGCTCACTCCCCTCTCCAGCTACATCACCGGCGAGGTGATCGTGGTGGGGGGCGGCCGAAGCCTGAGCTGACCTCGCAGCTTCAACGCAACTCCAGGTACTGGGACTGGACCACCCTCCCAATACGCCCTTCCAGGTCGTAGAGCGCGGTGTCTGCGATTCCAATGCCGTGTGGCTGGGGAGAGGAGACCGACCTCATCCCGATCCAGTCGCCACGTGGCATGCGATGCATATGAAGACTGATATCGGGATTGATGAAGGCATGGACCGTGGGATCGAGGGCCTGTGAGTTGCCATTTGCCATGTCGGCAAGGGTGGCCAGCCGGACGAAGTCGCTCGGCTCTTCCCCGGCGACGACCGGGACCAGGAGACGAAACCAGGAAACGCCAGGCCCAGGCTTGCGGAACGACCCTTCCCTGGTTCTTATCTCGACGGCGTCGTAGTGAAACCGATCCAAGTCGCCGACCTCGCCGAAGTGCCCCCGCCAGGTGAGCCGGTCCATGCTCTCCGGGCCGGCAGGCATGGTGTCGGTCTCAGGAACCGACAGATCGAGGTCGCCGATCCGGATCTTCAACGCCCGGGCCCGGCCCAGGTCCACCGTGCCCGCACGCAGCCAGGCATCGACTAGTTGGACCCGCCGCCCTTCCCGCACCACCTCGGTCTCTATCTGGACCGGGTGGAGGGGGATCGGCCGCATCAGGTCGACGGTGAATCGCACCACCTGCATCGGGTCGATTGTGGGAACGTTCTCGATGGCTCGGGCAAGGATGCCGCACGGTGGTCCGCCATGCTGGGCCTCGTCCGACCACCCGCCCCGGGTGAGGTCGGAGGGGATCAGGTCCTCGCCGGCGAGGCTGAAGAGTGCGGGCATGGTCGGGCAGGGTAGAGATTGCTCGAGATGGTCTAGTGTCCTGTCAGTAGTAGTACCGGCTCACCGTCTCGGCGACCATGGCCGGTTTCTCGCCACCCTCGGTCTCCATGACGACCTGGCGGTTGACCTGGATGCCACCTTCCACATCCGTCACCGAGACCAGCCCGATCCGAGCGCGGATCCTGGAGCCGACCGGGACCGGTGCCGGGAACCGCACCTTCTCCAACCCGTAGTTGAGCGCCATACGCGGTGACCCCACATCGAGCTCGACCTGGGCGCTCATGGTGACCGTGAGAGAGAGAGTGAGAAAGCCATGGGCGATGGTGCCGCCAAACGGGCCTGCCGCTGCCTTCTCCTGATCGACATGGATCCACTGGTGGTCGTCGGTGGCATCGGCGAAGGCGCTCACCCGGTCCTGGGTGATCTCCATCCAGTCGCTGATCCCGATCTCAGACCCGATCCGGTCCTCGAAGTCTGTTGCGTTCATTCTCTGTCCCTCCAGCGCCATATATGGCGCCACGTACCTCAGGTAAGCAGAACTAGCCTGCCTTCCGTGCAGGTACTGGGGACGAAGCTGGACCCGCGGTCGGAGGAATACCGGGTCAACCGCGCCGCCATGGAGACCCAGCTGGCCGAGTTCGAGAGGCTCATGGAGCAGGCCCGCCAAGGTGGGGGCGAGAAGTACATCCAGCGGCACCGGGACCGGGGCAAGCTGCTGGCTCGGGAGCGCATTGAGCTCCTCCTCGACCAAGACGCCCCCTTCCTCGAGCTATCCACCCTGGCCGCATGGGGCACCGACAAGAACCTGGGGGCCAATGTGGTCACCGGGATCGGGGTGGTGGAAGACGTGGAGTGCGCCATCCTGGCCCACGACCCGACCAGCCAGGCCGGCTCGATGAACCGCTATTCGGTGGCGAAAACGCTGCGCATCATGGACATCGCCCGGGAGAACCGTCTCCCCCTGATCAACCTGGTCGAGTCGGGTGGGGCGGATCTCCCCGATCAGGCCGAAGTGTTCATCGTCGGCGGCAAGTGGTTCCGCAACCTCACCCAGCTCTCCAAGCTGGGCATCCCCACGGTCGCCATCGTCTTCGGCAGCTCCACCGCCGGCGGCGCCTACTTCCCCGCCATGTGCGACTACTCGATCATGGTCAAGGAGCAGGCAAAGGTGTTTCTCGGCGGTCCACCACTGGTCAAGATGGCCACCGGGGAGGAGTCCACCGACGAGGAGCTGGGTGGGGCAGAGATGCACTCGAAGATCTCGGGGCTCTCCGACTATTTCGCCCTGGACGAGCACGAGGCGGTCCGAATGGGCCGCGACATCGTCAGCCACCTCAACTGGCGCAAGCAGGGATCCGGCCCCACCAAGGATCCCGACTCGCCGGTGCATGACGTCGATGACATCCTGGGGGTGATCCCGCCCGATCTCCGGGTTCCCTTCGACATGCGGGAGGTCCTGGCCCGCACCCTCGATGGCTCCCGCTTCGAGGAGTACAAGACGGCCTACGGCACCTCGATCCTCACCGGGTGGGGCTCGATCCACGGCTTCCCGGTGGGGGTGATCGCCAATCAGAGAGGTGTCATCTTCTCCGAGGAGGCGCAGAAGGCGACCGAGTTCATCCAACTGAGCAACCGTTACGACACCCCGCTCATCTTCATCCACAACACCACCGGCTACATGGTGGGCAAGGACTATGAGCAGCGGGGGATCATCAAGGACGGGGCCAAGATGGTCAACGCGGTGGCCAACTCCGAGGTCCCCCACATAACCCTCATGGCCGGGGTCTCCTACGGAGCGGGCAACTACGGGATGTCGGGCCGATCCTACGAGCCCCGCTTCGTGTTCGGCTATCCCAACCACAAGGTCGCGGTGATGGGCCCCACCCAGCTGGCCGGCGTGATGTCCATCATCGCCCGCCAGGCGGCGGAGGCTCGAGGCGAACCATTCGACGAGGTCGAGGACGAGAAGCGACGCAAGGAGATCGAGACCCAGATCGAGGCCGAAGAGCTCGCCTACTTCTCCACTGCCCGGGTCCGTGACGACGGTCTCATCGACCCCCGTGACACCCGGCACGTCCTGGGCATCGCCCTCTCCGCCACCCACTCGGCCGAGGTGAAGGGGACCGACCGCTTCGGTGTGTTCCGGATGTGATCAGCCCGCGATGAACGACAGGCGTACCTTCCGGGTCTGATTGTCGACATTGGTGTCGACCAGCACCACCGACTGCCATGTGCCCAGGGTCATGCGTCCCGCAACGACGGGGATGGTGACGCTGGGCGAGATGAACGCCGGCAGCACATGGTCCCGTCCGTGACCCGGGCTGCCGTGCTCGTGATGCCATCGGCCCCGCTCCGCCGGGAGCAGTTGGTCGATGGCAGTGAGCAGGTCCTGGTCGCTGCCGGCCCCCGTCTCGATGATGGCCAGGCCGGCGGTGGCGTGGGGGACGAACACCGAGAGAAGGCCGTCGCGGCCCTGCCTCGAGGCGAAGCGAGCCAGATCGGCGCTGATGTCGACCGCTGCGGGCCGACCTCCGGTCTCGACCACCAGCTCCTCGGTGTCCATCACCTCACGCTACCGGCCCCGGACCTGTCATCCCCCCATCACCTCAGAGAGGGCAGAGCGGGCCTTGAGCTCGGCGTGGTATGCGGTTTCGATAGCCCCGGACAACGACTCGAACAGCCCGTCGATCTCCCGGTCCGTCAGCGGTAGCCCCGGCTCGAACTCGGCGGCCAATGCGTTGAGGGAGGCGGCAGAATCGGCAGCGGCGCTGTCGCCATGATCCCCCTGACGCACCGCCACCCGCCGGCGTCGAGAAAGCTCCACCGCCTGTTCCAGCGGCTCGAATCCCTCGGGCAGACTGGCGTCGCCGACGTCGTCCCAGGCGTCGCCTGCCTGGCGGTAGCGCTCCGCCACCTCGGCGAGCCCGGGACGCCCGAACAACGCGCCTGCTTCGTCGAGGAACTCGGCGTAGAGCGGACGCAACGAGCCACCAGGGATCCCGATGTCCGTGACTGCTTCGTGTGTGCTGCGCAAGACGCCCCAGAGCCCGACTCGGTCGGCGAAGACCCTCTTCCAGCCCTTCCCGGTATCGGAGGTCACCATCCTGGCCCACTTCGAGAATGCAGGCAGCGAGAACGAGTCCGATCTCGAAGCCAGATGCTCCACGGCATCGGCGAGACCAGCTTCGACGGCTCCCGCCAACCGGTCGGCGCCAAGCGCGTCCGCTGGCTCGACCACGACCATACGGTTCTTGTAGGAGGGGATTCGGCCCCGCGCTGTCGCCATCGCCTCAACAGGAACAGTGAGCCGGCCCGAGTTCCGGTCGTCGACTACATAGCGGCCAGAGTCGACTCCCACGACCGCGATCGGATAGCCCCACTCGCCCGCCTCCTCCGGGGGAAGATGCCAGTAAGGCAGGTCGGCGACGGATACCTCGACCATCACCGAATGCCCCATCTCTACCGCTTCGTCGAGTTGACGTCTCGCCTTGACCAAGCCCGAGGTCTGATCCCGTCGGAACTCGACCCCGACCCGATCGAGCAACGTGTCCAGCCAGCGGTCGGGGTATTGCCAGCGGTTGCGGAAACCGATGGCCACGACCCGACGGCCACCCGGGGCATGGGGAGAAGGCCTGTCGTCGGTCTCCGGCGCGAACTCCCACAGTATGTACCCGGCGCCGAGCCCGCCTCCGATCCCGAGCAAGAGAGCCTCGGACAACTGACCGTCGGGGCCGCCTATCCCGCTATCACCGAGAACCCGGGCCAGTGCCGACGTGTCGGGATGGACCCCGACATCGGGGACATGTCCCTCCCCGCCCACCACATGACGCCGGGCGGTCATGTAGCTCTCGCCGGTCTTGTCCATCCGGGCGCGGATGCGCTCTTTGAGTTTCTTGTGTGCAGTCATCATCGATCTCCATCGGCTGCCGCCTCGAGCCCACACCCCGTTCGACGGCCACCACGAGTCGACGACGTTCGACATCTCCCGATGACAAGTGGCCACCTTTCCCTGCGCATTGCCGGGCGGTGTGGGCGCCCGGTCTGCAGATGAGGCGTGAGAGCACGCCGGGGTCGGAGACTAGCGAACGACCACCGTGTCGGTCAGCCGGCGCGTTCGGCTGCCTCCATGAGACTGTCGACACATAGGTAATGGCGTTTCAGCCGGTGAAGTCGACCACCACGTCGCGATAGCCGAGACCGAGCAGGAAGTCGGTCAGGACCAGACGGGCGTTGGCTTCGGCTTCAGTCAGTAGGCCCTCGTCGAGGGCACCCTGGACCAGGACCTCCTCGGCGACACGTCGTGCCTCCGTCTCCAACTGGGGATCACCCTTCGTGAACACACCGGTGCTCCGGTCGAGGATGTGGGTTGCCTCGTTGTCAACCGCTATGTACTGCACTTCGGCCGCAGGAACGGTTATCTCGACCACCCCATCGTCGCCCAGCGAGACGTTGCGAACCGATACCGAGCTCAGGTCGACCCCGGCGCCGATTCGGGCCACAGCAAAGAGTTGCAGGCTGTCGCCACGGGCCCAGGCAAGCCATCCCTCGTCGGTGCCCTTCTCCACGATGGTGTACTCGATCACCTCGATCGTGGTCAGGTTGGCCAGGTCACGAATGGAGCTGATGACCACGGGGCCGATCTCCTCGTAAGGCTCCGGCTCGAACACCGCGGCCAGGTCTGCCGGGGTAGGAACCGCCTCCACCAGCCCCCGCACCCCCGAGACGACTGCCATCCCGATCACGATGAACATGGCCGCGACACCGAGCACGATGGCGATCGGAACCGCTCTCGATCGTCTCGGCGGCTCCGGTGGTGATCCTTGAACCATGTCTTCTTCCATCAGCTGGGTGTAACTCATAGTGGGCGCGCCTCCTCGATTCAATCGGGAATGACACCAATAGGACGTCCTGGGACCGGGAATGGTTTCCGCCGGTACCCTCTGTCAGCCGATGATCCGGAGAATCCTGGTAGCCAATCGCGGGGAAATCGCCCGGCGCGTCTTCCGCACCTGTCGCGAGCTAAGGATAGAGACGGTGGCCGTCTACTCCGCTCAGGACGCAGCTGAACCCCACGTCGCCGAAGCCGACCTCTCCATCGGTCTGCCCGGATCGACCGCAACAGAGACCTACCTCGACATCGACTTGGTGTTGGAAGCGGCCACACGATCCGAGGCCGATGCCATCCACCCCGGCTACGGATTCCTGGCCGAGAACTCCGAGTTCGCCCAACGTGCGATCTCACAGGGACTCACCTGGATCGGCCCCCCACCGGAGGCGATAGATGTCATGGGATCGAAACTGGCATCGAAGGAGTTGATGACGTCGATAGGGATCCCAACCATTCCCAGTCTGGAACTCACCGGGCTCTCCGCAGACGACGCGGCCGACGCAGCCGCCGCCATCGGGTTCCCGGTGCTGGTCAAGGCATCGGCAGGAGGCGGGGGCAAGGGAATGCGCATCGTCCATGATCCGGCCGACCTTGCCGACTCTATCTCCGGAGCCCGACGTGAAGCGGCATCCGCATTCGGAGACGACACCGTATTCCTGGAGCGGTATCTCGATGCGCCCCGACACATCGAGATACAGGTGTTTGGTGACAGCCATGGTCGTGTTCTCTCCCTGTTCGAGCGGGAGTGCTCGATCCAGCGGCGGCATCAGAAGATCATTGAGGAGGCGCCATCACCGGTCATCGGCGAGCAGCTGCGGGCCCGAATGGGCGAGACCGCGGTGCGGGCCGCCGAAGCGGTTGGATATGTCGGCGCCGGGACCGTCGAGTTCCTGTATCAGGACGGTGAGTTCTTCTTTCTGGAGATGAACACCCGTCTCCAGGTGGAGCACCCGGTCACCGAGATGATCACCGGTCTCGACCTGGTGCGCCTTCAGATCGAGGTGGCCGACGGCGCTGCCCTCGAGCTCACCCCACGCCGGCACGGGCATGCGATCGAGGCCCGCCTCTATGCCGAGGACCCGCTCAACGACTTCCTCCCTGTCACCGGCGCTATTCATCGCTTCGAGATCCCGGTCGAACCCGGTGTTCGTGTCGACTCAGGTGTCGAGACCGGCTCCACGGTCTCGGTGTTCTACGACCCGATGCTGGCCAAGGTGATCTCACACGCGCCTGACCGGAAGCAGGCGGCGATCACCCTGGCCTCGGTCCTTCGCCGCGGGGTCATCCACGGACCGACGACCAATCGTGACCTCCTGGTCCAGATCTTGGAGCATCCCGGGTTCTTGGCAGGTGAGACCGATACCCACTTCATCGACCGGAACGAGCTTGCACGGCTGGCTCGACCACTCGCCGACGAGCAGGTGGAACAGATCGCTGCTGTCGCCGCCGCCCTCTCCGACCAGACGCTGGACCGAGACCGGGCCAAGGTCCTCGGCACCATTCCCTCCGGCTGGCGAAACAGCCCGGGGCATCTTCAAGAACGGGCCTACCGCGGCGAGCACGGGCCTCACATCGTCCGCTACTCGGCCGCCCCGGTCACCGTTGTCGAAGGTCTCGACGATCTCGAGGTGACCAGGTGCACTCCGGGGCTCGTCGAGTTGACCCTTGGCGACGCCGACTATCGGTTCGCCCTGGGCCGCTACGGCGACACCCGACATCTCGACTCCGATCTCGGTTCGGTCCGTCTCGAGACGATCCCACGCTTCGCCACCACCGAGGCGGTCGAGGCGCCCGGTTCACTTCACTCCCCCATGCCGGGCAAGGTGATCAGAGTCGAGGTCGCCACCGGGGACGAGGTCAGAGCGGGTCAGGTGCTCGTGGTCCTGGAGGCGATGAAGATGGAGCACACTCTCCGCGCCCCACACGACGGAACGGTCGGCGAAGTGGATTGTCGAGCCGGCGATCAG
>Ga0299914_10001548_pt1 | contig 15293 bp, 15 predicted proteins | sample RVTome_10_FD_201361 | JGI IMG/M metagenome (GOLD analysis project Ga0299914, IMG submission 201361) | Soil microbial communities from uranium-contaminated site in the Upper Colorado River Basin, Wyoming, United States - RVT153D57 (version 2) ...
GTGCGCCGATCCCAGCAGCCCGAGCTCCTCGCCGGCGAACGCGGCGAAGATCAGCGTCCGGCGGAAGCTCTCGCGCCGCGACGCGGCGGCGCGGGCGATCTCGAGGAGCGCCGCGGTGCCGGAGGCATTGTCGTCCGCGCCGTTGTGGACCTCGCCGATGGCGTCCGCCGCCATCGAGTGGCGTCCGCCCAGTCCCAGGTGATCGTAGTGCGCGCCGATGACGACGGCCTCCTGCGAGAGCCTGCGGTGCGACCCCTCCAGCAGACCCACCACGTTGCGGACCGTACGCCTGACGCGCGAGAAGCGCTCGATCGTGCTCAGGCGCACTCCGTCCAGCGGGCGCGAGCGCGGCCGGAGGTCGCCGTCGATCGCGGATGCCACGGCGTCGAGGTCGATGGCGCCGTCGAGCGCCTCGTGCACGGCGCTCCGCTCGACGCGAAAAATCGGGACGCCGTAATCCTCCGCCTGCGGATCGCGCAGCCAGCCTTCGTAGCTGCCCTCGTCGGCCGCATGGGACGGATCGAGGACGAGCAGCATGACGCGTGCTCCCTGCTGGCGCGCGACCAGCGCCTTCTGGACGATGCGGGCGTGCCGTGTCAGCGCGCGGCCGTCGAAGCGGCTCGAGTCGTCCTGCTCCTGCGGCTCGTGCGTGAGGACGACCACCGCCTTCCCCCTGACGTCGAGGCCGGTGTAGTCGTCGTAGCCGATCTCCGGCGCCGTGATGCCGTAGCCGGCAAAGACCAGCGGCAGCGCCACCGCATCGCCGGCATCCTTCCGGTCCGCAGACGGAACCGAGATCGGGTAGTACGAACGCCCGAGCTCGAGCGTGTTCGCGGAGCCGCCGGTGCGCACGGTGAGCCTGTTGCCCGGCCCCACCTCGAGCCCGGTGACGATCTCGAAGGGCTGGAACCATGAGCCGTCGGTGCCGGCCGGCTTCAACCCCGCGAGGCGGTACTGCTCCGCGATGTACTCGGCGGCCAGCTCCAGGCCGGGCGTCCCGTTGCCGCGCCCCTGCAGACCGTCGGCCGCGAGCACCTTCAGGTGCGCGAGGTAGCGATCTTCCGAGATGCGCTCGTCGGCCGCCCCGAGGCTCGTTTGAGCCACGGCGAGCAGGACGAGCATCAGCCGCGCGCGCCGCTTCACCATCGGTATCCGTTACAGGGACAGCGCGCTCGCGAGCTGAACTCGCTCGCGGGCGCTGAGGGCCGGCTCCAGGCGTTCTAGGAGGCCGTCTGGTCCGGCGAGCACAGGCATGGCGGCGATCCGGCCGCGCCATTCGCCCTCATCGATCGCCGCAAAGCAGGTGAACCGCCGGCGGGATCGGACGAGGACTGCGGCCGCGACCCGGGCCGCGGCCGAGCCCAGCGTGTACGGTCCCGGAGGCCAGCTCGCGCGAGCACGCCGCTCCACGGCCAGGATCTCGTGCGGCGGAAGCGCAACGGGCGCCGGCCTGCCGGAGACGATCGCTTCGCTCCACCCGAAGACCCAGCCGTCCGGAACGCCGCAGACGGGAACGGCTGCTTCGCCCGGCGATACGCCGGCCGCGAGCGCCAGCATCGCGCGAGCGGCCGCGGCCAGCGCCTCGGGCGACGAACCGATCAGGCGGCGCGGCTCGATGCGGAGCTCGCTCACGGCGAGCTGCATCAGCTCGTAATGTCCCGGGCACGCGAAGACGAACGGGGCGCGCGGCGCCGATCCGGCCAGCCGCCGCATCAGATCGAGGCCGCTCTCGACGGGATGGGGATCGTCGGTTCCGGCCCGATCCGCGATCACGAAAACGGCGGCGCCGGCGCCCGCCGACAGGTCGGAGGCTCCGGCGAGGCGCGTCCCGAAGCGGCCGATGGGACCGGCCTGCTGAATGTCGAGCGCCTTGCCCGCGGCCACCGCGGACTGCGGATCGATGAGGCGGATGTCCCGCGCCACCTCGAGCGCGGCGAGCTGCCGCGCCGTCTCGGCCGCCACGATGCCGGCGCCGATGATGGCGACCGTCTTCATCCCTGCGCTATTGTATTACGCGCCTTCGCATTCATCCGGCCATGACCATCAACCTGCAGTCGAAAACAGCCATTGTCACCGGGGGATCGCGCGGCATCGGCCTGGCCATCGCCGAACAGCTGCTGGCCGCCGGCGCGAGCGTCGCGATCACCGGGATGACCGACAGGCACCTCGCCGAGGCGGCGCAGACGCTCGGGAAGGCGGCGGGCGGCGGCGGCCGTCTGCTGCCGCTGCGCGCCGACGTGCGCGACCCCGACGAGGCAGGCCGTCTCGTCGAATCCACGGTGGAGCGCTTCGGCGGCCTCGATGTCCTGGTGAACAACGCCGGCATCGGGTTGTTTGCGCCTGTGGCCGACATGAGCATCGAGGACTGGCGCCGCGTCATCGACACCAACGTGAGCGGCGTCTTCTACTGCACCCGCGCCGCCATTCCGCACCTGCGTCAACGCGGCGGCGGCTGGATCATCAACATCAGCAGCCTGGCCGGCAAGAACGCGTTCCCGGGCGGCGGCGCCTACTGCGCCTCGAAGTCGGCGCTGAACGCATTCAGCGAATCCCTGATGCAGGAAGTGCGTCACGACAACATCCGCGTGAGCTACATCATGCCGGGATCGGTGCGGACCCGGTTCTCGACCGGCGGCGACAAGGAGGGCACCGAGTGGAAGCTCGCCCCGGACGACGTGGCGCAGGCCGTGTGCGATCTGCTGGCGCATCCGGACCGGAGCCTGCCGAGCCGCGTGGAGCTGCGGCCCTCACGTCCACCCCGGAAATAAAGAGGACAGGAAGAGGAAGAAGCTTGAGCCCGACCGTTGCGCAGTACGAGATCGCCGATCGCCTCGGCGAAGGCGGGCTCGGCGAGGTCTTTCGCGGCCGCGACACGCGGCTCGGCCGGTCGGTGGCCGTCAAGCGCGTGTCGGGAACCGTCGTGTCGGACGCTGCCGCCAGGGCAGGCCTGATCGCGGCCGCGCGGCGGCTGCAGGGGCTCTCGCACCCCGTCATCGCCGAGCTGTACGACATCATCGAAGACGGAGACGCGGTCTCCCTGGTCTTCGAGTACGCCGACGGTGAGATACTTTCCAGAACGATCGGCGGCCGGCCGCTCAATCCGCGGCGGGCGGCGGAGCTCACCTCGCAGATCGCCGACGGTCTGGCGGAGGCGCACGCGGCCGGCGTCCTGCACCTCGATCTCCGCCCCGAGACGATCGTGGTATCGCGCAGGGGACGCCCCAAGATCCTCGATCTCGGTCTTGCGGGGTTCAGCCGGGCGAGCGCGCTCAGGCGCCGCGCGGCGCAGGGCGATCTGCCGGACTCCAGGGCCTCGCTGGGCTACATGTCGCCGGAGCAGGCGCTCGGAGAGGAGGAGGACGGGCGCTCTGACATCTTCTCGCTGGGCGTGATGTTCTACGAGATGCTCACGGGCGAGGCGCCGTTCAGCCGGCACGAGGCGGGCGCCACCGTCGTCAGTGTTCTGCACACCACGGTGACGCCGCCCAGCGAGCGGAACCCCGCCGTGCCGCGCGAGTTCGATGCCGTCATCGCGCGCATGCTCGCGAAGAGCCTGGACGGACGGTATGGCAGCGCCGCGGCCGCGGCCGCGGATCTCCGGACTCTGGCCGAGCGGAAGGAACAGACCGAGGTGCCGGCTCCCGTGGCGGACCCCGAGGCGCCGCGGACGTCGTGGCTGGTGCCCGCCGTCGTTGCCGCTGCGGTTGCGGGCGCGGTGGCGGCATGGTGGATGCTGGCCGCTGGATGAGCAGCCTCTGGTGCCGGCCACGCCTGGCGGGGGTGATGGGTGGGTGACGGCGCACGCAGCGAAGCCCGTCGCGGACACGGGGTCGTGCTCGGCGATGTCCTCGCGGCGCGCGATCGCCTGGCGCCGCACCTCACGCGAACGCCGCTGAGGCCGAGCGAGCCGCTCGCCCGCGCGACGGGCGGATACGTCCAGCTCAAGCTGGAGTGCGTCCAGGTCACCGGCTCGTTCAAGGCTCGTGGCGCCGGCAACGCCGTGTTGCTGCTGCCTCGCCCGGGATCGCTCATCGTGACCGCGTCGGGGGGCAATCACGGACGCGCGATCGCCTGGGCGGCCGAGCGGTTCGGCCATCGAGCGATCGTGTTCACCCCACGGACCGCACCCCGGGCGAAGACGGACCCGATTCGCGCGCACGGCGCCGACCTGCGCAACGCGGCCGGCAGCTATGACGAGGCCGAGGCGCTCGCGCTAGGCGCCGCCGCCGATCTCGGTGCGGCGTTCATCTCTCCCTACAACCACCCGCACGTGATCGCCGGCGCCGGGACGATCGGGCTCGAGCTGTTCGACGCCGACCCGGCACTGGACGCCATCGTCGTCCCGATCGGCGGCGGCGGTCTCGTCAGCGGCATCGCTATCGCCGCCAAGGCCCTGTCGCAGTCGATTCGCGTCATCGGCGTCGAGGCCGAAGCGTCCGCGGCGTTCACGGCCGCGCTCGCGGCGGGACGCCTCGTCGAGATCGAGGTCGGTCCGACCGTGGCGGAGGGCCTCGGCGGCAACGTGGAGGCGGGTACGATGACGTGGCCGATCGTCCGCGATCTGGTCGATCAGGTGGTCACGGTGAGGGAGCAGGACATCGTGTCCGCGATGAGGCACCTGGCCGAGGTCGAGGGCGTCGTCGCGGAAGGTGCCGGCGCCACGGCGCTCGCGGCAGTCCGCTCGGGCCGCATCGATGTCTCCGGACAGCGCATCGCCGTGCTCGTCACCGGAGGTAATCTGGATTCGGGGTCAGACCGGGGTCTGACGCGTTCTTCCTGATGGAGCGGAACGGGTCTGACCCCGGTCTGACCCCTTCATCGACTTCAGCGACATGATCCTGCTCTCCGCCTCCGCCCCGCCCTTCTACAAGAACGCCTTCCTCGTCGGGTGCGAGACGACCCGCGAGGCGATCCTGATCGATCCGGGAGACGAGGTCGAGGATCTGGTCCGGGCGGCCTCGGAGCACCGCCTGAAGGTGACGCACATCCTGCTCACGCACGCGCACCTCGATCACATCACCGGCGTCGCTCGCGCCCGGGAAGTGTTCGCGGCGCCGGTGTACCTGCACCAGGCGGACGTGCCGCTCTACGATGCCGTGGTTCAGCAGGGGCGGATGTTCGGGCTGGAGGTGCAGCCGCAGCCGCCGGTGGATCGCTTCTACGGCCCGGCCGAGACGCTGCGGTTCGGGAACTCCGAGGTGCGGGTCCATCACACGCCGGGGCACTCGCCCGGCGGCGTCTGCCTTCAGGTGGGGGAGCGCGGGGCCCCGGCCCTCGATCTGTTCGTCGGCGACACGCTCTTTGCCGGATCGATCGGCCGCGTCGACCTGCCGGGAGGCGACCACGCAACCTTGCTCGGGTCCATCCGGAGCGTGCTTTTCGCCTTCGGGGACGACGCGCGGGTGTACCCGGGCCATGGCGCGCCGACGACGATCGGGCGGGAGCGGCGGACGAATCCGTTTCTCTGACGGGGTCAGATCGGGGTCTGACGCTGAGGGGGTGAGACCGGGGTCAGACCCCTTCCGCTCGATCGGAAGAAGGCGTCAGACCCCGGTCTGACCGACCCCTCAGCGTCAGACCCCGGTCTGACCCCGGGCGACCGTCAATTCGACTCGTCCCACGCGCAGCCGATCCCCTTCTTCGAGCCTCAGGCGCGTCACCCGGCGGTCGTTCACGAACGTGCCGTTGGTGCTCTGGAGATCTTCGACCTCGAGCGTGCCGCCGGGAGCGGCCGTGAGGCGGCAGTGGAAGCGCGACACCATCGCGGCGTCGACGATGAAGTCGGCTCGCGTGGCGCGTCCGACGGTCTTGATGGAACCGGGGAGGATGCGAAACGTCAGCGGCTCCGCCCGTGACGCTTCGCGGTTCTGGAGAATCCACATGTGTGACGCACGCCTTGGGAACCCGGGCTCGGTCGCGGCGGCGTGCCGCGAGGCGGCCGCACGCGGCAGCCATGATACCTGAACCGTGAAACTTCGCTCCCGCCGTGCTCGTAAAAGAGAGTGCGGCCCCGGCGGGCCGGGGATCGCGCCGTTGTACCTGGAGAGACGTCAATGAGGAAATCCCGGAAGCTCTCGATGCTGGCCGTCGTGGCCGCGGTCCTCGTCGTGGCCGGCATCTGGGGCTATGCGTCCCTGAACGGCTCCGCCGAGGCCGTCGACTCGTCCCGCCTCGCGACCGTCGAGCAGGACACGATGGTCCGGTCCGTGGTCGCGACCGGCAAGGTCGAGCCGATTACGAAAGTCGAAATCAAGTCGAAGGCCAACGGGATCATCGAGAAGCTCTATGTCGACGTCGACCAGGTCGTCGACCAGGGCGATCTGCTCGTCGAGCTCGACAAGGAGCAGATCCGGGCGCGCGTCCGCGAGCTCGAGGCGAGCCTGAAGGCGAAGCGCGCCGCGCTCTCCGCCGCGGAGGCCCAGCTCACCAAGAATCGCATCGAGGCCGAGGCGCCGGACGTCGAGTTCGCCCGCCGCGCGTACGAGCGCGCGCAGGCGCTGTTCGATCAGCAGCTCGTGGCCCAGTCGGCGCTCGACGATGCGAAGAGCGCGCTCGAGATGGCGGAGAACCGCCGCCGCGCCGCGCAGGGACAGCTCGTGATCAGCCAGGCCCGCATCGGCGAGGCCCAGGCGGCGGTCGCCGAGGCGCAGGCCGCCCTGGAGCGCGCGCACGAGGAGCTCGCCAACGCCACGATTCGCGCGCCGATTCATGGCACCGTCCTGACCCGCGACGTCGAGCTCGGCAGCCCCGTCTCGTCCATCCTCAATCTCGGCGCCAACGCCACGCTCGTGATGACGCTCGGCGACATCGACCACGTCTTCGTGCGCGGCAAGGTCGACGAGGCCGACATCGGCAGCGTGCGCCTGGGCCAGCGCGCCAAGATCACGGTCGAGACGTTCCGGGATCAGGCCTTCGAGGGACGGGTCACGCAGGTGTCGCCGATCGGAGCCGAGAAGGACAACGTCACGACCTTCGAGGTGAAGGTCTCGATCGAGAACGCCGGCAAGGAGCTGAAGGCCAACATGACGGCCAACGCCGAGATCGTCCTCGAGGAGCACCCGGATTCGCTCATCATCCCGGAGGCGGCGATCACCTACGATGCGCAGCGGAACGCCACGGTCCAGGTGGTGGACTCCTCGGCAAAGGAGGGGCGGCGCACCGTCACGATCAAGACCGGCATCGGGAACGGCACGAGGACGCAGGTACTCGACGGCCTGAAGAAGGGCGACAAGCTGATTCTGCCGACATAAGCACGCCAGCCGACCGCCGACTGCGAAGGCCCACCGCAGACGGCAGGCTGCCGACTGTAGTTATGACAGAAGCCCTCGTCCAGACGCTCGCGAACCTGCGCGCGAACAAGCTGCGCAGCTTCCTGACGATGTTCGGGATCCTGTGGGGCATCATCTCGGTGGTCATTCTCTCGGCCACCGGTGAAGGCTTCCGCCAGGGCAACGAGCGCGTGCTCTCCGAGCTCGGAAAGAACATCGGCATCATCTGGGGCGGCCGCACGAGCCTGCAGGCGGGCGGCGAGCGCGCGGGCCGCTGGATTCGCCTGACGGCGGAGGACGCGCGGGCGATCGCGAAGCAGGCCCGCTTGGTGGCGGTCGCGACCCCCGAGATCCAGCGGGGCGGCCTGAGCGTCAAGAGCCGGTACAACGCCGCGGTGCCGCAGGTACACGGCATCGAGCCCTCGTACCAGCAGATCCGCACGATCGACCTCGAGTACGGGCGGCAGTTCAACTGGGAGGACGAGCGCCAGGTGCGCCGGGTGGCGATCATCGGCGCCGACATGACCGATCAGCTCTTCGGCACGCGCCGCTCCCTCGGCGAAGAGGTCACCATCAACGGCCTCCGCTACACCGTCGTCGGCAAGATCCGCAAGAAGGAACAGGACAGCAACTACAGCGGACCCGACAACGACAAGGTGTTCGTCCCGTTCGCCGCCATGGCGCGCGACTTCCCCCGCACCGACGCCGATCGCGGCGTCGTCTCGAACATCATCGTCGCCCCGAAGCCCTGGGTCGTCGCCGACCTGCCGCGCGTGCTCGAGGGGCGGACCATGCGTATCCGCGATCTCGACTGGCCGCTGGAGCGCGACGTGCGGGCCGTGCTCGCGCGGCGGCACGGCTTCGATCCGGCGGACCGCGAGGCGATGTGGATGTGGGACACCTCGGTCAACTCCCTGATGTTCGGCCGGATGGTCGACACGATGCGCGACTTCTTCATGGCCGTCGGCTTCATCACCCTCGCGCTCGGCGGCCTGGGGGTGATGAACATCATGCTCATCGCCGTCCGCGAGCGAACGCGCGAGATCGGCGTCCGCAAGGCGCTGGGCGCGACGACGGGCAGCATCATGCGGCAGTTCTTCCTCGAGGGATTCTTCATCACCTTCGTCAGCGGCGCCCTGGGCATGGGCATCGCGCTCGGGCTGTGCTCGCTCATCAACCTGCTGCCGATGCCGGAGCGCTTCGTCGGCATGGTCCTGACGCCGGTGGCCGCGACGATCACCGTGGCTTCGCTCGTCCTCGTGGGCGTGACGACCGCGCTGTACCCCGCCCGGCGCGCCGCGCTGCTGCCGCCGGTCGAAGCGCTTCGCTACGAGATGTGACATGGCGAGCGACGCACCATCCATCGAGCGGTCCCGGCTGGTGAGCGCGCCGGTCCCGCGCCTGCGCGGGCTGACGCTGCTGCGGGAGATCGTGCGCGAGGCGCTCTACGGCATCTCCCGCAACCGCTTCCGTGCGGGGCTGTCGATGCTCGGCATCTCGTGGGGCATCGTGTCGGTGGTGATGCTGCTGGCGTACGGGACCGGCTTCCACGCCGCGCTCGCGCGGGGGTTCGCCAACGCCTTCGGCAACGGCGTCGTCATCGCCTGGCCGGGGCAGACCAGCATGCAGGCCGGCGGCGAGCGCGCCGGACGGCCGGTGCGGCTCACCGTCGCCGACGCCCAGGACGTGGCGGCGCTTCCGCTCGTCCGGCATGCGAGCCCGGAGTTCCTGCGCCACATGAACGTGGCGTACGGCGTCCGGCAGTCGAGCTATCTCGTCCGCGGCGTGAACGCCGACTACGGCCTCATGCGGAGCGAGGAGCCCGCCCCCGGGGAAGGGCGCTTCCTGAACGCCGAGGACGTCCAGCTCCATCGCCGGGTGGTGTTCATCGGCACCGAGGTGAAGCGCAAGCTGTTCGGCCAGATGCCGGCCGTCGGGGAGACGATCCGGGTGGGCGGCCTCAGCTTCGAAGTGATCGGGGTGCTGAAGGACAAGGCGCAGCTCTCGAGCTACTGGCGCCCCGACGTCGAGAGCGTCTTCATCCCGTACACGGTCGTCAGCCAGCTGTGGTACCAGCCGCATCTGAACGTGCTGGTCTGGCAGGCCGTGGACCCGATGATGGAGATGGAAGCCGATCGTCAGATCCGCGAGATGCTCGGCAAGCGCCACCACTTCAACCCGAACGACGAGCGGGCGCTGCGGGGGTGGGGCTCCTCGAAGTCCGCCGAGATCACCAGCGGCATCACCACCGGCCTGAAGCTGGTGCTGACCTTCATCGGTGTCCTCACGCTCGGGATCGGCGGCGTCGGCGTGATGAACATCATGTTCGTGTCGGTGCAGGAGCGGACGCGGGAGATCGGAATCCGCAAGGCGCTCGGCGCCCGGCGGCGGCATATCCTGCTGCAGTTCCTGCTCGAAGGCATCGCCACGACCATCGCGGGCGGGGCGGCGGGCGTGCTGCTGTCGGTGATTCTCGTCTGGATCGTCAGCCCGAGGCCCTTCCTCTCCGAGCTGCTCGACGACACCTCGACTCAGCTCGATATCCACCTCGTCCTGTCGCTCGAGCTGCTGGCCGTCTGCACCGGCATCCTGATGATCGTCGGCATCATCAGCGGCCTGCTCCCGGCCATCAAGGCGTCACGCCTCGACCCGATCGAGTCGCTGCGCTACGAGTGAGGGGCTCACTTCTCCGCTTCTGAGAAGCGTCTGCCCAGCCACTCCACGACCGCGCTCGTGACTGCCGGGCTGACCTGACGTGCCTCGAGGCGGGCGTACTCCTCCACGTCACCGCTGCCGGACTGGACGAGCAGGTGGTTGACGCCGGGCAGCTTCACCGTCTCCACTCCGTCCTCCGGCTTCCGGCGCGTTCGCGCGAACTCCGCCAGCCGGTCCTGATGGTGCGGCGCGACCTGGCGATCCAGCTCCCCATGAACCAGCAGGAGCGGCTGATCGACCTTCCGCATGATGGATGCGGGATCGAACGCGAGGAAGCTGCGGAACCAGGGGGTGTCTGCCTGATGACGCAACGGATCGGGCACATCGGTCCAGTCCCCCTCGCCGGCCACGGCGGCCTGGATCCGCCGCTGCAGGTCCATGCGCGCCTGCTTCTCTTCGTCGGTCAGCGAGATCCGGTTGAGCAGGTATGCCTGCTGTTCCAGGACGAGGTCCGCCCCGGTCCCGGAGGGCGCGGCAGCCAGGACCACGGCGTCCACGCGATCCTCGCGCGCCGCGGTCATCAGCGCGATCCAGGCGCCTTCGCCATGGCCGAAAATCGCGATGCGGTCCGAGTCCACGTCCTTGCGCTTCTCGACGAACCGGATGACGGCGCGCGCGTCCTCCGCGTAGTCCGCCAGCGTGGCGGACTCGGGACGCCCGCCGCTCTGACCGACCCCGCGCTTGTCGTAGCGGACGACCAGATACCCGGCATCCGCGAAGGCACCCGCCAGCTGTCCGAAGATCGGAATCCCGGCCACCGTCTCGTCACGGTCGGCCGCGCCGGACCCGGGAATCATGACGATCGCCGGGAACCGGCCCTTCGGTCCCGGAAGCCCGGACGGCTCGCTCACCGTGCCGACCAGCGTGAAGCCGTTGCCGGGAATCCGCACGAGATGGTCGCCCGGACGTGTGATGGTCTGGAGGCGCGCGTTGACGCGCGCGATCTCGCTGTGCGCGACGACGAGCTGCTGCGACGGCACCGCAAAGCGGAGCAGGCGGCCGTCGTCGGCCGCCCACAGCTCCGCCTCGAGCGGCGCGCCGGGGTTCATGAACGTGATCGCGAACCGCCGCGCGCGGATCGGCGCCCCGCCGGTGGCAATCGACTGATCGGCCAGGCGGCGCGCGGTGGCCTCAATCTGCGCCTGGGGCGCGACATAGACCGGGAAGGTCGCCGTCTGCTCCTCGAGCGCGCTCAACCGCATCGAGAGCGCCTCGTACGCCTGGAAGAAGAGGTTCGGCAGGAGCAGGGCATCGGGGGCGACGGTATCCGACTTGGCCGAGGTCTGCGGGCCGCGCGTGATCTCGCTTCTGGCTTCCGTCCCCTCGACCGCCGTGCGAATCGTCAGCGCCGTCCCCTGTGTCACGGCATCGATGTGCAGGTCGACCGGCTTCCAGTCGGCGGTGTACCGGATGGTCAGCCGGCGCGTGGTCAGATCGAGCGGCGGCTGCAGCCGTCCGGTCCCGCTGATCTCCCATCCCGCCCCCGTCCGCGCGACGGTGCTGTCGGCCCTGCCGATCTCGGTCGGACCGACGTACACGAGGAGCTCGGCGGACCTTGGCTGGGCCTGCGCCTGAGCGGCCGCGCCAGGCAGGAGAGCCAGACACAACAGGGTCAGCACACTAGAATGGCTGGCGTGAAGACGCATCAACCTGAGCATAACAGAGAGCGGGAGACCGGTCCGGAAGCCGCGATGACGGCTGCGGGAGGCCGCCAGCCGTTCGACGGGTACGACGCCGCCCGCCGCGCAGCGGCCGTGTTCGAGAGGTCCCCTCGAGGCGTGATCGCCGTCGCAGGCCGCGACGCGGTTTCCTTTCTCCATGGCATCCTGACCAACGACATCCAGCATCTCGAGGCCGGACGGGCGTGCTACGCCGCCTACCTGACGCCGCAGGGCCGCATGCTCTCCGACATGGACGTCCTCCGCCGGCAGGACGACGTGCTGCTGGACGTGGAGCCGGAGGTGAGGGAGGCGCTGCTGCGGCGCTTCGATCAGTCGCTGTTCACCGAGGACGTGACGATTGCGGATCGCAGCGGCGACCTGCGATCGATCGGCGTGTACGGGCCGGAGGCGGCCGGGGCGCTGCGCGCAGCAGTTGCGGGAGCGTCCGGGTCCGGAGCTTTCACTCCGCCGGAGACGAACCGGCACGTAAGCGTCACGCACGAGGAATCGGAGGTGATCGTGCTCGGGACCGATCGCCTCCGCGTGAGCGGCTTTCACCTGTTCGGTCCTCCTCGCGCGATCGCGGCCCTCGGTGCCGCGCTCGTCACCGCCGGCGCCGCGAGGCTCACACCGCTCGCCGCCGAGAGCCTGCGGATCGAAGCGGGGGTCCCGCGCTTCGGCGCCGACATGACGGACGACACGATTCCGCTCGAAGCCGGCATAGAGGAACGCGCGATCAGCATGACGAAGGGATGCTATGTCGGCCAGGAGGTCATCGTCCGCGTCCTGCACCGCGGCCAGGGCCGCGTCGCGAGGCGCCTGGTGGGCCTTCGCGCCTCCGGCGCTCTGGCGCTTTCTCCGGCCGCGCGGCTCGAGAGCGGCGGGCGTGACGTCGGGTTCGTCACGAGCTCCATCGTGTCACCACGGTTCGGACCGATCGCCCTCGGCTACGTTCACCGCGACTTCACGCAGCCCGGTACGCGGCTGACGCCGGCGGGCGCCGGCAGCACCGAGGTCACTGTGGCCCTGCTGCCGTTCGAAGACGATGAACTCGCCTGAGGGTGGGAGCGCCGGTCCGCTCGCCGGCGGCACGGCCGCCGTGCCGATCGTGGTCGTCGCCGCGGTGATCGAGCGGGACGGATGCTACCTGCTCACGAGGCGTCTGAAGGGCACGCACCTGGCCGGGCGATGGGAGTTCCCGGGCGGGAAGTGCGATCCGGGCGAGTCGCACGCCGAGTGTCTCGTGCGCGAGCTGCGGGAGGAGCTGGACGCGGGCGTCCGCGTCGGTTCGCTCGTCCTCTCCACCGTCCACGCGTACGACGATCGGGTCGTCAGCCTCCACTTCTATTCGGCCGTCCTGCTGGGCGAGCCGCGGCCTCGGCTCGGGCAGGAGATGCGGTGGACTCCGCGCGGCGAGCTGGCTGGTCTCGAGTTTCCGGAGGCGGACGCGGCGCTGATCGAGATGTTGACGGGATAGGACTCGTCGGATCGCGTTTGATGCGCCGGCGGCGCGGCGTGCCCGAGCGGCGGGCCGGGCCTTACCGGGCTGCGCCTCCGGGTTTCCTTCCGACCATGCAGAGCGAGCCGGTCAGGTGGTTCGGCGCGTCGAGCGACGGGTCGTAGGGACGCCGGCGTACGTCGACGAAGCCCGCGGTTTCGAACGCGCGTGCGAGCGTTTCCTCGTCGTACGCGTACTTGTGCTCGCGCCCCTGCCGGAACAGGTAGTTGAGACAGTGCATCGGCGTGTCGCACCATGCTGGGCCCCACCAGTGGGGCCCGACCGGGAACGGCTGCTCCTGCCGCTTCACGTACATAACGATCCTGCGTTCGGCGTCCGGCACGAGGACGTCGAGCACTCCGCCGGGCGTCAGCACGCGCCGGCACTCGCGCAGGAATCCCAGCGCCGGCGACGGACGCCCGGGCGCCTCGAGCACCGTGGCCATCGCGTCGTCCACGTTGGGGTAGTCGAGGTGCTCGAGGAAGTGCTCGCAGTAGATGTATTCGACGATGCCGTCCGGGAACGGGAGCGGCTCACGAAGGTCGAGCCTGAGATCGGCGCCGGGATCGAACAGGTCGACGTTCACCCAGCCGGTCTTTCGCTTGTCGCCGCAGCCCAGGTTCAACCGGATCGGTCCGTTCCGTGTGAAGGCGGCCGCGCGCCGCGCCGAGGCGCCGTGCAGGCGCTGGCTGCGCCACTCGCCCGCGGCTTCCCTGAGCGCGTGGCGAAGACCGCGCGACATCCGCCGCTTCACCAGCGCTCGCAGCACGGCGGCAGTCTACCGCGCGCCGGCGCCGCGCGCTAAGCTCTGCCGCGGCGCTGGCCGACGGCCGGCTGCGGCGACCGCGACGTCCGGCACAGCGCCGAGACCGGACAGCGGCCGCACGCCGGCTTGCGCGGCGTGCAGATCGTCGCGCCGAGATCCATCAGCCCCTGGTTGAAGTCGAAGGCGCTCTTCGCGGTGACGAGCGCGTTGGAGATCTCCCACAGCCGCCGCCTGGTCGCGTGCCCCTTCGGATCCCCCTTCGCGATGAACGCGCGGAACAGCACGCGCGCGACGTTGGTGTCGACGATGGCGGCGCGCTGGCGGAAGGCGAAGCTGCGGATTGCGCCGGCGGTGTAGCGGCCGATGCCCTTGAACGACAGCAGCGTCGCCTCGTCCGACGGGAGCGCGCCGCCGAAGCGCGTCACTGCCTCGCGCGCGATCGTCTGGAGCCGGCGGGGACGGATGTTGTAACCGAGCGGGTACCAGGTCCTGGTGACCTCATCCTCCCGCGCAGCCGCGAGCGCGTCCATGGTCGGGTACCTGGCGAGCCACTCCTCGTACTTCGGCAGGACGCGGTCGACCTGCGTCTGCTGCAGCATCACCTCCGACACGAGGATGTGATACGGGTCGCTGGTGAACCGCCACGGGAGCGGGCGCCCATGCCGGCGGTACCAGGCGATCAGCCGTCCGCGAAAACGCTGCCGCGTCGCGGCATCAGGAAGGGGGGCGGGCCGGGCCAGGGTCCGCTTTCCGAGCGGCCGCGCCGCGGCGTGTGTCGACCGGCGTTTCACGCGCGTGCAGCCTACCACGGCGGGACGGACCTGACCCTGACCGCCAACCGCCAACCGCGAACTCTCACCCTCCTCCCCCTATAATCGTGACGGTGAAGATCTACACGCGCACGGGAGACGCCGGCGAGACGGGCCTCTTCGACGGCACCCGGGTGCCGAAGTCCGATCCCCGCGTGGACGCGTACGGCGAGGTCGACGAGCTGAACGCCCTCCTTGGCGTGGTTCGCGCCAGCGGTGTCGACGCGGAGCTCCGTTCGTGGCTCGAGCAGATCCAGCGGGACCTCTTCGCGCTCGGCGCCCGGCTCGCCGATCCGAACGCGAAGATTGCGGCGCGCGTCGCGAAGGCTTCCGTCGAGGCGCTCGATGCGGTGCGGCTCGAGCGCTGGATCGATGCGGCCGAAGCCGCGCTGCCGCCGCTGCGGCGGTTCGTGCTGCCGGGCGGCGGGGAGGCCGGCGCGCTGCTGCACCTCGCGAGGACCGTCTGCCGGCGCGCGGAGCGGCGCATCGTCTCGCTCGGGCCCGATGCCGTCGAGGACGCCGTCCTCGTCTACATGAACCGCCTGTCGGACCTGCTCTTCGTGCTGGCGCGCCTCA
>Ga0299914_10001549_pt1 | contig 15293 bp, 21 predicted proteins | sample RVTome_10_FD_201361 | JGI IMG/M metagenome (GOLD analysis project Ga0299914, IMG submission 201361) | Soil microbial communities from uranium-contaminated site in the Upper Colorado River Basin, Wyoming, United States - RVT153D57 (version 2) ...
CGCGTGCGTGGGTGCTCGCGTTTCGGGCTGGATGTTGTGACGATGCCTCCAGTCGTTCGCTGCGAAACGAGAACCGCGTTCATTCGGCTTGGGCGACTCGCCCAGGCGGAGCACGTCACCGCCAGCGCTGTTGACGTGCTCCAACGCGTGGCCTCGCCTGCGGAGCCGTCTGAGACGCTCTCCCTCTACGGGGCGATGCACCTCGTGCAGGCCGTCATCAGCGGTCAGGAGAGCGACCGCTCACGAGTACACCAGCACCTGGCAGAGGCGAAGCGCATCGGTGAGCAACTCGGCAGCGACCGCAACGACTTCGAGACCGAGTTCGGTCACACCAACGTGCAGCTGCACGCTGTCGCGGTTGCCATCGACGTCGGAGACGCAGGCGAAGCGCTCGACGTTGCCCGCGGCATCGACGCATCGGGTCTCTCACCCGAACGCCAGGCCCGGCTGCTTGTCGACGTGGCCCGCGCCCAGGGTCAGCGTCAGCACACCGGCGAGGCCACCAAGGCACTGCTCGACGCCGAATGCCTCGCCCCCGAGCACGCTCGGTCTCACCCCCTGACCCACAGCACGATCCGGGACCTCATCGACCGGCTCGGACGGCGAGCACCGACCGACCTGGTCGAACTCGCACGTCGAAGCGGAGCATTGCCGTAGCGCTGAGTCGCCGGTCGGTGGTGATGTGCTCGGTGAGCCGTCCCTCATCACCGTGGTCGCGGCGACGCCTCGTCCTCATGTCCGCCACGACGATCCGGGTTTCCGGCTTTGATCACCGCGTAGAGTTCCTCGACCGGACCGTGGAGTTCATCGATGGTGAATTCCCAGTCGGGCTCGGATCCTTCGTGCTGGTAGGTGATGCGGTCGCCACCGACCCGGAGGGAGGTCAGCTTCAGTGCCATCGGCGCCGGATGGTGAATGACGTCGCGGAGCGGCTTGTCGTGCGCCCAATGCGCGGCGAACTCATAGACGGCGGTACCAAGCGAGTCGGTGGGCTGCGTTCGATCGAGGGCACGCGCGGCTTCAAGGAGCCGCTCGCTGAACATGATGTGCAAGTACCAGTCGTAGACCCACGGCCCCGCCGGCACGGGATCGATGAAACGCCTCATCGCGGGCGACTCGACTGGCTCGACGATGCGGGCGTAGCTGAGACGGCAGCCCCAGACGTCTTCGTACGCGGCATAGCGGTAGCGGTCAACGGCGGCCACCGTCACATACTGCCGGACCGCGAGCCGTTCTCCGCTGCTCAGATGTGTCGCCACGAAGTCGCTGACTGGGATGCATGTCCGGGGTCAGTTGATGCTTGACGTTTCGGTTCCAGGTGATGGGCGACAGTTGGCCTAGGTTTCATAGGGCGGCCCTGCGGGGCCGACTGGGTTTGATGTTGCGGACAGTCTGGGTGGTGGTGCGGGCGACGGTGCGGATGTCGTCGCCGGCCTCGATGGTGAGGGTGGTCTCGGTCACGTAGACCGTGACCACGGTGTGGGCGTGGATGCGGCCGAGGGCCACCTTCTGGCCGACGACCATGATCACGCCGCTGTTGGAAGCCCGGCGCTGCACTCGGACGGGTTCGAGCGATGGCCGGGGTGGGGGCCCGGCGGGCCGGGCGCCTTGGAGTCGGGTGGCCTGGTCGTAGCTGAAGGGGCTGGGCCGGGTGCGGAGCAGTTCGCGGGTTTCGGGGTCGAGGAAGACCAGGCTGGTGTCGTCGATGCGGATCGTCACCCGCCGGCCGCCCAGGATCTCCGCGGCGAGGACCACTCGTCCGGCGAGCCCGACGGTCCCGCCGGCTGACACGACCCGGTCAACCTCGATCGCCGCGCACTGGGTGTCGGGCGGGGGAAGCGGGGTGGCCCAGCGGGGCGGCCGCCGGTGGCGGCCAGGCGGGCCAGGTCGGCGGTGGAGAGGTGGGAGCGGACGGTCTTGATCCGCGTCCCGCCGGCGGACAGGTGGATGACATCGTGGTCGGCCCAGAACGTGACTGTGATCCCAGCCCTGGCCGGTCCCAGCCAGAACTGCTTGCCTGCCACGGCCAGGTTCCCCGACGCGGGCACGACCCGTTCGAACTCGACGGCTCCGGGGACCAGGGGCGGCACCCGCACAACCGGCTCGCTTTCGGGCTTTTCCTCGGGTAACGGCGCCGGGCCCGCCGCGGTGGTCAGGGCGGCGGGGAGCCGCAACGGCAGGGCATCGCGCTCGGCGGCAGGGACCGGGACGAACCGGTCGGCCGGTGACGCCATGTCCAAGGACCGGTGCGGGCGGCAGGTGTTGTAGTCCCGCGTCACCCACTCATCGAGGGCTGTCTGCACGGCCTCGAGGTCGGCGAAGTGCTCGTGATCGGCGAGCAGGTCCCGTCGCAGGGTCTGGTGGAACCGCTCCACCTTCCCCGTCGTCGTGGGCGACGCGGGCTGGGTGAGGCGGTGCACGATGCCGTTGTCCCGACAGATCCGGTCAAAGAGCACCTCGCCACCGCGCCCGAACCGGGCCGTGAACTGTTTGCCGTTATCCGTGAGGACCTCCTCGGGGACCCCGTAGCGCTGCAACGCCTGCGCGAATGCCATGCAGACCGCCCGGCCCGTGGCCCGCAGACACGCGGCGGCGATGACGCAGAACCGGGAGTGGTCATCGACCCCGGTGACCACCTTGACCTCGCGGCCGTCGACCAGGAACACCCCGCCCACGATGTCCATCTGCCACAACGCCATCGGGGCGTCGCGTTCCCAGCGCTTGTAGTCCTCCCGCTGGCGGCCCCGCTTGCGGGCATCGACCAGGCCGTGACGGACCAGGATCCGATACACCGTCGACGCCGACGGCACCGGCACCATCCCCACCCGCCCGAGCTCATGAGCCAGGCGTCGAGGACCCCACCGGGGATGCTCACGGCGCAGCTCACACACCGCCACGTCCACCTCAGCTGGGGATTGGTGCGGACAGAACTCGGGACGGTGGGACCGGTCAATCAGCCCGCCCAGGCCGTCATTCCGGTAGCGGCTCAGCCACGTGTGCACGGTCTGGCGCGACACACCGACCTGCGCGGCCACGTTCGTCACGGACTCGCCAGCGAGCACGGCCAGCACCGCCCGATAGCGCTGCTCAACAACGGACAATTCCACCAGCACCGATCCCGGCCCCCAGCTGCATGTCGCCCGCAAACGACACACAGCCAGCAGGCCGATCACGGCCACTGTCAACCATCAGCTGAAACCCGACTGTCAAGCATCAACCGGAGCCGGACAGCGCTTGACGCTGTGGCGCTGCCGAATCTGCCTCCACAGGGTCAAGGGTGCCGGCAGAGCCGGCGCCCGGCGGCCGTCGCTTTCGCCGGCCTACGCCTCCGGCCCCGGCCGGCGGCGACGGCCGCCCGGTTGTGTATGGCACCCTGGCATCCCGCCTCGGGGCACCAAGCTCATCAGGTCGGCGCGGTTTGACCTCGTTTCGGAACGAATCGCGCCGGTCGCAACCGTTCCAATTCATCATCAGCGACCGTTCCACACAGCAGTTGCTCATGCGCGCGCCACGCAGCCGTGCCGATCGATCGCGCCTCGGACGCAAGCGTCGGCAGATGCAGCACGCCAGCCAAGGTCAGTCCCGTCTTGTAGTTCCAATGAGGCATCCAGGGGTTAGCGCCAGGCAGCTCCTGAAGCAACCTCTTGTACTTCCCGCTGGGCGAACGGCCGCGCTGCTGCTGTGCGTGGTAGTAGCTATCCGAGTGCTCGTATATGTCGCGCAAACGTTCGATCGCGGTTCGCAGTCTGTCGTGGGAACTCCGAGCCTTGATGTGGAGCAACGGTTGAGTGGAGTTACCAGATTGATTGGCCTGACAATGAGCGGTGTCTTATCGATCGCTTCATCACGATACAGACCTTCATGTGCCTGCTTCGATGTACCTGTTCGATACCAGCGGTCTGTCTGCGAAGCCGCAAAGTTGGACTCAACCCTCTCGATCTGTCTTAGAGCGCGGTGAACCCAGTTTACGATCTCGGCTAGCGCCTCTCCATCGGCCTGATGGTGTGGGCTAGTCGGGCGCGGACTATTCGGTTGACCCATACGGTCGGGCGCCGCCATTTGCGATCAAGTCGAATTTGTCCTCAACGATCGACAGGGTGGCGTCATCCACTAGCTCGGGACCTCCACCAGGGAGCAGAACAAGGGACACCATCCCGAACCCGAGGTTGGACACGCGCTGATTCGCTCGACTCAGCCTGTTCAGAGTCCTTGCCACATCGGTGAGTGACTTCGGTGTGACTTTGAAGCTCAGCGTCTTCTTCTGCACCTGGTCTAGGTTCCAGCTCGCTAAATCGTCGTCGCCCTGTCCGGCTGGGAGCAACATGTCGTGGACTACCCTGTTGCGGTCCTTGTGCGCTGCCTTGGCTGCAATCAGAGCGTCGTCTCCAGCGGTCTGCCACCGATCAGAGACGCCTGAATTGCTCAACATCAGCCGGCAACCATCTACCAGCTGCTCAATAGATGCAGGACGTAGATAGAGCCCTAATCCGGCGCCGACAAGCGCGAGGAAGACCTCTCTGCACCACTGCTCGAGAACCACGTCCTCTCTGCAGACGCGACCGATCGATAGCGACAGTTGATCGCTGGCTTCCAGTCCACTGGGAATGGGCATCTCATAGTCGGCCATAGGGCTCATCCTGGTATTCGCGGCATCCCGCCGTGGCCACCCGGGGACGGAGGAGGCCACGACTTGTCCACAGTGTCGCACCGCTCGCCCTACATGTGCGTACCACATCGGCGAAACGCGGCACGAGTGGCCGGCCGACGGCCTCGGTGTCGGGACAGCCCCGTGCCATCGCGCGTCCATCGCGCGACCAGCAGCGAACACCCACAGCCGCCCCGATCCGCTCAGCCGCCAGGACCTGGCGTCTGTGTCCGGCTTCGTCCGCCATCGGTCGGCCGGACAACGCTCACCGTGCGGTGCTCGCGCCGCCCGCTGAGAGGAGGCCGCGGCCCTGTGCCACCTGTGAGCCAGATCGAGCCGCAAGCCGGGCGGACCAGCGGTCACAACCGGATTCCGCCGCGTCTCCGACCTGCGCCGAGCCTGACCCCGCTCACGCCGGAAGGTCGCTTACCGACCTTTAGAGCTGTCTGTCTGGGCTATGACCCTGTAGCGACGCTCGTCTCGCTCACCCGAAAGAGCACCGCCGGCGCGGTGGGCCAACGTACGCTGGAGTCCTTGAGCCGGTGCGCACGGACGCGTAGCGCCATGCTGGGACCGAGCGCGCGACCGGTCGCAATCCCTGACGATGTGGATGCCCCTGACGTGGTCAAGGCACACGGTGTCATCGACTTGCCCCCTCCGGGTTCGCTGGCGTGGTCCGCCCCGTCGCTATGACCTTGCGCATCGAGCCGACCGGGCACGCGTCTACGAGCAGGTACTCACCGAAGGAACCGACGACGACGTCCGCCTCTATGTCGTGCTCGCGGAGCTCATCGACTTGTGCCAGAACTTGTGTTGCCGCACCACGTCCGCCGCGGGTGGGCGCGATGGCTCGAGGCGCGGCGCGGCGTCATTGTGGCGTGCTGAGTCCCCTGCAGGAGCAGGTCGGTCCGATCGTCACTTCGCTCCCGGAAACCCCGCGTCGGGAGAGTTGGCCCGGGCTACGTTCGCCTACCACGTGGGGCAGGACGCCGTCTTTCTCGACGCGTTCTGCCGCGCCTACGCGGTGGCTCTGGCGAAGAGCCCCGACCGAGACGGGCTGATCGCCTTCAGGGAGCTTCTCGACGCGGCTGCCGACGAACTCCGCCTCCACACGGGCTACGCGGCCCGGTGGGGGGTGGACCTTCACCAGGCGGCAGACCCCGCCACCTCGGCCTATACCAACTTCTTGTTGGCGGTTGCCGCGCTCGAGCCGGTTGGCCACATCGCGGCGGCGATGACGCCGTGCATGCGGCTCTACGCCTACCTCGGCCAGCAGCTGGCCGCCCACACCAAGCCCGAGAGTCCGTATCGCGAGTGGGTGGACACGTACGCGAGCGCGGATTTCGAGGCACTGGCGCGACGTCTGGAGGTTCTGCTCGACCGCTACGGAGGTGATCACGACCGCCTGGCTGTCCTGTATCACCAGGCGATGGAACTCGAATTGCGGTTCTTCGACGCCGCCAGCCGACGGGAGAAGCCATGACCGCGGACGCGTTGTTGACACGCCACGCGGCCGCGTGGCAGGCGGCCACCGTTCACCCGTTCCTCGCGGGCGTGCGGGACGGGTCGGTGCCCGAGGACTCCTTCGACCGTTGGCTGGCCCAGGACTAGCTGTCCTGGTACGGCCCTGCGAGCGCGACAACGGTGTCCGCACCCAAACCGGCCGGCGACAGGATGGCGCGCCGAGCCGCGGCGCTGCCGGATCGGCGAACGTCACGCCCTTGAGCGCGTCACTGGACCCCTGCGCGTACACGATCTCGGGTGGCCGACGGCAGCAGGGAGACAATCTTCACGCCCCGATGGTGGTCGCATCTGATGCCGGTCACACGCGAAACCACCGCCGCCCGTCAATTCTCGGGGGATCGGATGAGGTCCGCCACGATCGGCGTGGTGATCGGCGCCCAGTACGCGCGCCATGTCGGGGAGCAGCTCGGCGAACAGGTCCCGCGCCCTTGCCGGCTCGCCCGCCGCCCCCGTCCAGCGGGCCACGCTGCTTCGGACGGTGAGGGTGTCGGGGTGATCGGCGCCCAGTACGCGCACCACGTCGGGGAGCAGCTCGTCAGCGAGGCGACGGACCAACTCGACGAAGGCGCCGCGTGGGAGGACATCGCAGCCCGAGCGTGGGAGCTGGTGAAGGCAGCCGGCGAGACAGACGACACCTGACCACCACCACCACCTTGCGGGCGGTCATCTCTCCGGGGTGGCCGCCCGCCCGCGTGTCGTGCACACTCGGGCTGTGACCTCCTACCGGGTTGCGGCGACCAGCTCGACGCAGACCAGACGCACCGGGGTCCGCCCTGGGCAGCAGGCTGCACGGCCCGGGCCGACCCGGCCGGGTGGCACCTGCCACGCGTACAGACCTGGGCGACAGCGACACGCTCTCTGCGGCGAGCCGCTGAAGCGCCTACGCCTGTTCCCCGATCTGGACTTCGCCGATCGGAACCCGCAAGGGTGCTGCGCCGAGTGCACCCGGGCGGCCGGTGGCGACCGGTAGCCCTCGATTCACGGGTCAGCAGCGCACGGCTGACCACGCGATACCCGGTCAGGCGGGCGTGGCGACCTGCAGGGCGAGGTCGGCGACCAGGAACGACGCCGGGGTGCCGAACGCCTCGGCGCCTACCTCGGCGGCGCGCTGCACGTCCTACTCCCGTTCGACCCGGAGAGCCTCACCCGCGACCATTGTCCCCGGCGGGTACATTGCCGCCGCTCGGCCTACCGGTTGAGGGGCGGTGTCGCGTCAGCGGTGGGGTGGCAGCGGATCGGTCGTCAGCCCGGACAGGCGCGTCAGCTCGGCCGAGAGAGCGGTCGCTTTGGCCCAACCGCGGCGCCACCCCTCGAGGTCATCGCCGGGGTGTGGGAGGGCGTCGATCGTGCTCCGGTACTCGGCGAACAGCCAGGCGATGTTGTCAATGCGATCGGAGTCATACGAACAAACGTACCCCCAGCGGTGGTAGGTGGTCCCGACTTACCTATCGTCGCCAGAGCCTCTGTCCTCGAGCTGCTGAGCGAAGCTGGTGCCGTACATGCTGAGGAACTCCAGCGCTGTCGCTCGTAGATCGTCGTTCGTGAGCTTCGCCTGTTCTTCGGGCGTCAGGTCGGTTCGGTAGAGGCGAACGATGTTGTAGGCCATGGTGCGCGCGACGTACGCGAGCGAGGCGATCGTGGTCTCGGCCCGATCGTCGGCGCACTCCTTCGCAAGGTGGACGAAGGTCGTGTTGTCTTCGGCGACGAGCGCGGTCGTCAGGGCGGTGGCGTCGCGGAGCGATCCGGGGTCGTAGCGGCTCATTCGCACGGGAGGCTACGCCTTGCCGGTGGACCCGCTTGCGTCGGGCGCCGCGTCGACGGCCTGCATGGCTTCCTCGGCCGTAGCCCAGGGCCATGCGTCCACCTATTGCGGCGCGATGCCGCGAGCCCAGCTGCTGTAGATCGACACGCGCGTGAACCGGTGGCCCCCGACCCGATCGCCCGTTGTAGGTAGTGGCGCATCTCTGGGTCGGGCTGCCAGCGCTCGAGGCATGCCTCCCGCAGCGGCGCCGTAGCGCCCGGATCGTAGATCGCGGGGGCCTGCATGGTCAGCAGGTGCTCGGGGTCGTGGTCGAGCAGCCGGCCGGTCCGTAGGTCGACGGTGCCGTTCAGCAGGTTGAGCAGCTCGGGTCGCTGGTCGAGCTGGCTGTGATCGACGAGCACACCGGGGACGCCGCGGGCGAGGCGGACCATCGCCGCGACTGAGGGGACTTGGCGATCGCTCAGCCCCGTTGTTGCCCGCAGTTCGCGCCGCGGTGGCCGAAGGGGAACACCCAACGGAACGTGCTGAGCACCGGCCGTTTGCACCAACAGCCCGGGTCGCAGCCGCACTCGATGGCGCCCATCTCCTCGGCGAACCGGCCGATCACGGCGAACAACAGGTACAGCGCGAGCGCCCGTCTCAACAGTCGGCTCACCGCCGCAGCGTATGACCGTTCAGGCGCCGTCGCGTATCAGGTGGCAGATGCGGCGCGGGTCACAGTTGGCCGGGTCGAGCCGCCGGGGGCGGTGGCGAGGCGCCCAGGCTCAACGCGGAGCGCCTCGAGCTCGGCGATGCGCCGGTCGACGTCCGCGGCCCGGGCAGCGAGCAGGTGGCGACGTGCCGGTCGGTGTTCGGGGGACGTGAGAGGATCGTCGCGATGAACGGTGCCGCGGCGGCTACCCAGCTCGTTGAGCTTCGCTCCTACGCGCTGGTTCCTGGGCGGGTGGAGGCGTTCGTCGAGCACTTCGAGCGTCACTTCCTGGCCTCCCAGGAGGAACTCGGCATGGACATCGTGGGCCAGTTCACGGTTCCCGGGGACGACGCCCGTTTCGTGTGGGTTCGCCGGTTCCCGGACCCTGCGGCCCGGGCCGAGGCGCTGGCGTCGTTCTACGGCGGCCCGACCTGGAAGGAGTTCGGCCCTCGGGCGAATGAACTGATGATCGACCACACCGACGTGCACCTCCTCGTCCCGGATCGCTCCGCCCCGGCCTTCGTCCCCAACCACGCTCCCCACGCGCGGCGCCGCGGCCCACAGGGCGACAGCCGCAGCGAGCGCCCAGGCTCCACCGTCGTGGCCGCCATCTACGATCTCATGGGGGATGATCAGTTGCGGGCGGAGGCGGCCGAGGCCATGGCTACGGCATGGCACGCCGTGACCGGAGACGGCGTGACCGAGCTTGGTCGCCTTGTCACCGCCGGCGTCCCCAACGACTTCCCTCGCCTGCCCGTCCACGAGGACGTCACCGTGGCCGTGTGGCTGCTGTCCGACCGCGCCCACGGCGAGGCCGCCAACACGGCAGCCGAGGCAGTGGCCGACTCCCAGGGCCTCACGCTGCGAACTACGTACCTCGCGCCAACCGCGCGCTCGACCCTCCGCTGACTTACAAGTCGCGGGACACATGTGCCCCCAAACACCGGGAGGAGCTGACACTGGGCCGACGGAGGTGAAGTCGCCGCCCATGGAAGTCTGGGCCGACGAACGGATCGTCGTCCGTCGCTCGTCGATCGAAGGCAGGGGACTCTTCGCCTGTGACGAGATCGAAGCGGGCACCGTCGCTCTGCGGCTCGGCGGTCGACTGGTCAACTCTGCCGATCTGGCCGTACTGATCGCGGCTGCGGACGCAGATCCGAACGCCCCGTACGTCGACACCATCACGGTCTACCAGGACGCGCACCTGGTCATGCAGACGAACTCGGTGATCCACTTCGGCAACTACAGCTGCGATCCCAACCTGCGGCAGGTAGGACCCTACGTGCTCGCATCCCGGCGCGACGTTCGTGCGGGCGAGGAACTCACCCTCGACTATGGGACGAACTCGGCGGCCGACGGGTTCGTGATGGAGTGCCATTGTGGGTCGCCGGGTCGCCGGGTTGCCGTGGTCGGGTGACCAGTGACGACTGGCGCCAGTCGGAGCTCCGAATCCGCTACGAGGGCCATTGGACACCTGCGCTGCAACGCCGCATCGACCGCTCATGACTGCCCGCGACTGACGGCTCCGCGTGAAGCAGCCTGGCGCCGGAAGAGGAACGGCACCGGGAAGCACTCGACTCGAGAGAGGAGGACTGGAGCGAGCTGCGGAGCCCGGGGATCGGCATGTCTCACCGTGCGATAGTGGTCCATGCGCCGAGGAACGGCTGTACTAGGTGTTGCGCTTCTGTTCGGCGCCGTGGCGCTGGCGCTGATGCCGTTCCGTTCTGGCGACCGGATCGACCTATCCGTTCCCGGCCAAGACCGACGCGCACGCTGCGGAGGACGCGATCGACAACTATCGGGCCGCGTTCGTCGAGCTGATGCATGCGGATCGTGTTCTCCTTGTCGGTGCGGGTCCGGTCGGGATCGAACTCGCGGGCGAGATCGTCGCGAAGTGGCCGGACAAGCACGTCACGCTCCTCGATGTTGCCGACGATGTGCTCGGCGAGCGGTTCCGTCCCGACCTGCGCGCCGAACTTCGTAACCAACTTGTCGATCTCGGGGTCGAGCTCGTCCTCGGCGAAGGCCTTCGTACACGGCCGCCGGCGGTCGCGAACGAACTGGCAACGTTCACGGTGACAACGAACTCCGGCCGCGAGATCACCGCGGACATCTGGTTCCAGTGCTTCGGCGTCACGCCGGTCAGCGATTACCTGAGCGAGGACCTCGCGGCCGCGCGCCGCCCCGACGGATTCGTAACGGTCGGACCCGCGCTGCAAGTCGCGGGGCACGACAACGTGTTCGCGATCGGCGATGTCTCCACCGCTGACGCCAAGATGGCGGGCATTGCCGGAAGGCAGGCCCAACTCGTCGCCCAGAACATCATCAAGATGGTCAACGGCGACAAGGACCTCGCCGTGTATGAACCTTTCGGGCCGGCGATCGTCGTGCCGATCGGACCCGACGGCGGCAGCGGGCAACTCCCTGGCCAAGACGAGCTCGCCTCTCGTGAGATGGTCGCATCCGTCAAAGGCCGCGACCTGATGGTCGATCGCTACGCCGAGGTCTTCGGCGTTACGACTTCTGTTCCCAAGTGAACGTCCGCTCGCCGCTCGATGGCCGCGCCTCTCTAGAGGTGTGAGTCAAGACCGCCTCATAATTCGACGAGTCGCCGTGCGTCTTGGCGAGGTCGGTACAACGACTCGCGGACCGCGAGTTCGGGTGTCGTTCGAATGTGCTCGTGTCCCTGGACCGTCGGTCGGGCGCCTCATGTCGTGACGACGAGCTTCCCGGCTGCGGCTCCGGCCTCCATCGCTTCGTGCGCGTCCACGATCTGATCGAAGCCGTACACACGGTCGATCGGTACGACGGCTTCGCCGGCGGCGACGGCGTCCAGGAATTCCTGCAGAACCGGCTGGGGCAGGTCGTCGGCCTCGCCGTGGTAGGCCGTCAGGCGTACTCCTCGGGGCAGGTACTCAATCGGGTAGAAGTCACGGACCGTCCAGACGTTGGACAGCATCCCGGTGAAGCACACGATCCCGTGCTGCCGAGTCGACTGCAGTGTGTCCGGCAGGGACGGCGTACCAACAAGTTCGAGAGCCGTGTCGACCCCGGACGGGAGGATCTCGCGTACCTGCCGGGCAACGTTGCCGTCATCGATCAGGACGTGATCCACACCGACATCGGTCAGGGCCCTGGTCTTGCTTGCACTGCGCGTCGTTGAGAGCACGATCATGTTCCGCTGCTTGGCGAGAACTGCCGCCGCCAAGCCCACCGACGACGTGCCGCCGCGGATGAGGATCGACTGCCCGGGTTGCGCGTCGAGACCGACGGTGAGCGAGCCGTACGCCGTCTGCAGCATCTCGGGCACAGCGCCGAGGGTCGACCACTCCAGAACACTTGCGAACGGGATCACCTGGCTCGCCGGCACGCACGTGTACTCGGCATAGCCCCCGTCGAACGTGCGCCCCATGCCCCCCATCATGGTGACGACCTGTTGGCCGACGGGGAACTCCCCGCCCGGACACTGGGCGACGACGCCGGCAGCCTCGATGCCCAGAACCCGAGGGAACGTCACACCGGACGCGAGGCCCTGGCGGGTATGCAACTCGGATCGGTTCAGCCCAAACGCCTTGACCCGGGGCTGGTCGTGTCCCTCCATACGGGGCAGGTGCAGCAGCACGGCGAACCGGGTGGTGCGTTCGACCAGGGTCCCGATCGCGGAGCTGTCCAGGCCGAGGATGAGGTCGCCTTCCCAGTGTCCGGGGACGGCGCGGTCTTCGACCTCGGCGGGCCGTTCGCTGATCATGATCTCGGGGCTGACGAACTTCTTGCCGCGCCCGCGGGTGCGTGCTCTTGGGATGCGCAGCGCCCGTCCGGTGCGCAGGCACGCTGCCAGTTCACGGCGCAAGGCGCCGCGGCCTTGGACGTACAGGCTCGCGCTCGACGCGCTGGGAGTAGTCACCCGTTCCGCACCCGACTTCCAGGACTCTGCCAGGGCGCCCCTCCCCAACTGCGGTCAGCGTCGCATCCTCGACGAGCGGCCCCACGAGCTCCGCCCACGACGAGAGCCGTCGAGCGAGGAAGCGGACCTCGGTCGCGTACTCGCGTCGGACTACGTCCCGGACGTTGACGCTGGATGATCGCCCTGCCGTCACCACCCCGACTGTGCGACCACCCCATGAGGTATCTCCGACCGCCGGCTCGCAGTGTTTCCTTGCGGCGTCAGATCTCGATGGTGTACCCGTCAACGTCCTTCACGTACGCGTAGGGCACCCCTGGTGCGTGCTCGCCGCGATCGAGAAGTTGCCCACCGGCCTCTTCGACACGGCGCACGGCGGCGTCGATCGCCTCGCCCGAACGGTCGGGCAGGTGGATGCCAAAGTGCACATAGCCGCCTTGGTGACCGATTCGGGTGCGCTCCTCGTCCGTCGTGGCGAGGTGAAGCGCCAGCGAGTCGCCGCCACCCGGCGTGCCGAGGAACACGATCGACCCATCACGGAACAGTTCCTCCATGGCGAACACATCCCGGTAGAAGGACATTGCTCGAGCGTGGTCGGCGACAAGCAGGTGAACATGTCGGATCCCGACAGAGTCCATGGTCCCTCCCAGGGGTCCAACTCCCAACCGGAGAGTGTGCCGCCCGATGCCGCTGCCCCACAACGCCCTCGAGGAGCAGCGCGGAGATGCAGTGTCAGGTGGTGGGTGGCGCGTTCTGTGCCTCCCGGTGCGATGAGGTCTTGGTCGCTTCGACAGCGACCGTGAGCGGGAAGCGGGGGTCGTCGTGGTCGAGGACGAGGCCGGGAAGATCTTCCACGACCTCCTCGATGAGTAAGGCCATGCACGCTCGGAGATTGCCGAACGCTTGCACCGTGAAGTCGCCTGGCCAGTACCGGCCGAACAGCTCGGCGATGCCCGCCGGTGTGAATCGCCAGAAGTCACCGTCTGGGTAGGTCGGGCTCACACGGCTAACCGACGGTGCCGTGGCAAGAAGCACGCCGCCGGATCGCAGTGCCGCGAAGCAGTTCTGAATGCACTGACCGGGCCGGCGCAGCAGGTGGAGCGTCTGAGTGAGGATGACGCAGTCGTAGCAGTCGGGCGGCAGCGAGCCCGCCATCGCTGCCGCACGCGAGCGATGTAGCCGGCGAAGCTCGACCGACACGGCGACCGTGGCCCGGCACCAGTCGAGGTCGTCGGCCGCAGTGGCTCGGGTGCCCCCGACGCGGCGCACCACCGCGGCGAGTTCGTCGTTCGTCAGGCACCGCAGCCGGTTGACGAACGCCCCGGCCGCCCCGGATCCACCGGCGAGCTCTGGCGAAGCATCCATCCGACGTCTCCTCGGCGTCTGTCCACCCGTGTGGCACACGGCCCACGGGCGAATCACCGTGACGTAATTACAGCACCGTCATTCGCCGTCGACAAGGATGCGGCGACGATTCGCGGTCAGAGGTGGGGGCCTGCCGCGGCGACTACAGATGGACTATCGGACAGGTGAGCGTGCGCGTGACCCCGTCGACGAGCTGGATGCGTGACACCACCAGTTTCCACAGCGCGTCGATGCTGACGGCTTCGGCCCAGGCGATGACGTCGTAGGGGCCAGTGACCGCCTCGGCCCACACCACCCCCTCGATCCTGCGCCGCTCCTGGGCCACCTCGGCCGCCTCGCCGACCGTGGTCTGGATCAGCACGTACGCCTCCATGGCCCCTCCTTCACGTCCTCGACGAGGTCCGCGATAGACCCGCGCCAACGGCCAGTACGTGGTGCGAGGCTGTCGAGGTTGGGCGTGCGGTCACGGCCCCGGTCGTGACCGTCCCGTCACGATGCGAGATTGTCGCACGCGGGAGGCGACCTCCGGGAGGGCCCGCCGGCGTCCCGATCTGGGTTGTCGGTGTCGATCGACGCGACGTCGATGTTGGCGCTCACCTGGGTGGCCTCGAGTGTTTCCCCGATGACGACGTCGACGTCGAACCGCCAGAAGCGCCCTCGCACCTTCGACACACCCAGGTGACGGATCGAGAAGCCAACCGACGAGTGGGCAGGGTCGAGTGTCCAGCGACCCGGACGTAGGGGAAGGCCGGTGGTCAGAGTTGTCGTGGTCATGGGCAGATCGTCGGCCCCGAAGCATCGGCCGAGAAGGGCGGGATGATCCTGTGCTTTGGGTGGCTGGGGGGCTTGCCTACGACGCGGCGCGGGCCGGGCCTGTGGGTGGTGGCGCTGCCGCTGGACTACACCGCACCGCTGCACGGCTTTTCGGTGCCGGGGTTGGGGCGGTCCCGGACCGAGGAGTGGACGATCGAGGGCGGACACCTCGCCGAGCGGTGCCAGCTCTTCGTGATCGTCGTCCTGGGCGAGTCCATCCTGCTCACCGGCGCCACGTTTGCCGACCTGGACCCGTCGGCGGGCACGGTGACGGCGTTCGTGGTGGCGTTCGCCGGCAGCGTGGGCGCTGTGGTGGATCTACTTCGATCGCGGGGCTCGGCTCGCAAGCGATGTGGTCGCGGCCGCCGACGACCCGGGCCGCCTGGGACGCTCGGACTACGCCTACTTCCATGTGCCGGTGGTGGCTGGATCATCGTCACGGCCGTCGCCGACGAGCTCACGATTGCCCGCCCCGGCGGCGACGTTACCGCCGGTACCGCGGCCGGTGATCCTCGGCGGCCCACCCTTTACCTAACGGGCAACGCCCTGTTCCAAGTGGACCGTGTTCGCACACTGGTCGTGGTCACGGGCC
>Ga0299914_10001551_pt1 | contig 15287 bp, 13 predicted proteins | sample RVTome_10_FD_201361 | JGI IMG/M metagenome (GOLD analysis project Ga0299914, IMG submission 201361) | Soil microbial communities from uranium-contaminated site in the Upper Colorado River Basin, Wyoming, United States - RVT153D57 (version 2) ...
GCGCGACCAGCCGGCGGACCGCCGAGACCGACGCGGCGTCGCTGTCGGCCGCGAAGACCTCGAAGCCGCGCTGGAGGAAGTAGGGCAGGTTGCGCCCGGAGCCGCATCCCGCGTCGAGCACGCGGCGGCGCTCGTCGAACGCGCCTCTGGCGAGCTGATCGAACAGGTAGATGTCGATGGCGCCGAAGAGGCCCTGCAGCTCGGCAGACGGTGAAGCGGGAATGGCAGGCTGCACGCGTGCGGATCGGGAGCCGACTACGGCCGTTCCGGTCGGTCCGGCGCCGCGACGTAGCTCTTCCTCGCGCGGACCTTCATGCCCCGCTTCTTCACGCGGACCTCGAGCTCGTGCGTCTTCCCATCGAGCGTCGGCGGCTCGAACGCGAGCGCGTACTGCTGGTGCAGCTCGTCGGCGACCCGCCTGAAGGCGGCGCGCAGGTCTTCGGCGTCCGTGAGCTCGAAGTAGCCGCCGCCCGTCTCGGCCGCAATCTTCGAGAGCCCCTCGTCGGGTTTCTGGAGGACCATCCGGCGCTCCATGCTGAGGCCGCCGCGGCCGGGGAGCGGCGCGCGACGGCCGCCGTACGGGACGTAGCTCTCGAGGCCGACGGCGTACACCATCACGTCCTCCGCCTGCGCGCGCTTCCGGACGTCCTTCTGGCTGACGTTCCGGCCGAGGAAGTTCCGCGGTTCGTCGACGCCGTCGGTGAAGACGAGCACCACGCGACGGCCGTCCCGATCGCTGAGCGCGGTCATCGCCGCATCCACCGCGTTCCAGAGCGGCGTCGGGCCGGCCGGCTGCATCGTCGAGCGGAGGATGCCGATCAGCTCCTCGTAGTCGCTCGTGAAGTCGTCGGGATCGATCCGGATGCGCGAGGAGAAGCTGCCGATCCGCACCTTGTCGTCGGGCAGCAGCCGGCGGACGAACGTCTCGGCCGCCTGCTCGACCAGGCTGAAGCTCGTCTTCGTGCTGCCGCTTCGATCGAGCATCATCACGAGCGTGATCGGCTGGACCTCGCTGGCGAACAGCGTGATCGGCTGGCGCTTGCCGTTGTCGTAGACCTCGAACTCCTCTTTCGTGAGATTGGTGACCAGCCGGCCGTCCGAATCGGTGACGGTGGCGTACACGGCGACGCTGCGCGCCCCGGTCGTGAACGTGGGCTGCTGCGGCGCGGGGCCGGACGCGCGGGGCGCCGCGGACAGCACGGCGGCCAGGGCGGCGGCGAACGACGCGTATCGGGCGGAACGCATGGACGAACCTCGTCAGCCCGGCGCGCGGCCGGGCGATGGCAGGCCCTCCTATGCTCTCACGGATCGGCCGGCGGGCGCATCCCGCCGGCGATCCGGATCGATCCGCGTTTTCAGGCCGAGAGCACCACCTTCAGGCACTCGTCTTCCTTGTTCAGGAACGTGTCGTACATCCGGGGCGCGTCCTCGAGCCGCGCGCGGTGGGTGATGATGAAGGTGGGGTCGATCTCCCCCTTCTCGATCCGCTCCAGCAGCGGGCGCATGTAGCGGTGCACGTGCGTCTGCCCCGATCGCATGGTGAGCGACCGGTTCATGAACGAGCCCATGGGGAACTTGTCGACGAACCCGCCGTACACGCCGGCCACGGAGACGGTGCCGCCGTTGCCGCAGCACATGATCGCCTCCCGCAGCGCGTTGGGGCGATCGCTTTCGAGCATCGCCGCCTGCTTCACGCGATCGTAGGCGCCGACGATCCCGGGAGCATGCGCCTCCATCCCGACCGCGTCGATGCACGCGTCGGGGCCGCGCCCGGCCGTCATCTCGCGCAGCGTGTCGTAAACGTCCGCCTCCTCGTAGTCGATCGTCTCGGCCTTCGCACGCTCCCGCGCCACCTGGAGCCGATACGGCACGCGATCGATCGCGATCACCCGCTCGGCGCCCAGGAGGTACGCGCTCGCGATCGCGAACTGGCCGACCGGCCCGCAGCCCCAGACCGCGACCACGTCGCCCGGTTCGATGTCGGCCTGCTCGGCGGCCATGTACCCGGTCGGCAGGATGTCGGAGAGGAACAGCGCCTGCTCGTCGGAGACGCCCTCGGGCACCTTCAACGGGCCGACGTCGGCGAAGGGCACGCGCACGAACTCGGCCTGACCGCCGGGATAGCCGCCCGTCAGGTGCGAGTAGCCGAAGATGCCGGCCGGCGAGTACCCCCACAGCTTCTCGGCCATCCAGGCGTTGGGGTTCGAGTTCTCGCAGAGCGAGAACAGCTCCTTCTCGCACATGTGGCAACGCCCGCACGCGATCGGGAACGGCACGACCACGCGGTCGCCGGGCTGGAGACCGTGAACGTCGGGGCCGACCTCCACGACCTCCCCCATGAACTCGTGCCCCAGCACGTCCCCGCGGTGCATCGTCGGCACGAACCCGTTGTAGAGATGCAGGTCCGAGCCGCAGATGGCCGTGCTCGTGATGCGGACGATTGCGTCGCGCGGATTGACGATCGCGGGGTCCGGAACGTCCACTACTTCGACGTGCTGCTTTCCCATCCAGCAGGTGGCTTTCATCGCCGCTCTCCCTTCCCGGCCAGCCGGGCCGCCTCACCGCGCGGCGCGGGCTGCGCCGGGCTGCGAAGACCGGCCGGCGTGCCGGAGGACGCGATCTCGCCGGCCTCGAGCAGTTGCTTGAGGCGCCGCAGGTCGTCGGCGACCTGCTGTTCGGGCTCCTCGCCGAAGAGCTTCGCCAGGAGGGACGCGACCCGCCCGCCCGGCACGGCGTACTCGAGATCGACGTGGATCTCGGTCCCGCGCGCGCCCGGCGCCGGCACGAACCGCACGCTGCCGCGATTGCGGATCGTCGAGCCTTCGGTCGAGCGCCAGGCCAGCCGCTCGTTGGGCTGATCCTCCACGATCTCGGCCTCCCACGAGACGGTCATGCCGGCCGGCGCCCTGGCGCGCCAGCGCGAGCGTCGTTCGTCGATGACCTCGACCGACGCGAGGTGGCGCATGAAGCGCGGCAGGTTCTCCAGCTTGCGCCAGAAGCCGTAGACGACGTCCGGCTGCCGGTTGATCGTGAACGACTTCGTGAAGCGGATTCCCTCGCCGCGCCCGCGCCGGCGCGCGCGCCTGCCGGCCGCGGCGGGCTCGCGGCGCGCGCGGCCCAGGGCGATGGCGGCGTACACGTCGGCGGCGGCGGCGCCGCCGACGGCCGCGATTGACATCAGGACCCGCTGGCGATCCGAGCGCCTGTCGTCGAGCGCCCGCGCGAGCGCGGCCAGGTCCAGCGCGTCCCCGGCCACGCGCGCCCAGAGCCACTCCGGATCCGGGTTCGACCGGAGAATCGCGACGCCGCTGGCGATCTCGCGCACGCCGAACGCCTGCAGCAGGCCGCGCGTCCGCTCGTTGTCGCGGACGCCGACGAGCTGCGCCATCGCCCCCGGCGCGGCCGCTTCGGCCAGGCCGAGCCCGATGCTGAACCAGCCGAGCCCGATGGCGAGCCGCTCCTCGGGAGTGCGGCCGCCCGTGACTTCCGAACCATATGCTGCCTGCGCATGTCGCATGCTCTGCTCCCCCGGTTTCTGGCAGGCCTGAAGGCCTGCGCTCCGCGATGTCTGGCAGGCCTGAAGGCTTGCGCTACGCTGCCGCTGCAAGGTGTGATCCGGATGTTGAAAGCGCTCGGGTCGCCGGGGTGCGGAGGGTTCGTTCGAACGGGGAGCTCGAAGCGTTGGTGAAGCTTACGTGCGTGTCAGGATTCGATCAGCTTCGAGGAGCCGGTCGCCGGCGCGGGGACCTCGAACGGCACAGGCACGACCGGCTCCAGCTCATTGGCCGCGGCCCGCGCGGCGCGGCGCATGGCCCGGGCTCAGGTCCGAGCGACCACGCGGACGCCGTCGCGCACCGCGTCTCCCGGATAGATCAGAAGGGTGTCGCCGGCCGAGAGGCCGCTGAGCACTTCCGCCTCGAGGCCGTTGCGCTCGCCGATCTCCACGTCCTGGAGCGTCGCCACCCCATCCACGACCTTGTAGACGGCCCAGGTGTCGCCGTTCCTGAAGAGGCTGCTCGTCGGCGCCTTCAGCACGTCGTCCTTCGACCAGACAACGATGCGCACCTCGACCCGGTAGTTGTCGCCGAGTGAATGCGGCTGGTCGCCGGAGGAGGCGAAGTCGATGATCACGTTGACGCGCTGCTCCTCGACGCCGAGCGCGGAGATCTTGGTGAAGCCCGACGGCTCGACGCGCCGCACGGTGCCGTGGAGGGCGTGGCCGCCGCCCCACTGCTCGATGAGGACGCCCTGGCCGGGCCGCACGGCGACCGCCGCGCTCGAGAGCAGATCGGCGACGATCTCGAGGTCGCGCAGATCGCCGACCTCGAGCAGCGGCTGCCCCGTCGGCACGACCGATTCGCTCTCCTGGAGCACGCGGAGCACCACGCCGTCGATCGGCGAGTACAGCGGGATCGCCGTGGCCCGCCCGGCGCGGGTCTGGACCAGGCTCGCGCGCGCCAGCTCGAGCTGGTGCTCGGCGGTCCGGATGGCGAACTCGGCCGATTCGAGCCCGCGCTCGAGCGCGGTGACCGCCTGCTCGGCGGCCTCGAGGTCGCGGGCGGCGAGCGCGCCGCCCGCGACCAGCTCGCGTGTCCGCTTCAGCTCGGCGCGGGCGAACTGGAGATCCGACCGCACGCGATCGGCCTCGGCGCGGGCGCCGCCGAGCGCCGACTCGGCGGCGCGAACACGCGCCTCCAGTTCCGCCCGCGTGCGGACGTCCAGCAGCGCCGGGTCGGTCGGCTGGAAGCGCGCGAGCACCGTCCTGTCGGCCACGACGGGATCGCCCGGCTCGAGATCGATCCGCAGCAGGCGCCCGGGCACGGGCGCCGACACGACGAACCGGTCGCGTACGCGCGTCTGCCCCTCCTCGTTCACGGTCACGCGCAGCGGGCCGCGCTCCACCGTCGCGAAGTCGGCGTTCACGGAGGCGGGGCGGAACGCCCAGATCAGGATGGCGGCGAGCCCGACGACGATCAGGGCGATTCGAATCAGGCGTTTCGGCATCGGTCAGCGTTCATGGGTTCATGGGTTCCCGCTACTCCCGCGTCTTGAGGACGCCCACCAGATCCAGATGATCCAGCCGGCGCCGCACCGCGAGGCCGGACAGCGCCGCGGCGACGAGCACCGCGGTCGCGGCGAACGCGAACGTGCGCGTGCTGACGACGAGCGGGAAGCGGTACAGCTCGGTGTTGAACGCGGCGACGAGCAGGCCCGCGAACGTGTAGCCTAGCAGCAGGCCCAGCGGAATGGCGAGCACGGTCACGACGGCGAGTTCGCCCAGGAGGATGAACGAGATCTCGCCGCGCGTGAAGCCGAGCACGCGGAGGCTGGCCAGCTCGCGGCTGCGCTCCGACAGCGACACGCGCGCCGCGTTGTACACGACCCCGAAGGCGATCACGCCCGAGAACATCAGGTTGAAGAAGATCATCACGTAGAAGGTCTCCTCGAGCGTGTTCTCGAAACTCTCGATCGCCGTGTGCTTCAGGCTCACGCCCGCCACGGCCGGCGTCTCCTTCAGCCGGTCGTAGAGCACGTCCTCCAGGGCGCCGTCGATCTTCAGAAACGCCCCCGAGAGCGTGTCCCCCTCCCCCACGAGCCGCCTGAGCGCGTCGATGTTCATGTAGGCGGCCGTGCCCATGTATTCCTCGATGACCGCCGTGACCGGCGTCACGCGCACGGGCCGGCGGCCGTCGAGCACCTCCACCGTCAGGCGATCCCCGAGCTTCGCCTCCAGCACCTCCGCCAGCTTCAGCGACAGCACGAGCCCGTCGTCCGGCAGACGGATCGGCCCGTTGTGCACGTCGACCACCCGGTTCAGTTCCGGGGTCTGCACGAGGCCCATGATCGAGACGATGCGGGCGCGCTGCGCGGAGCGCAGCCGCACGGGCACGGCCCGCATCGGCTCGGCCGCGAGCACGCCCGGCAGCCGTTCCATCTCGTAGAGAGCGCGGCCGGAGGCGGGCTCGACGAACGAGACGGTCGCGTCCTGCCGCTGGAGCACGTTGAACTGGAGGTCCATGAGCACGTCGATCGAATCGAGGAAGAACGTGCCCAGGACGAGCATCGCCACGGCCGCGGCGATGCCGGCGACCGACGTCGCCGCCCGGACGGGGTGGCGCCCGATATTCCGGAGGATCATGCGGACCGGCGGCGAGAGAAAGGCCTCGAGGCCGATCCGCTCGAGCCAGGTGCGGCCGTAGCGGGCAGGCGCCTCGGGGCGCATCGCCTCGGCCGGCGGCAGCGATGCCGCCGCGCGGACGGCGTTCAGCGCGCCGAACGTCGCGGCCGCGAAGCTCACGAGCACGCCGCCCGCGACGACGCCCGGCGGCAGGTGATAGAGCAGCGTCGGAAACCGGAAGAAGTCGTTGTAGATCGACGTCATCGCCGATCCGAGCCAGCCGCCGAAGGCGGTGCCGAACGCCGCGCCCGCCGCGCCGATCGCCAGGCTCAGCTTCGTGTAGTGCCAGGCCAGCTCGCGGTTCGTGTAGCCGAGCGCCTTGAGCGCCGCGATCTGCTCGCGCTGCACCGACACGATGCGCGTGAGCACGACGTTGAGGAGGAACGCCGCGACGAGAAGAAAGACGATCGGCAGGATCAGCCCGACGCCCTGGAGCTGCGCCAGCTCGTTGTCGAGGAACCAGTGGGACATCTGCTGCGCCCGCGGGATCGCGCCGAACCCGCCGTACGGGGCGAGCAGGCGGTCCACGCGGGCGATCACGTCCGCTTCGATGGCGCCCGGCAGCAGCGTCATCGCCAGGTTGTTGAAGCCGCCCTCCATGTCGAACGCGGCGGCGAGGCCGCGGCCGTCCATCCAGAACACGCCGAAGCGGGAGTCGTCCGGGATCAGCTCGCCGGGGCGGATGCTGTAGACGTACTCGGGCGAGAGCGCGATGCCGACGATCTCCAGTTCGCGGAAGCGGCCGTTGATGACCGCCCCCATTCGGTCGCCGGGGCTCAGCTCGCGGGCGATGGCGAACGCCTCGCTGACGAGCACCTCGTCGGGCCGTCCCGGCGCGGGAGAGCGCCCGCGCCGGAGGAAGACGTCGTTCAGCATCGGCTCCGGCGGGATGGGGATGCCGATGAGCCGGCCGGTGGCCGGCTCGCTGAGCGCGGGGACGTCGAGCGTCACGTCCACCACGACACGGGCGTCCGCGCGGGCGACGCCGGGGATCTCCGCGGCGCGATCGCGGACGTACAGCGGGGCCCGTACAAGGCTGGCGAAGACGTGCGCGAAGCGATAGCGATCGTAGTAGGTCTGCTGGGTGAGGCGCAGCGACGAGAACGTGCTGAGATACATGATGAACATCGCCACGCCCGCGCCGATGACGAGGCTGATGGCCAGCGCCTGGCCCTTGAGGTTCCAGAGATCGCGCAGCAGCTTGCGGTCGATCGGCCGGATCAGCATCGCGCGCTCCACCGGGGCGGCCGGATCGTCACCAGCTCAACTCCGAGGCCGGCCGCTTCTGCTCGTTGCGGTGGACGCTGGCGATGCGGCCGTCCGAGAGCGCCACCACGCGATCCGCCATCGCCGACACCGCCGCGTTGTGCGTGATCACGGCCGTCGTCGTGCCCAGCTCGCGGTTGACCTGCTCGATGGCCTCGAGCACGAGGATGCCGGTCGCGATGTCCAGCGCGCCGGTCGGCTCGTCGCAGAGCAGCACGTCGGGCCGCTTGGCGACCGCCCGCGCAATCGCCACCCGCTGCTGCTCGCCGCCGGAGAGCTGCGACGGGAAGTGATCCATGCGTTCGTCGAGGTTCACCAGCCGCAGCGCCTCCTCCGGCGCCATCGGCTCGTCCACGATGTCGGTGACGAGCGCCACGTTCTCGCGGGCCGTCAGGCTCGGGATCAGGTTGTAGAACTGGAACACGAACCCGACGTGCCGGCGCCGGTACATCGTCAGCGCGCGCTCGTCGGCGGTGGTCAGGTTCTGCCCGCGGTAGATCACCGAGCCCGAGCTGGGCAGATCGAGCCCGCCCAGAATGTTGAGGAGCGTGGACTTCCCGCTGCCCGACGGCCCGAGCAGGACGAGGAACTCCGACTCGAACAGTTCGAGGCTCACCCCGCGCAGCGCGTGCACGTCCACCTCGCCCATGTGGTAGACCTTCGTGATGTCGCGGGCGATGAAGACGGGCGTCGCGCCCGCTTCGGGAGCCACGCCCGCCGGCGTCGCCGCAGGGTGGAGTGTCATGGCTTCAGCCTATCGTAGTCCGTCGTCCGGGAGTCGACTCGGGGCTGGGGACTCGGGGCTCGGGGCTCGGGCACAGCATTCCGGGCATCCGGCCCGAGTCGCGCGACCTCTCCTCGTTCTGGGACCAGGAGGAGCTCTCGCGCCGATTCGATTCTGGAGCGTGACCTCGCCCATGCCCTCGAGCTCCGAGCCCCGAGCTCCGATACGATCGCCCCATGTACAGCCTCCTCGCTGACGCCGTCCTCGTCGTCCATCTCGCCTTCGTGCTCTTCGTCGTGTTCGGCGGCCTGCTGGTGATGCGGTGGCGGCGGCTGGCGTGGGTCCATCTGCCGGCGGCGGTGTGGGGCGTCGCAATCGAGTATGCCGGCTGGATCTGTCCGCTGACACCGATCGAGAACGACTTGCGGGCACGGGCCGGCGAGCCCGGCTACGGAGGGGATTTCGTCGCCCGGTATCTCCTCCCCGTGATCTATCCCGAAGGGCTCACCCGCGAGGCGCAGATCGTGCTGGGTACGGCCGCGCTGCTCTTCAACGCCGCAATCTACGCGGTCGTGTGGCGACGGAGCCGCGCCGCTCGACCCTGAGATCGCATGGGCTGATTCCCGCATCGCGCATCGGCCGGGGGGGCCGGCGGACGGCGCGCCGGCCCGGAGGCGGGCACGCCGCGATCGACAGACGCCGGTCGAGGGCCCCGCGCGGCGTAAGATATGAGGAGATGCTTCGCACGCTCCTGAAAGCCGCGGGAATGGTGCTCCTGGCGTCGATCGCCGTCGCCGCGGCGCTGTACGCGTTCGGCCTGCGGATCGAGATGGATGGCGGAGGCTCGCCGCATCTCCGCTTCGTCCAGTCGGAGCAGGCGCGTCTGGATGCGGTCGCGCGGCATCGGGCGCAGCAGAGCGCATTCGCGGAGGCCGCCGGCGCCGGGCCCGCGACGCCGACGTCCAAGGCCGGGACTCCGGACCCCGGGACTCCGGACCGCGAGACCCGAGCCCCGAGTCCCGAGACCCGATCCACGTCGTACTGGCCCGACTTCCGCGGGCCGCGCCGCGACGGGCACTACCGCCAGGTCGCAATCCGCACCGACTGGCCGGCCGCCGGTCTGACGCCGATCTGGAAGCAGCCGGTCGGCGGCGGGTACGCCTCGTTCGCGATTGCGGACGGCCGCGCGTTCACGATCGAGCAGCGCGGCGAGCGCGAGGTCGTCGCCGCTTATGACCTGAAGACAGGGCGTGAGCTGTGGACGAACGCCTGGCAGGCGGCGTTCCGCGAGCTGATGGGCGGCGATGGCCCGCGCGCGACGCCCACATGGTCCGACGGCCGCGTGTACGCCCTCGGCGCCGAGGGCGAGCTCCGGTGCCTCGACGAGCAGACCGGAGAGGTCGTATGGCGCACGAACATTCTCGAGGATGCCGGCGCGACGAACCTCCCGTGGGGCATGGCCGCCTCGCCCCTCGTCGCCGGCGATCACGTCATCGTGTTTCCAGGCGGGCGGAATGGCGCCTCGCTGGTGGCGTACGACCGCCTCACCGGCCGGCGTGTCTGGTCCGCGCTGGACGATCAGGCGAGCTATTCGTCGCCCATGCTCGTCACGCTCGCCGGCGTCCCCCAGATCGTCGCCTTCAGCGCCTCTCGTGTCCTCGGGCTCTCGCTCCAGTCGAAAGAGGTGCTCTGGGAGTACCCGTGGAAGACGCAGTTCGACATCAACGCGTCCCAGCCGCTCGTCATCGGCGACAACCGGCTGTTCGTCTCGACCGGCTACGGCACGGGCGCCGCGGTGATCGAGCTGACGCCGTCCGGGAGCGGCCTGGCCGTCCGCGAGGTGTGGCGGAACATCTTCATGAAGAACCAGTTCAGCAGCTCGGTGCTGCACGACGGCTTCATCTACGGGCTGGACGAGTCGATCCTCGCGTGCCTCGATGCGGCGACCGGCGAACGCAAATGGAAGGGCGGCCGCTACGGCTACGGACAAGTCATGCTCGCCGGCGGGCACGTGATCGTCCTGACCGAACGCGGCGACCTCGCGCTCGTCCGCGCCACGCCCGAGCGGCACGAGGAGATCGTCCGCTTCCCCATCCTCGAGGGCAAGACGTGGAACCATCCCGCGATGGCCGACGGCATCCTGCTCGTCCGCAACCTGCAGGAGATGGCCGCATTCGATCTGCGACGGTGAGTCACTGGGTAGCCCCGGTATGATTGACCCACATGTCCACCATCCTTCAGTCCCTCCCCTCCGGCGAAAGGGTCGGCATCGCGTTCTCCGGCGGCCTCGACACGAGCGCCGCGCTCCACTGGATGCGCGCGAAGGGCGCCATCCCATACGCGTACACCGCGAATCTCGGGCAGCCTGACGAACCGGATTATGAGGAGATCCCGCGCCGTGCGCTCCAGTACGGGGCCGGGAAGGCGCGCCTGATCGATTGCCGGTCGCAGCTCGTGTCCGAGGGGATCGCCGTGCTCCAGTGCGGCGCCTTTCACATCTCGACCGCGGGTCTCCCCTACTTCAACACGACGCCGATCGGCCGCGCCGTCACCGGCACGATGCTCGTCGGCGCCATGAAGGAAGACGACGTGCACATCTGGGGGGACGGGAGCACGTTCAAGGGCAACGACATCGAGCGGTTCTACCGCTACGGCCTGCTCGCCAACCCGGCGCTGCGCATCTACAAGCCCTGGCTCGATCAGACCTTCATCGACGAGCTGGGCGGCCGGAAGGAGATGTCCGAGTACATGCAGCGCGCGGGGTTCGCGTACCGCATGAGCGTCGAGAAGGCGTACTCGACCGATTCGAACATCCTCGGCGCGACGCATGAAGCCAAGGATCTCGAGCGCCTCGACACCGGCATCCGGATCGTCGATCCGATCATGGGCGTCGCGTTCTGGCGCGACGACGTGGCGGTGGCGCGGGAGGAGGTCAGGGTCCGGTTCGACGAGGGGCAACCGGTGGCGCTCAACGGGATCACGTTCAAGGATCAGGTGCAGCTGCTGCTCGAAGCGAACCGGATCGGCGGGCGGCACGGGCTCGGCACGAGCGATCAGATCGAGAACCGGATCATCGAGGCCAAGAGCCGCGGGATCTACGAGGCGCCGGGCATGGCGCTGCTCTTCATCGCGTACGAGCGGCTCGTCACCGGCATCCACAACGAGGACACGATCGAGCAGTACCGCGAGAACGGCCGCCGGCTCGGCCGCCTGCTGTACCAGGGCCGCTGGTTCGATCCGCAGGCGATGATGCTGCGCGAGACGGCGCAGCGCTGGGTCGCCCGCGCCGTCACCGGGGAGGTCACCCTCGAGCTGCGCCGCGGCAACGACTATTCGATCCTCGACACCGTGTCTCCCAACCTGACGTACAAGCCCGAGCGCCTGACAATGGAGAAGGGGGAATCGGTGTTCACGCCGCTCGATCGCATCGGGCAGCTGACGATGAGGAACCTGGACATCGCCGATACGCGGGAGAAGCTCTTCACCTACGTGAAGGCGGGCGTGCTGGCGCCGTGGACCGGCGCGGCGCTCCCCCACGTGGCGGACCCTCCCGGCGACGAGTAGGGGTCGGGTCTCGAATCCCGGCCCCAGTGTGAAATTCCGGAATTCCGGACCTGGCGCCATCGGGCGTAAAATCACCACCATGGGGCGCAGTGCACGGCTTGCGGCCGCGGGCCTCGCGGCGATGCTCGCGGCGTGCGGGGGCAATGCCAACCCGCTCTCGTCGCCCGGGCCGACGCCCGACATCCCCGCGGTCTCCGCCTGCGATTCGCTCGGCGCGACTACCAGCCGGGCGCCCGGCATCGTCAACGGCGCCGCCTGCTCCGCCGACCGCTCCGCCGTCGTGCTCCTGAACATGCGGGACCGAGACGGGTTCGCGCTCGGCGCCTGCTCGGGCACGATCGTCACGCCGAGGGCGGTCCTCACCGCGGCCCACTGCCTCGACGAGCAGGTGGCGATCGTCCGCGTGTGGCTCGGAAGCGGCGCCGAGGTCCACGCCGAATCGTTCGAGTTCCACCCCTCGTACCGGCCGGACAGCGCCACGGCGCTGGACGTCGGCATCGTGCGCATGGCCGAGGACCTCCCGCGCGCGCCAATCCCGCTCCTCACGGGGCGCGACGCGCGCGTGGGCGAGACGGCGATCCTCGCCGGCTGGGGCCGCGACCAGAGCAGCGTGGGCGCGACCCTGCGCGCGGGCACGGCGACGATCTCCGCCGCCGGCGCCGTCTTCCTCGAGACGCAGCACACGACCAACGCCAGCTCGATCTGCCTGGGCGATTCGGGCGGGCCCCTCATGCTGCAGGAAGGGGGGCGCTGGGCAATCGCGGGAATCTCGTCGGCGGCGTCGGTGGCCACCTGCAACACGGGGACGAACTTCTACCTGAGCATCCGCAATCCAACGGTGGCTGCCTACATCCGGGATCGCGCGGCGGGGGTTGGAGAACGGTAGGTTCAGGGGTTCACGGGTTCACTTGCCCGCCGTCGCGCTGCCTGCGGAGGAGCGCAGCGCGAAGGCGGGCGGGATTCACGAAATGGACCGGACGAACCGGACGTCGTGATCCGTTTCCGGGGCCGCGAACTCCAGGAAGCGCAAGCCCTCCTCGGCTGCCGCATCGCGGTCGGATCGGGTGATCCGGTCGAGCGGTCGGATCATCAGAGTCGCGCGCTTCCGGCCGCGCTTCACCGCGCAGATGGCACGAGCGAAGCCGTCCAGGAGCAGCGTCGGAGCAATGATGCCGTTCCGGTAAATGGCCGGACGATGGCGGTCCGCGACGATGCGGGCGCGATCGGCGTGCGCGAGCAGGACGTTGTCGAACTCCGGCAGGAACCTCGGCGGCGCGGGCGTGTCGGGATCGGGGCGCGGCGCGTCCGGAAAGTCGAACAGCTCACGGCCGTCCGGGCCGCGGAAGACGCGAAGCCGAGGCCTCAGACGATCGAACACCTCACGAAGGCCGGTGAGGCCCGACCACATCTGCGCGTCCCTGACGCTCGCCGGACCGAACGCCGCCAGGTAGCGCAGCACGAGACCCTTGCGCACCAGCCGCCGGGCCGGGGCGCGTCCGAGCCACGCTTCTATTGATGTGTGCCTCGGAGGCCCGCCGGCGCCCCACAGGCCGCGCGGCGGGACCTGGACGAGCGGCACGAGCGCCCTCACCGCATACGCCAGCGCGGCCGGATCGATGTCCGGCCAGCGGGGCGCCAGCCGCGCCCCGAGGTCCGTGAACGTCACGGGGGCTTCCTCCACGATCGCCCGGCCCGCTGACGCCAGCTCGTCGAAGTCGAGACCCAGCAGCCGCCTGCGGCCCGCGGAGAATGTCGTGCGATCGATCGCGGGCTGCACGAGCGGACGAAGCGCCGCACAGTCGCGGGCGGTCACGAGATGGATCGTGGATCGCATGAGCGCGATGCGCACGACGCCCCGCTTCGTGTACAAGTCCGAGAGGTGCGTGGGCGCGAATCCCGCGAGCCGCGTCCAGAGCCCGACGTACGGCGCTGTCGGGGACTGTGCCTGCATCCCGACGAGATGCTCGATGGCGCCCGGAACGTCGATCGGCTGACGTTCGAGCAGGAACTGGCGGGCCAGGAGGGCCCGGTTCAGGGTTCTGGTCGATAGCGGGTTCACGGGTTCATGGGTTCACTGCCCGCCGTAGCGCTGCCCTGCGGGAGCGCAGCGCGAAGGCGGGCGGGGTCACGGCTCGGGGACGCGGCTATTCGGCGACGTAGCGCCACGGATCGGCCGGGCTCGTTCGGCGCCAGATCGTGAAGAAGGGAACGGCGCGCGGCGGAGCGCCGCCGGGGCCGGGTTTGTCGGCGGTGATCATGCCGATCGTCACGCCCAGGTCGCCGCTCGACGCGACGATGACCTCGTCGGGCGCCCAGGCGATACCGGAACGTCCGGGCGGATAGCCGCCGCCGACGAACCTGCCAATCGCCTCCGACCCCACGATCATGCCCGGCTCGTCCGGCGGCCCGAGATTGATCGCGTCCGCGCTGCCGTACTTCACGAACGCCGGACCGATCCCGATCTGCTGCGCCTCGTCCGAGAACGCCCGCTCGGCGGCATCGAGGCTGCGCCGATGCCCGGCTCTCGTCCGCTCGTCCGTGGACGCATCGGTCAGGCGGGGCGGCAGCGCCGGCGGCATCATCTCGCGCGAGTCAGGCGGACGTGCCGCACGCGTGCGTTTGTACGCGGCCACGCGCCATCCCTCGGGTCTCTTGATCCAATAGGACAGGTACTTCGCGTGACTCGTCGCGGCATCCGCTGACGTGAGGGTCATGAAGCCGAACGTGAAGCCGTGCCGCCCGTCGGCGGAGATACCGCCGCGGACCGGCGTCCACGTGGCGCGCGCCTTCGTCTGCTCGGTATTGGAGCGCAGCGCGGCTTCGGCGGCCTCCACACCACGCGCGAAGGTTCCGCCGGGAACCGGCATCACGACGTCGGGGGCGAACATGGCGGTGAGGCCGGCAACGAGATCCGTGGTGGCCGCGGTCCTGGCGAACGCGCGGTCCGCGGCGAGCAGCTCGTTGACGGCGTCCTGTGGCGAGGGCGCCTGAGCGCCAGTCGCGCTGAGTCTTGTGAGGACGAGGGCGAGAACGACGGGATTGAGAAGCAGGTGAGCGCTCAGCATGCGAGATTATTGTGCCCTACCTGCAGCCAGTGAAGGGTTGGAAGGACGGCGGGCGGCACACCCCGTCGTGACGAAGAGCGGGACGAGACGGCGTGTCGCCCGGATCGCTAATCAGAGCGAGTTGGAAGAAAGGCTCCAGGCGACCGTCTGGCAGGTCAGCGGCTCCCTGGAACTGTCGATGAACGTGATGGATCCCGTCAGAGTGCCGGTGGCATAGGGGACACCCGGGTAGCCCAGCCCGCTCGCAGCGGCAGGCCCGGCGCCGTCCGGGTTGAAGCGCACGCCGAGATCGATCCCGTCGAGTCCCGCCGTGATCCCCGTGCCCTCGATCGATCCTGTCAGGGTGCGCAGGGCCCCAGGGCCCGGGCGTCGCGAAAGCGGAACACGGCGTCACCATGATGCGGCAGCTCCGCCCGCGCCACCCATTCGTCCCCCTCGCGCTTCAGCCGGAGCTGGATGGCCCGGTTGCTGACCACAAAGTTCTCCCGCG
>Ga0299914_10001552_pt1 | contig 15285 bp, 15 predicted proteins | sample RVTome_10_FD_201361 | JGI IMG/M metagenome (GOLD analysis project Ga0299914, IMG submission 201361) | Soil microbial communities from uranium-contaminated site in the Upper Colorado River Basin, Wyoming, United States - RVT153D57 (version 2) ...
CCCGAGATCGTCCGTCACTACAACCGGATCTCGCGCCGCAACTTCGACCTCGACACCGGGCCGTACCCGCTCGGCTCCTGCACGATGAAGCACAACCCGCGCCTGAACGAGCGCGTGGCCGCGCTGCCCGGGCACGCGCGCCTGCACCCGGCGCAGGACCCCAAGCGCGCACAGGGGGCGCTGGAGCTGATGTGGAGGCTGGAGCGTGCGCTCTCGGAGCTGACCGGGCTTCCGCACGTTTCCCTCCAGCCATCGGCCGGCTCGCACGGGGAGCTCGCGGGGCTGCTCCTGACCCGGGCGTACCACGCCGACCGCGGCGACGAGCGCACCCGGGTGCTGACCCCCGACACCGCCCACGGCACGAACCCGGCGACGGTGACGATGGCGGGTTACGACGTGGTCAAGGTCGCCACCGCCGCCGACGGCGGCGTCGACCTCGACGACCTGCGCGAGAAGGCGGACGAGAGCGTCGCCTGCCTGATGCTCACCAACCCCAACACCCTGGGGCTGTTCGACTCGAACATCCGCGAGATCGCCGAGATCACGCACGGGGTGGGAGGCACCCTCTACTACGACGGCGCCAACCTGAACGCGATCATGGGCCACTCGCGGCCCGGCGACATGGGGTTCGACATCGTCCACCTCAACCTCCACAAGTCGTTCTCGCAGCCGCATGGGGGTGGGGGCCCCGGCGCCGGCCCGATCGCCGTCTCCGACCGCATCGCGCCGTATCTGCCGGTGCCGCGGATCGTGCGGAACTCGGAGGGCTCGAACGGCGCCGGCCCGGGTTTCGATCTCGACCATTCCGGCGAGAAGTCGATCGGTCGCCTGCGCGGCTTCCAGGGCAACTTCGGGGTCTTCGTGCGCTCCTACGCGTACATCGCCTCACTCGGTGCCGACGGGTTGCGCGAAGCGTCCGAGACGGCCGTGCTCAATGCCAACTACCTGCTCGCGAAGCTGATGGCCGGCCGCGCCGGCAAGCACCTGCCGCTCGGCTTCGGCGAACGCTGCATGCACGAGTTCGTCCTCACCGGCAGCCCCGCCGCGCGCGAGCTCAAGGTGAGGACGCTGGACATCGCCAAGCGCCTGCTCGACTACGGCTTCCACCCGCCGACGATCTACTTCCCGCTGCTCGTCGACGAGGCGCTGATGTTCGAGCCGACGGAGACCGAGACGCGCGAGTCGCTCGACGAGCTCGCGGACGCGATCGACGCGATCCTTGCGGAGGCGGAGGAGGATCCCGCGATCCTGACCGAGGCGCCGTACACGACGCCGGTCCGTCGCCTCGACGAGGCTTCCGCGTCCCGGCGGCCGGTGATCCGGCAGCCGCTCGGCTGAGCTCCGCTCAGGCCGCGCTGCGGAACGCGATCCGCCTGCGCCGGGGCCGCTCGAACCGGATCACGGTCCCACGCGAACCGGCGGTCGCGCCAGCCGCGCGGATCCGCAGCATCTCGACCAGCTCCACGGTGCGGTGGAACGGGTCGGCGACCACGGCGCCGTCGACGAGGGAGATCGCGGCGCGGACCTCGGGGCCGACCGCGGCGATCAGGAGGGGCCCGGCGGGAACGCGGTCGCTGTCGCGACCGGCGACCCGGGCCAGCGCGGCGAGGTCGGCGTCGCCCGCGGCGCGAATCGTGATCTCGGGACTGGTGCTGTTGGTCTTGTGTGACATGTATGACCTCCGCTAGGCGTGCAATTCCTCAGAAGTACACTTTGTTCTATTGACATGGCCAGGATAGGTGGTCATACTCCTAGGTCAATGTCATACAGAGGCAAATTGACCGATATGCGCGAGGCTGGCGGCGCCGACGGCCGAAGCGGGGTCACCGCGCGGATCGTCGCGGTGTTCGAGCAGGCGATCGCCCAGGGCGAGCTCGCCCCCGGTGCGAAGCTGCCGCCGACCAGGCAGCTCGCCGAGCTGGCCGGCGTCAACCACCTCACGGCGGCGCGCGCGTATCGCCAGCTCGCCGAGCGCGGGCTGGTCGCGTCGAAGGTGGGGAGCGGCACGTTCGTGCGGGCCGCGGCCCCGATTCAGGATCGCGGCGCTGTGCCGGACTCGATCGCTTGGCAGCGCTACGTATTGCCGGAGAGCGACGAGACCTACGGCGACCGGGTGCTCGGCGAGATGCACGAGCACGTCCAGATCGAGGGGCTGATGCCTCTCTCCGTGGGCTATCCGTCGGAGCGGATCTTCCCGATCGAGCAGATGCGCGAGCACGCAGCGGACGTGATGCGCCATGAACCGGAGCGGGTTCTCCAGTACTCGAACGTGCGCGGCATCCCGGAGCTCGCCGAGCAGATCGCCCGGCTCTCGGCGCAACGCGGCGTCCCCGAGGACCCCGACGACATCGTCGCGACCACCGGGGCCTCCCAGGGGCTGTCGCTGGCTATGCGCGCGATCCTCAGGCACGGCGACGCGGTTGCCTGCGAGGACCCGAGCTTCATGTCCGTGATCCGCGCGATCCGGGTGGCCGGGGCGCGCGTCCATGCCGTGCCGGTGGACGAGGACGGGCTTCAGGTCGACGAGCTCGAGTCGCTCCTCGCGAAGACCGAGATCAAGGCGCTGGCGATCCAGCCGCGCTCGCACAACCCCACGGGCCGCGACCTCTCGCCGGAGCGCCGCGAACGGCTGCTCGCCCTGGTCCGGCAGCACGGCTTCTTCGTCGTCGAGGACGGCATCTACGGCGATCTGCGGTTCGACGGCACGGCGCCCAGGTCGCTGCGCGCCGACGCGCCCGCGCACGTGATCTACGCGGACTCGCTCTCGAAGACCGTCGGCGGCGGCCTGCGGGCGGGCTGGGTCGCGGCCAGCGGGCCGGTGCTCGAGCGGATCGTCGCCGAGAAGCGCACCGACGACATCCACACTCCGACTCTGACCCAGCTCGTCGCCGCGCGTTATCTCGCGAGCGACGCCTACCCGGCACAGATCGAGCTCGCCAACGAGCACTACCGCCGCGGGCTCGACGCGCTGCTCGAGGCGATCGAACGGCACTTCGGGTCGATGGCGAGCTACGTGATGCCGCTCGGCGGCGGGCACGTGTGGGTGACGCTCGACACCCCGGTCTCCGAGCGTGACTTGGTGGACGAGGCGCGCCGGCAGGGCGTCGCCTACGCCCCGGGCGGCGCGATGCGCATCGCACGCTCGCCGCACCTCTCGATCCGGCTCTCGTTCGGGTATCTGAGCCCGGAGGAGCTGGACGAGGGCGTGCGGCGGATCGCCGCCTCGGTGCGAGCGCTGGGCGTCAGGCCCGCCACCCGCGCCGCCGGCCCGATCTCCGTCTAGAGGCCGGGCCGGCGCGCCGCGCGGCGGGGTTCCGTCTCAGCTCAGCGCGCTCAGAGGCAGGGCGAATCCCAGATCGCGTGGGTTGCGAGCTTCGCGGCCACGGCCTTGCGCTTCCCCACTCGCTTCCACTGGAGTACCCGGTGGTCGGTTCCCGGAGGCCCACACGTGTCCGTCATCGCGAAGGTGAAGGAGTTCGACGCCTTCGAGCTGAACTTGACCGGCCCCGGCTCCGTCACGTTGCCGTCTGACGGGCGGACCACGCGAACCTTGACGGCGCCCTTGGACATCTGCGCGCTGACCGTGAACGCCTCAAAGTCAGGCGTATCGACCGGGTCGTCGATCCCCGGCACCGGCTTCCATTTCTTGCTCTTCGTCGACTGCTTGCCCGACCCCGACGTGGCCTGGAAGTCGACCGGGCCTCCGTCGCCTCCGCCGCCGGCGAGCGCCACGGTCACCGGTACAGCGATCAGCGCTCCCGCGCCGATCACGGCCAGCATCTTCCGCCTGCTCATCTGATCCTCCCCTCGGTGATAGAAGGCCCCACCTTACCCGGGGGGTCGGCGCCGCGGCAAGCTCTGCCTCAGCTCGAGCACCGGCGCGAACAGGTCACCGTGCTCGGAGATCCGAGCCAGCACGTCGCTCGCCTCGAAGCGGAGGTCCGTCTTGCCCTCGGCTCCGGCCTCCACCTCGTCCCAGGTCACCGGCGTCGAGATCGTCGGACGCTCGCGGGCGCGCAGCGAGTAGACCGAGACGGTCGTCTTCGAGCGCGTGTTCTGCGACCAGTCGACGAGGACCTTGCCGACCCGGAGCTTCTTGGTCATCCTGGAGACGACCAGGTCGGGCTCTGCCTGCTCGAGCGCCTGCGCCACGGCCTGGGCGTAGGGCTTGGTCCGCTCGTACTTGGTCCGGCCGTTCAGCGGCACGTACACCTGTAGGCCCTTCGAGCCCGAGCTCTTCGCGAAGGTCTCCAGCCCCAGCTGATCGAACAGCTCGCGCACCCGCAGCCCGACCACGCAGCATTCGCGGATCGAGGCCGGGGGGCCCGGGTCGAGGTCGAAGACCATCGACGTCGGGACTTCCATGTTCCGCGCCTTCGAGAGCGACGGGTGCAGCTCCAGCGCCGCCAGCTGGGCGAGCCAGATCAGGGTCGGCTTGTCGTCGCAGACCACGAAGTCGATCTCACCGGCGCGGTCGAAGCCGACCCGGGCGGTCCTGACCCAGTCCGGGGCGCCCTTGGGCGCGCGCTTCTCGTAGAAGCGGAAGCCGTCGACGCCGTCCGGGAACCGGACGAGGGTCAGAGGCCGGCCGGCGAGGTGGGGGAGCAGCGTGTCGGCGACGCGGGCGTAGTAGTCGATCGCCTCGCCCTTGACCGTCTTCGACTTCGGCCACAGGACCTTGTCGAGGTTTGACAGCGACAGGGTCCTGCCGTCCACCTCCACCTCGCGGCGGGTGTTCCCCTTCGCCTCCGCTCCGGCCACCGCGGACTAGCTCTTCGCCGCGGTCTTGGCCTTCTTGGCGGGCGCCTTCTTCTTGCCGGTCGCGCGCTTCTTCGGCGCCGGCTTCTCCGAGCCCTCGGCCAGCGGCTCGGACTTGACCGCCGCGAGGCTCTCCTCGAGCGCGGCCATCAGGTCGGGTGCCTTGGTCGGCTTGGGCTCCTCGCCCTCGACCTCGACGATCTCCTCGCCCTTGGCCTTGCGCTCGATCAGGGCGAGCAGCTCCTCGCGGTACTCGTCCTTGTACTCGGACGCGTCGAAGTCCTGGGCGAGCGAGTCGATCAACTGCTTGGCCATGTCGACCTCGGCCTTCCGAGGCGCTTCGCCGTCCTCTGAGAAGACCTCGGAGATCTCGTCGGGTGAGACGACCTCGTCCGCGAACCGCATGGTGGCCATCGTCAGCACGTCGCCCATCGGCCTGATCGCGGCGAGGTTCTCCTTGTTGCGCAGCACGAACCGCGCGACCGCGACCTTGTTCTGCTCCGACATCGCCTTCGTGAGCAGGGCATAGGCCTTCTCGGCACCCTTGTCGGGGCCGAGGTAGTAGGGGTGGTCGAAGTAGATCGGGTCGATCTCGTCGAGGTCGACGAACGCCTCGATCTCGATCGCCCGGGTCTTCTTCGGATTCATCTCCTCGAGCTCGTCCTTGGTCAGGATCACGTACTGCTCGGGGGTGATCTCATACCCCTTGACGATCTCCTCGTACGGGACCTCCTCGCCGTCCGCCTCCGCGACCCGCTTGTGACGGATGCGGGAGCTGTCCGACGCGCGGAGCTCGCGGAACGAGACGTTCTTGCGCGAGACGGCGCTGTAGAGCTTCACGGGCACGTTGAGGAGCCCGAAGGAGATGGAGCCTGTCCAGATCGCGCGTGGCATGGTCTTCCTTTCAGACCCGCGGCGAGCGGGAAACTCATCGCGGGGTGCAGGGCATTAGGTACCCCACAGTAGCGCCGTAACCCTGCCTCGCCACATAACTCGAACGCGATCTTGCGTCAGGTCTCGCGCACCACCTCGCGGGGATCCTTGTCGTCGCGAAGGCCCTTGAAGGCCGGCTGGCGCAGGGTTCCCTCGCGGGTCCATTCGGTGAACTCGAACTCCGCGACGATTCGCGGCTCGACCCAGACCGGGCCCGCGCCGCGCTCGCGAGCCCGTGCCCTGTACTTGAGGCGCGGGTCCTCGCCGAGCTCGAACTGCGGCTCCGGGATCCGCAGCGGCTCGAGCAGTCCGATCAGCCGGTCCAGCATCTCGTCGGTGAACCCCGTCCCGACGCCGCCCGCGTATACCAGGCGCTGCTCGCGGCCGAGCCTCGCCGCCTCTTCGGGCGTCGCGTCCCAGAAGCCGACCAGGAGGGAGCCGACCCGCCCGGCGCGGCCGCCCTCCCCGGGCATGTAGCCGCCGATCACCAGCTCCTGGCCGCGCCGGGCCCGGATCTTGAGCCAGTCGCGGCTGCGCGCGCCCGGGCGGTACGGGCTGCCGAGGCGCTTGCAGACGATGCCCTCGAGTCCCTGCGCGCGGGCGGCCTCGAGGAACTCCGCTCCGCCGCCGACGTGATGAGCCGGGGTCCGCCAGTTGTCGGACTCGAACGCCAGGCCCGCGAGCAGTTCCCGGCGCCGCTCGTAGGGCTCGGCCAGCAGCGGCTCGCCGTCGAGCGCGAGGAGGTCGAAGGCCACGTACGTCACCGGGACCTCGACCGATCGGCGGCGGATCGTCTCGGGCCGTGAGAGGCCCATCCGCAGCTGAAGGGTCTGAAAGCTCGGGTGTCCCTCGGCGTCGAACGCCACGACCTCGCCGTCGAGCACCGCGTCGCGGCCCGCCAGGGCCGCCGCCATGTCGGCGAGCTCCGGATAACGGGGCGTGGTGTCCTCGCCCCTGCGGCTGCAGACCCGCGTCGCGCCGTTGTCGACAAACGCCAGCGCTCGCACGCCGTCCCACTTGATCTCGAACGCCCAGCCCTCGCCGACGGGCGGCTGGTCGGCGGGCGTCGCGAGCATCGGTTGCAGCGTGCGCGGGGTCAGCTCCACGACCGCAATCGAAGCATGCCGCCATTTTCGTCCCGGGGGCGGGTGAAGTTTGGCGCCGTGCGCCTCAGCAACACCAGCCGGCGACGACGGGGAAGGCGTCGGCGCCGCGCCGGTCGGCATCGAGCTGGCGGGAGACGTCGCCGACCGGCACCACGCGGCCGTCGGCGACCCGGATGAAGAGCCACTGGTCAGCGTCCGGCCACGGCAGCAGGACCCATGACCCGTCCGGAGAGAACGTGGGCGCTCCGAACGTCCCGGTCGCATCGGCGCGAGTGGGATAGAGGACCTTCGGCCTCGCCGCGGGCGCGGTCGGGACCAGCGACAGCTCCGAGCCGCCCCTGGCGCGGGGCCGGACGACCGCCAACGCCTCGCCGGCGGGAGAGAGCGTCGCGGCCGTCGCCCCGGGCGCGACGGCCTTGAGCGCCGGCCTGCCGTCGGCCGCGAGCAGGTGGCCGAAGCCGTCGCCCGTCACCAGCAGCCGCTTGCCGTCCGTCGTCCACTGCAGGGATCGGACCGGTGCGCCGATCGGAGCCGAGCGCCAGAGGACGTCGCCGGAGTCCGTGTCGGTCAGGGTCACGCGATCCACGCCGTCGACGAACGCCAGCCGGTGGATCGCCCGGCTGGGATCCGACTCCGGCTGCCAGGCGATCGCTTCCGACCCCACCCGGTTGCGCACGCCGACGTCGCTGGTGCCGTCGCCGGCGACGACGCGGAGCTCCCGACCCGCGACGTACGCGACCCGGAACCCGTCGTCGCTCGACCAATCGAGCGATTCGATCCCGGCCGGCGCGGTGATCGCCCAGCGCTGTTCGCCCTGGGTGGTCAGCGCGAGCAGCTCGCGGCCCTCGGCGGCGGCGACGAAGAGGCCGTTCGGCGACCACGTCGCGTGCCGGTAGTCGCCCAGGCGCCGGCGCGATCCGTCGTCGCGCACGATCCAGACCCCGTCGCGCGATTCCGTGAGGACCGACCCCGGCGCGGGAAGCGAGCCCAGTGCCGGCCGCGCGTCCTCCTCGCCCTCGATCGCATCGGCGATCCACTCGCGCACGTCGGCGCCCGCCGGCGTCAGCGCCACGATCGCGGCGACCGCGCCGACTGCGAGCGCGATGGCCGCCCGTGCCCGCAGGCGCATCGGCGGCGCCTGTCGCTCCCGCTCGACGAACGCCTCGCGCACGACCGCCCAGCTCCGGGCCTCGGCCTGGCTCTCGCCCGGGGCGGCGGCGTCCCGCAGTGCCTCGCGCACGCGGTCGTCCGGCCGGCGACTCATGGTCCGTCCTCCGCGGGTAGCACCCGGGCGAGCTCGTCGAGGCCGCGGCGCAGTCGTGAGTTCACGGTCCCGCGCGGGATGTCCAAGAGACCCGCGATCTCACCCGGCGTGTACTCGAGCAGGTGACGCAGGACGACGACCGCGCGCTGCTCCGGCCCCAGCTCGCGAAGGGCGGCGACGAGCCGGTCGGAGTCCGCCAGGCCGGCGACGTCGACGGCCGCCGCGGGCTCGGTCAGCTCCAGCGCCTCGCCCGAGACCTCGCGCCGCGCCTTGCGCGCGCGGCTCCAGTCGATCGAGCGGTTGATCACGATCCGATGCAGCCACGGCCCGAACGGGCGCCGGCGGTCGAATCGGTCGAGCGCTCGGATCGCGGCGACGAACGCCTCCTGCGCGATGTCCTCGGCCGCCGCCCCGTCGTGCACCACCAGATACGCCGCGCGATGCGCCGATCGCCAATGGCGCCGGAAGAGCTCCTCGAGCGCCTCCTCGTCGCCGCGCTGCGCGGAGCGGATCAGCGCGCGCTCGCGCCGCCGAGCCGGCTCGGGCCCGGCGATCGCCCCCAGCACGCGCGGTTGCGCATCCATCGCGACCACGCATTGTCCCGCGATCGCGGCCGTCGCAAGCGGCCTCGCCCGGGCCGGCGCCACCGAGTCGCGACTTAGGGCCGCTCGGCGCACCTAACTCGCGACTCGGTGGCGGTCGAGGGGCGGCGCCGCTGATCGCCGACGCCGGCGCAGGCCGAGCGCGGTGCCGGCGACGAGGGCGATGCCGGCTGCGATCGCGCCCGAGGCGAGACCGCCGGCGCCACGGTCCTCGGCGGGCTCGGCCGGGGCTCGCGGCTCGGGCGGCGGATCGCTGACCGCGTGCGTCTCGGTGTCGACCGTGGCGAGCAGCTCGCCGCCCTTGCCGGTGACCGAGAGGGTTTCGCTTCCCGGCGGGAGCTCGAGCTCCGTCCGGTAGACGTCGCCTATCCCTTCGAGCTGCGGGAGGTCGATGCAGACCGACTTGGCATCCACCGTGTCCAGGCCGTGGATGAACGGCTCGCCGCCGCCTCCGTCGTAGAGCGTGTACTCCCACCGTCCGTCCACGCTCGTCGCCCTGGTGATCGGCAGGCCTCGCATGTCGCCGGGCTCCTCGTCCGGCACGAGCACCGGCTCGTCGACCAGGCCGTCGTGAGCGAAGTCGTACTCGCGAACGACGTAGTCGGCGAGCTTCCGGGTCGGGTACTCGATCAGGAACAGGCTGAGTCCGTTCGGCGAGAGGGCGTCGAAGCTGAAGTCGCCAGGGAGGGTGAGGCGCTGCTGCACTCGCATCCGCCCATCCGACCGGATGTCGACGACGACGAAGCTCGAGCGCTCGCGCGGGAACTGGAACCCCAGTCGAGGCTCGGCCAGCACGAGCCGCGTGCCGTCGCCCGAAAGCCCGCCGGGGGTGCCATCGGTGCCCACGACCGGGACGCTGAACGCGCCATCGATCTCGCGCGATGCGAGGATCTCGCCCCCGTCCTGGTCGATCTGGAGCACCGTCGTTTCGCTCCCGTTGCTGACCGTCGCGTACCTGGGCCCGCCCCCGTCGGGTCGGACCACCCCGGCGCCCTCGCCGGTGTCGTAGGGGATCGGCGGGCCGCCGGCCCCGCTGGCCGGCGCGGCGAGCGCCAGGCCCGTGAGGGCAGAGGACAGAAAAGCGACGGCGCGCGACATCTCGAACCTCCCGATTCGGACGGACATGCATCGAGTACGGACGACACACGGGGGGAGGTCCCCCGATAATCGCCCGATGCTGTTCGAGCTCGCGCGCGTCAGCCTCAGCCGCGCCGGCCGCCCGGTCCTGCGCGACCTGACCTGCTCGCTGCGCGAGGGGGCCTCGGCGCTGGTCGGCCCGTCGGGCTCCGGGAAGTCGACGATCCTGAGACTTCTGAACCGGCTCTCCGACCCCGACGAGGGGTCGGTCGCCTACCGCGGCGCCGACGTCCGCGAGCGCGAGCCGCGGGCGCTGCGGCGCGAGGTCTGCCTCGTCCCGCAGCTGCCGGCGCTGATCGAGGGCACGGTGGCCGACAACGTCCGCTTCGCCGCCGCCTGCGGCGAGCGGAACCCGGACGTCGGCCGTCTCCTCCGGCTGAGCGGCCTCGACCCGGCGTATGCCGATCGCGATGGCGCCAGGCTCTCGGTCGGCGAGCAGCAGCGGGTGATGCTCGCCAGGGCGCTCGCGCTCGAGCCGAAGGTGCTGCTCTTGGACGAGCCGACGTCGGCGCTCGACGAGACCGCCCGCGACGCGGTCGAGGCGACCCTGACGGAGCTCCGCGAGCGCCTCGACCTGGCGACGGTGACGGTCACCCACGACCCCGCTCAGGCTCGGCGGCTCGCCGACTGGATCGTCCGCGTCGACACGGGCCGCGCGGTCGAACAGGGCGCCGCGGCCGAGGTTCTCCAATGAGCGACTCTGTCGGGAGGCCGTGTTGACCGCCCTGGTAAGGGAGATGTCTGCGTGACCGGAATCGAGGTCAGCGTCGGCGAGGTAGCCGCCAGCCTCGCGCTGATCGCGGTCGCGATCGCGGTCTCGCTCTGGCGCAGGGCGGAGCTCGAGGAGGACATCGCGGTCGCGGTCGTGCGCTCGCTGGTCCAGCTCGTGGCGATCGGTTACGTGATCCAGGCGATCTTCGACGTGGACAGCCTCTGGCTGGTGGCCGCCCTGATCGCGGTGATGGTCGTATTCGGCGCCTATACGGCCCGGGCGCGGGCCGCGAAGGTCCCGGGCGCGCTCGGGCCCCTCTTGATCGCGCTCTCGCTCGCGGCGGTCGCGACGCTCGGCCTGGTGCTGGCGCTCGGCATCTTCGAGCCCGAGCCGCGGTACCTGGTGCCGGTCGGCGGCATGGTGATCGGGAACGCGATGACCGCGGCGGCGGTCGCGCTCAACCGGCTGGGCGACGACATCGAGGGCTCGGCCCGGCAGATCGAGGCGACGCTCGCACTCGGGGCCAGCTCGGCCGAGGCGGCGGCCCCGATCGTTAGGAGGAGCCTGCGCTCGGGAATGATCACCCTGGTGGACTCGACCAAGACCACGGGGCTGATCTTCTTCCCGGGCACGATGGTGGGAATGCTGCTCGCCGGCGCCGACCCGATCGACGCCGTCCGCCTGCAGCTGATCCTGCTCTGGGTGCTGCTCGGCAGCGTCGCGATCTCGTCGGTGGTCGCGACCGGTCTCGCCTATCGCGGGTTCTTCACCCCCGCGCACCAGCTCCGCGAGCCGCCCGCTCCGTGACGCGCGTGCTCGCGCGCGTCGCGGGAGTGGTCGCGAGCGCCGTGCTCGGCGCGCCGGGCTGATGATCGCCGGCGGGATCACCGTCGCTCAATAGATGGATGCCCTTACCAGGGGGGCCAATTCAGTTTCGCGACTTACGTCGCTCAATAGATTTATGGCCGTGACGCGGATCTTCAGCGGCATCCAACCCACCGGCCGCAAGCACCTGGGCAACTACATCGGCGCGATCCGTCAGTACGTGGCGGGGCAGGACGCGGGGGAGTCGATCTACTGCGTCGTCGACCTGCACGCGCTGACAGTCGCGTACGAACCGGCCGAGCTGCGCGAGTACCTCTACGACACCGCGGCGCTCCTGATCGCCTCCGGCCTCGACCCGGAGCGCTGCATCCTGTTCCGCCAATCCGACGTGCACGAACACACCGAGCTCAGCTGGCTGCTCGGGGCGGTCACCGCGCACGGCGACCTGAACCGGATGCACCAGTTCAAGGAGAAGTCGGAGCAGCAGCGCGACCTGGTCTCGGCGGGACTGTTCTTCTATCCGGTGTTGATGGCGGCGGACGTGCTCGCGTACCGCGCGACCGACGTGCCGGTCGGCGACGATCAGCGCCAGCACATCGAGTTGATGCGGGACATCGCGGAGCGCTTCAACGCGCGGTTCGGCGAGCGGCTTGTTGTTCCCGAGGGTCGCTATCCCGAGGTCGGCGCCCGGATCATGAACCTCCAGGACCCCGAGTCCCGGATGTCCACGACGTATGGCTCCGAGCAGGGGACCGTCTACATCCTCGATCCGCCGGACGTTGTCGCGAAGAAGGTGCGCAGTGCGGTCACCGACTCCGGATCGGAGGTGCGGCGAGCCCCCGGCAAGGCCGGGATCACCAACCTGATCGACATCCTCGCCGTGGTTCGTGGCGCCACCCCCTACGAGGTCGAGCGTGAGTTCGACGGTTCCGGCTACGGCGACTTCAAGTCCGCGGTGGCTGAGGACGTTGTCGCCTACTTGGCGCCTGTCCGGGAGCGCTACGAGGAGCTCCGGCCCGATCACGCGGCGCTCGAGGCGGTCCTTGCCCAAGGCGCCGAGAAGGCGAGGGCGATCGCGTCCGACACACTCGCCGACGTGCGCGCCGCGATGGGCATCGGCCCGGTGCGCTGATCCCTGGGAGAATCGGCGGCGAGATGGCGGGGGAGATCCGTTACGCCCGCAGCGGCGATGCCAGCATCGCCTATCGCGTCCTGGGCGACAGCGACCTGACCCTCCTCACGGCGCCCGGCTTCGTCTCGCACATGGAGGCCTTGATCCGGCTGCCGGAGCTCGCGCGGGGCCTCGATCGGCTCGCGTCGTTCGCCCGCCTGGTGGTCTTCGACAAGCGTGAGCAGGGTCTCTCCGATCGGCTCGGCAGGCCGCCGACGATCGAGGAGATGGTCGACGACATCGTCGCGGTGATGGACGCGACGGAGACCGAGCGCGCGGCGCTGTTCGGGGTCTCCGAGGGGGCCGCGATGGCGCTGATGTTCGCCGCGACCTATCCGGAGCGCTGCAGCCACCTCGTCATCTGGGGCGGGTACGCTCGGGTCGCAGCGGCGCCCGACTATCCGGACGGCGTCGCGCTCGAGGACATGGACCGCTGGCAGGAGATCCTGCACCGGGACTGGGGCGGGCCGGTGTCGATGGACGTCTTCGCCCCGAGCCGAGTGGGCGAGGCGCCGGTCGAGGAGTGGTGGGCTCACCTGCTTCGCACCGGCACTAGCCCGGGAAGCGCCACCGCGCTGATGGAGATGTACAAGGAGCTCGACGTACGTCACGCGCTGCCGCTGATCACCGCCCCGACGCTCGTCCTGCACCGGACCGGGGACCGGGCGGTGCCGATCGCCCTCGGGCGCTACATCGCCGACCGCGTCGCCGGGGCGCGCTTCCTGGAGTTCCCCGGAGCCGACCATCTGCTCTGGACCGAGGACGCCGACGCGATCACCGACGAGATCGAGGAGTTTCTGACGGGAACCCGGGGCGCCGCGCCGACCGAGCGGGCGCTGGCGACGGTGATGTTCACCGACATCGTCGACTCGACCGCGCACGCCGCACAGCTCGGCGACCGCCGTTGGCACGACCTGCTCGATCGCCACGACGCGGCGGTCACGGAGCTGGTCGAGCGCAGCCGCGGGCGCGTCGTCAAGTCCACCGGCGACGGGGTGCTCGCCACGTTCGACGGGCCGGCGCGGGCGATCGACTGCGCCCGCGAGGCGATCGCGGCCGGGAAGCCGCTGGGAATCGAGCTGCGCGCCGGGCTGCACGCCGGCGAATGCGAGATCCGGGGCGACGACGTCGGCGGGATGGCGGTGCACATCGGCGCCCGGGTGGCCGGGCTCGCCGATCCGGGAGAGGTGCTGGTCTCCGGCACCCTCAAGGACCTGGTGGTGGGGTCCGGGATCGAGTTCGAGGATCGCGGGTCCGCCGAGCTCAAGGGCGTGCCCGGCGAATGGCACGTCTACGCCGTCCGCCCGTAGGCGGCGGCGTCCCGCGGCACCCCTAAGCTCTCGCGAGTGCCGGTAGCCGACCTCGATCTCGAGCTCGACGTCTTCGCGGGCCCGTTCGACCTGCTGATGGCGGTCGTCCTGCGCGAGGGCGTGAACCTCGCCGAGGTCGAGCTCGGCGAGGTCGTCGTCGCCTACGTCGCGCATCTCGAGGAGCAGGGGGATCTCGACCTCGAGGCCGCGACCGAGTTCCTGGTCCTGATCGCCGCGCTCCTCGAGCTCAAGTCCCGCCTCCTGCTGCCGCAGGAGGAGGCCGATGAGGGTGAGCTCCAGCCCGAGGAGGCCGCCGAGGAGCTGCTGGCGCGGATGCTCGAGTACCGCCGCTATCGCGACGCCGGCCGCCATCTCGCCGCGCTGTTCGCCGACGGGCGGCGCTACCTCTACCGCCGCGCGCCCCTGCCGCCGGCCCTCCGCCGGGTCTCGCTCGAGGCCGCGCGCCCCGTCTATCACGGCGATCGCCTCGCGCAGGCGGTGGGGGAGCTCCTGCGGATGCCGGCCGCGCCCGACACCTCGCACATCCGGCCGACCGTGTCGCTCGAGCGCCGCCTCTCCAAGCTCCGCGAGCTGCTCGCCCGCCGCGACGAGCTCGACTTCGACGAGCTGTTCGGAGCGGAGGACCGGCTGACCCAGGCGGTCACGATCTTCGCCCTGCTCGAGATGCACAAGCGCGGCGAGGCGACCTGGGAGCAGAGCGAGCTGTTCGGCCCGATCACGGTCAGACAGCGGACGGCGGACGGCGGACAGCAGGAGGAGGCAGCATGAAAGAGGCGCCGAGACTGGAGCGGATCATCGAGGGCCTGCTGTTTCTGGCGCTCGAGCCGGTCTCGGTCCAGGAGCTGGTCGAGGCGACCGACGCCACCGAGGCTCAGGTGGAGCGGGCGCTCGACGGCCTCGGCGGAACCTTCGCCGAGGGCGCGCGCGGGCTGGTGTTGCGCAACGTGGCCGGCGGCTGGACCCTGGCCGCGGACCCGGTGGCGGAGGAGGCGGCGCGGAAGCTGCTCTCACGGCCCAAGACCCCGCCGCTCACCCAGGCCCAGGCCGAGACCCTCGCGATCGTCGCCTACCTGCAGCCGGTCTCGCGTCCGGAGATCTCGCGGATCCGGGGCGTGTCCGGCGAGTCCGCGGTTCAGACCCTGGGCGAGCGCGGCCTGATCGAGGAGTCGGGGCGATCGCGCTTCGGCGCGACGATCTACCGAACGACGCCCCTCTTCGAGCGCGTGTTCGGCCTGTCCGGTCTCGAGGCGCTGCCGGATCCGAGCCGGTTCGATCCGACGCCGGACGACGAGCACGAGCTGCGCGAGCGCCTGCTCAAGGCCGGCGAGCAGCGCGCCGCCTAGGTGTAAGACCCGAGCGCGTCGTTCAGCTCGGCGAGCCGAGCTGCGGGCGGTCTTCGGCCGAGGGAGCCGTGTGGACGCTTGAAGTTGTAGCGCCATAGCCAGC
>Ga0299914_10001554_pt1 | contig 15282 bp, 12 predicted proteins | sample RVTome_10_FD_201361 | JGI IMG/M metagenome (GOLD analysis project Ga0299914, IMG submission 201361) | Soil microbial communities from uranium-contaminated site in the Upper Colorado River Basin, Wyoming, United States - RVT153D57 (version 2) ...
CCAGGAGCGCGGGAAGCTCGGACAGCCGCGGCGCCAGGAAGGCGAGGAAGCGAAGCGAGTCGCGGTCCGCCCAGTGGGCGTCGTCGAGGACGAGCAGCAGCGGTCGCTCCTCGGCGAGATCCGAGATTAGCCAGAAGAGCCCGTTGAGGGTGGCGAAGCCCGGATCGGTTCCGAGCGAGCCCTCGCCCGACAGCCCCAGCGCGGGCGCGGCGTGCGATGCGGCGCCGTCGAGGAGCCGGCTGCGGCGCTCGGGGGAGGCGGCGCGGAGCGGCGGCTCGAGCAGTTGGCGGGCGGCGCCGAACGGGAACTCGCGCTCGAGCTGAGTCGCGCGGGCGCTGAGGACCGTCATCCGCTCCGCCGCGATCTCGACCGCGCCTCGCAACAGCGCGGTCTTGCCGATTCCGGCGGGGCCCTCGACGAAGACCACCGATCCCGTCCCCGCGCAGGCGCCCGCGACCGCCGCCTCGATCCGGGCGAGCTCCGACTCACGCTCGAGAAGGTCCCCACGGTCAGCAATCACAGCCTCACCTCAACCGACCGGCCGAGGATAAGGGCGGACGACGAGCGGCGACCTCAGGGTCGTGACCCCGGCCGGACGTGAGCCGTCAGGTCGTGCCCGCCGGCTCGAACGCGGGAACCTCGCTTCCCGCCGCGTCCGTCGTGCGGGTCGGCCAGTTGCGGGTGACCGCCGTTCACCGTACGCTCGGCGCGTGCTCTACGGACGGGATCTCGAGCTGGCCCGCGTCGACCGGCTCGTCGCCGAATCCCGGACCGGGTCCGGCGGCGCGATCCTGATCGAGGGCGAGGCCGGGATCGGAAAGACGGCACTGCTCGAGGCCGCCGCCGAGCGGGCAGCCGACACGCTCGTACTCCGCGCTCGCGGCCTCGAGTCCGAGTCCGAGCTCCCGTTCTCAGCCCTCGCCGAGCTGACCCGGCCGTTACTGGGCGGGCTCGCCGAGCTGCCGGAGCCGCAGCGCGCCGCCCTCGAGGGCGCGCTCGCCCTCGCTCCGTGCCCGCCCGGAGACCGGTTCGCGGCATGCGCGGGACTCCACGCGCTGCTCGCCGCCACCGCCGCCCGGCAACCCCTGCTCCTGCTGATCGACGACGCGCACTGGCTCGACGCGTCGTCGGCCACCTGCTTCGGATTCGTCGGGCGCCGGCTCGCCGATCGGCCGATCGCGATGCTCGTCGCCAGCCGGCCGGGCGAGCTCTCGCGGTTCGACGCGACGGACTTCGAGCGCCTCGATCTCGGTTCGCTCGCGCCCGGGGCGGCGCGCGAGCTCCTCGGCGCCCGGCATGCCGAGCTCTCAGCGCGCGCCGGAGAGGCGATCCTCGCCGCCGCCGGAGGGAATCCGCTCGCCCTGATCGAGCTCCCGGTCCAGCTGACCGAAACCGAGGGCGCCGGAGCGGTCACGACCCGGGTTCCGCTCGCCGCCCCGAATCGGCTTCGAGAGGCGTTCACGCGGCGGCTGGGCGTCCTCGAGCCCGACGCACGGCTCGCGCTCCTGGTGGCTGCGGCGGCAGGCTCGACATCGACGGGGCCGATCGTCGCCGCCTGTCGCGAGCTCGGGCTTGGATCGGGGTCGCTGGAGCCCGCGGAGGCCGATGGCCTGATCGCGATCTCCGCCGAGGACGTGCAGTTCGCGCACCCGCTGCTCCGCGGCGTGGCCTACGGCGAGGCCGAGGCCGCAGATCGGCGCCTGGCGCATCGTGCGCTGGCCGGCTCGGTGGGTGGCGAGGAACGCGGCTGGCACCTGGCCGCGGCCGCGGTCGGCCCCGATGAGGAGGCTGCGGCGGCCCTCGAGGACTCGGCCCGCCACGCCCTCGAGCGAGGAGGGCCGGCTCCTGCCGCCGACGCCCTCGAGCGGGCTGCCGCCTTGAGTGTCAACCCCGGCGACCGGGCGAGGCGCCTCGTCGCCGCCGGCGATGCCGCCCAGGCAGGAGGCATGCATTCGCGGTCCGCGACGCTGCTGGCGGAGGCGGCCGACGCCGGCGACGGCGAGCACCGTGGTGAGGCGGTCGAGCGCCTGGCGATGGTTTCGCTGTACGAGGCCGGGAACGCGCTCGACGCCCACCGGATGCTCGTCGAGCGAGGCGACGAGCTCGCGCCGGCCGATCCCGTCCGCGCCGCCACGGTCCTCGCCGACGCCGCCGTCGCGGCGACGACGGCAGGGGACTGCAACCTCGCCCTCGCCGCCGCCGAGCACGCCCACCGGCTTCTCGGCGATGCGGGCGATCCGACCCAACGGGCGCAGGTGCTGTCGATCCTGGGGTGGAGCCTCGCTATGCGCGGCGAGGCAGCGCAGGCCCGCGAGCACGTCGCCGAGGTCGATCGCCTGCTTCCGGAGATCGACCCCTTCTCGCCGGCCGCACAGTCGATCGCGCTGGCGCTCAACTCGCGGATACCGTCGGAGGAGTACGAGCGGGCACGCGGCGAGTGCGGGGCGATCGTCGCCGGCGCCCGCGCCGCCGGGATGATCGGGATGCTCCCGTTCCCGATGGCGGTCGAGGCCGACGCCTGCCACCGGCTCGGCGACTGGGATGCCGCCGACGAGCGCAGCGCCGAGGCCGTCGCGCTCGCCGAGGAGACGGGCCAGCGCGGCCCCCTCCAGCAGGCCCTCGTGATCCGCGTCTGGCTGCTCGCCGGGCGTGGCGAGGAGGATGCCGGCAGGAAGGCCGCCGAGCGCGCCCTCGCGATCGCCGAGCCGGCTGGATTCGGGGCGGTGACGACCTTCGTTCGCGCCGGGCTCGGGTTCCTCGAACTGGGACTCGGACGGGTGAGCGAGGCGATTGCCGAGCTCGAGTGGGTGGCCGGGTTCACCGCCGAGCACGGACTCGACGAGCCGACCCTGATCCCGTGGGTGCCCGACCTCGTCGAGGCCTACGTCCAGGCCGGGAGGACCGATGACGCCGAGCGCGCCGCGGCGCTGCTCGCCGAACAGGCCGAGCGCGCCGGCGGGGCCTTCGCCAGGTCCCTCGCCGCCCGCGCCGAGGGGCTGGTGGCAACCGACTTCGATCGGCCGTTCGAGCTCGCGTACGAGCTCGACGATCAGCGCCCGGCCCCGTTCGAGCGCGCCCGAACCGCCCTCGCCCACGGCAGGCGCCTGCACCGATCGCGGAGGCGGGTCGCGGCGCGAAAGCGCCTGCGCGAGGCGCTGGCGACGTTCGAGCGGCTCGGGGCACAGCCTTGGGCGGAGCGGACCCGGGCGGAGCTGCGGGCCAGCGGAGCAGCCGCCCGCCGCCCCGCCGGCGACGCCGACGAGCTCACCCCGCACGAGGCCCGGATCGCGCGCGCCGTCGCCCGGGGGGCGAGCAACAAGCAGGTCGCCGCCGAGCTCTTCCTGAGCCCGAAGACGATCGAGTTCCACCTCAGCCGGATCTATCGCAAGCTCGGGATCCGCTCGCGGACCGAGCTTGCGGCTCGCGTGGCCGAGGACAAGCTCGACGCCACTCCGTCGGTCAGCTCGTGATCTGCACGTTCTTGAGCTCGTAGCCGAGCACCAGCCCCCCGCAGCCCTGGAACTTGTTGCCGGTCTCCAATGAGACGACGACGATCGACCGCGTCCGCCGAAACAGCCCCGTGCCGAGGTTCTGTTGCTCGACGTGGGCGTGGCCCTCGGGGCTGCTGGTGAACGGGATCTGCCGGCGCGTCTTCGCAAAGCCGCTGGCGCCCGCGGAGCAGGGCTTGCGGCTGAAGCGCAGGGCGAAGTCCTGCTCGGGCACGAGGCCGATCAGGATCGCGATGATCCCCATCCGCTGGCCGCGCTGCTTGGCGTAGAAGAGGCCCTCCTCCTCCATCAACCCATCGCCAGATCCATCGCCTGCGACGGGGTGCAAGACGGCGTTGGCAAGCAGCTTCGGCTTCGACTTGTCGAGCTTCGAGGCCGCCGGAGCGCCCCCCGCCACCAGCGAGCCGCCGATCACCAGCGCCGCGGTCAGCGCCACCGCCGCCGCCCGCCGTCCGTTCCGCCCTCGTACGTTCGCTGTCATCTTTCCGGCTCCCTTCCCGTGGATCTCGTTCGTGGTCACCCCGTCGGATCGGTCACTGCTTGATCGTCACTCCGTCGACCTCGATCCCGAACTGCAGCGCCCCGCAGCCCTGGAACTCGTTGCCGGTCTCGGGCGACACGACGACGACCGATCTCGTCCGCCGGATCAGCCCCTTGCCGAGGTTCTGCCGCTCGACATGGGCGTGGCCCTCGGGGCTGCTGGTGAACGGGATCTGCCGGCGCGTCTTCGCAAAGCCGCCGGCGCCCGCGGAGCAGGGCTTGCGGCTGAAGCGCAGGGCGAAGTCCTGCTCGGGCACGAGGCCGATCAGGATCGCGATGATCCCCATCCGCTGGCCGCGCTGCTTGGCGTAGAAGAGGCTGTGCTCCTCGGTCACCGGATCGTTGCCCGCCCCCGTCAGCTGGACGAGCGCGTTCCCGATCAGCTTCGGCGACGACTTGTCCTGCTTCGAGGCCGCCGGAGCGCCCCCCGCCACCAGCCAGCCGCCGATCACCAGCGCCGCGGCCAGTGTCACCGCCGCCGCACGCCGTCCGCTCCGGGACCGCTCACTCACTCTCATACCGGCTCCTTTCCCAACGCCGGCATGCGACAGGAGCTCCCCCCTGCTCGGCGCCGCCGCCGAGTTCGTTTCGCTGTCGGCCGCCGACCCTAGGGCGTCGGCCGAGAAAAGGCACCGGGGATTCCCCTAGTCACTCGCCTCCGGGCCCGAGGTGCCGAAATGAAATCCCTCTCGGACGTGTTACCGAGGCGAGTGATGTTCGAATCAAGGAGGTGGATGGGGATGTCCCGACCAATCACGACAGCGGTTGGCCTCACGGTCACGGTGATCGTTCTGGCGTTCGCTTCGGCCGCGGTCGCGTTGACGATCATCGGCACCGAGGGTGACGACCAGATCATCGGCTCGCCCGACGACGATGCAATCAGCGCCCTCGGCGGCGACGACACGGTGCGGGCGCTCGCCGGAAGCGATCGCGTGGCCGCAGGCGAGGGCGACGATGCGGTCGACGCGGGGCCGGGCCGCGATCGCGTCGGTGGCGGACCCGGGGACGATCGGATGCTGGGTGGCGCGCACGCGGACGTCCTCGACGGCGGACCCGGCAACGACTCGACCTCCGGCGGCGCCGGACCGGACCGGATCATCGGCGGGCCCGGGAGGGACCACCTCTCCGGCGGTCGTGGCAACGACGCGATCCGGGCGATCGACGGCGAGGTGGACCGGATCCGGTGCGGGCCAGGCCGCGACCGCGTGGCGGTCGACCGCGTCGACGTCATCGTCGATGCCACCCGCAGGAACCCGATGGGCTCCTGTGAGCGCGTGTTCGTCGCTCCACGGAGCGGGCACGGCAGCGAGTCGGCAGGCTAGGGACGCCTACTCGGCGGGGGAATCCAGGCGATCGGGGCGGGAGTCGCGCAGGATGGTGGCGGCTTCCGCCCCGGGGTCGTTCTCCGCCGGGCGAACTCGCAGCGGCGGCGGCGGCCGATCGTCGGCCGGCGGGCCCTCAGCTCCGCGTGGCGCTCCGCGGCGGCGCGGCTCCGCCGAGCGCACACGGCGCTCGGCCTCGCGCTCGGAGCCGTCGTCGTCGATCCTCGGCTCCGCGGGCTCTCGAGTTGCAGCGTCGGAGACCCGCGTAACCGGCTGCTCGACCGCTGCGCGCGAGGCCGTCGCGTCGCGTCGCGCCGAGCGGGAGGCGCCCTCCCGAGGAGTCGCCGCGGCCTCTGTCGCCCTCCCGGCAAGCGCGCGATCGTCGACCGGGGTCGTGATCCGTTCGGTTGTTGCGACGCCAGGCTCGCGAGCCGACGCACCGGTCTCACCGGGCTCCGACTCGGAAGCGGCCAAACCTCCGGCGGCGACCAGTGCGACGCTCGCCAGTATCGCCGGGAGCTTGGCCTCCAATGCCGGTTGGAGGCCGGCGACGGTCGCCGCCGGATCGCCTCCCCGGGGCGCGTTCACGAGCCTCGAGCGCAGCCATTCGAGCGCCCCGCCGATCGGTGCGAGCGCGCCGACGACGCCACGCGCCGTCCGCCGAGCAGCAAGGGTCAGTCGCGCGCGAACCAGCCGCGAGCGAACGGCGGGCACGGTGGTGCCGGTGAGCGCCGCCACCTCCGCGTAGGAGAGCTGTCCGAGCTGCCGTAGCAGCAGCGCCGTGCGCTGGGTCTCGGGGAGCTCGTTCAGGTCGTCGAAGATCGCGCGCAGCTCCTCGCGGTGGTGCACCAGCTCGGCCGTCGAGGCACCGTCGCCGTCGGGGTGAACGTCCATCGAGTCGCGACCCTCGGCGACCGGCCGGCGGAGGTGGTTGAGGCAGCGGTTGCGCGCGATCCGGTGCAGCCAGGGCCGCACCCGGATCTCGCGCTCGTCGGCGAGGATCGCCGCATGGGCGGCCGTGAACACCTCCTGGAGCACATCCTCGGCGTCCTCGGTCGAGCCGAGCATCTTGCGACAGAACCCGAGCAGGGGGCCCCAGTGGCGGGCGAAGAGCGCCGCGAACGCGCCCTCTCGGCCTGAACGGGTCGCGGCGACGAGCGCCTCGTCGGATTCCTCGCGCAGTCGCGCACGGGGCGCAGGCGGCGCTTGGGGCGAAGTCGCCCTGCGATCGGACCCTTCCATCGACCTCGCCCGTACAAACACGGCGAGCGCACCGGAAGTCTCGGGTCGAGGGGCGCGCGGAGTGGCCCCGGACCCTGAATCGACGACCTAGAGCTCGGCGACCTCGGCCGCGATGTCGGCCGCGGCCTGCTTCGCGTCGGCGAACACCATCGAGGTGTTGTCGCCGTAGAACAGGTCGTTGTCGATTCCGGCGAAGCCGGGGCTGAGCGAACGCTTGATGACGATCACCTGCTGCGCCTCGCTGACCTCGATGATCGGCATCCCGGCGATCGGCGAGTCGGGGTCGTTCTTCGCCGCCGGGTTGGTGACGTCGTTGGCGCCGATCACGACGGCGACGTCGGTGCGTGGCAGCTCCGGGTTGACGTCATCCATCTCGCGGAGCTTCTCGTAGGGGACGTCGGCCTCGGCGAGGAGGACGTTCATGTGGCCGGGCATCCGGCCGGCGACCGGGTGGATCGCGTAGCTGACGTCGACGCCCCGCTGCTCGAGCTCGTTCGCCAGCTCCTTGACCGCATGCTGGGCCTGGGCCACGGCGAGGCCGTAGCCGGGGACGATCACGACCGAGTCGGCGTAGGCGAGCTTGATCGCCGCGTCCTGGGCGTTGATCGACGTAACCGGACGCTCCTCGGTCGACGCGGGGCCGCCGGTCGGCGCGGCGCCGAAGCCGGCGAAGAGGATGTGACCCACCGAGCGGTTCATCGCCTTCGCCATCTCGAGCGTGAGGATCGTTCCCGACGAGCCGACGATCGTCCCGCCGACGATCAGGGCGACGTTGTCGAGCGCGAACCCGGCGCCGGCGGCGGCGAGGCCGGTGAGGGCGTTCAGCAGCGAGATCACGACAGGCATGTCGGCGCCGCCGATCGGCAGCACGACGAGATTGGCCAGCACCGCCGCCGCCAGAAGCACGGCGACGAACAGCAGCTCCGGCGGCGTCTCGTTGTCGACCGCAAGGACGACGCAGGCGACGACGATCCCGACGAGGAGGACGACGTTGATGACCTGCTGGCCCGGCGCCTTGATCGGGTGCCCGGGGAGGATCCCCTGGAGCTTCCCGAAGGCAACGTTGGAGCCCCAGAACGAGATCGAGCCGACGACCGCCGAGAACAGGATCGGGACGAACGTCTCGAGCGGGACCTCGATGCTCTGGGCGACGCCGTACCTGAACTCGGCCCAGGCGATCAGCGCCACGGCGCCGCCGCCGAGCCCGTTGTAGAGGGCGACCATCTGCGGCATCGCGGTCATCTGCACGCGCACCGAGGCGACGATTCCGATCGCCGTCCCGATCGCCAGCGCGAGCACGATCAGGCCCCAGTTGCCGATCCCGTCGAGTAGCAGCGTCGTGACGACGGCGATCGCCATCCCGACAGCGGCGATCATGTTCCCCTGGCGGGCGGTCGTCGGGTGGGTGCCGCGACGGATGCCGAGGATGAACAGCGAGAAGCTGACTATGTAGAGCGCGGTGGCTGCGGAGCCACCGGGCTCGAGGACTGCGAGCGCCGTCATGGCTTCGGCGCCTCTTCGCCCCCGGCCTTGCGCGGCTTGCGGGTGAACATCCCGAGCATTCGATCGGTGACGAGGAAGCCGCCGACGATGTTGACCGTCCCGAAGATGATCGCGATCACGCCGATGACGTTGTCGAGCAGCGCGTCGGAGTGGCCGATCACGATCAGCCCGCCGAGCATGACGATGCCGTGGATCGCGTTCGTCTGGCTCATCAGTGGCGTGTGCAGAGTCGTCGGCACCTTCGAGATCACCTCGAAGCCGACGAACGCGGCGAGGACGAAGACTGTGATCTGGGTGATCAGCTCCATCAGCTGCCCTCCTCGCTCGCAGGCGCGCCGACGCCGGCGACCTCGCGGGCCCGCTCGTTTCGGATCTCGCCGCCGTGGGTGATCGTCGCCCCGGCGAGGATCTCGTCGTCGAGGTCGAGGCTCAGCTCCCCCTCCTCGCCGACCAGCAACCCGAGCAGGTTCTCGACGTTCTTGGCGTAGAGCTGCGACGCGTGGGCGGCCATGTCAGACGGAAGGTTGACCGGCGCGATCACCTTGACGCCGTTGTCGGAGACGACGGTCTTCCCCGCCTCGGTGAGCTCGCAGTTGCCGCCGCTGTCGCCGGCGAGGTCGACGATCACCGATCCCGGCTGCATCCCGGCGACCGCGGCGGCGGTGACGAGGACCGGCGCCGGCCGTCCGGGGATCTGGGCGGTGGTGATGATCACGTCCTGCTTCGAAGCGTTCTCGGCCAGCGCCTCGCGAACCTGCTCGTTCTCCTCCTCGGTCAGCGGGCGCGCGTAACCCCCCTCGGCCTCGGCGTCGGGGATGAAGTCGAGCTCGAGCGGGCGACCGCCGAGCGAGGCGATCTGCTCCCAGGCCGCCCGGCGGATGTCGAAGCCGGTGACGACGGCGCCGAGGCGCTTCGCCGTGGCGATCGCCTGCAGCCCGGCGACGCCGGCACCGAGGACGAGCACGCGCGCCGGCGCGACGGTGCCCGCCGCTGTCGTCATCATCGGGAAGAAGCGGCCCGCCTCGCGGGCGGCGAGCAGGGTCGCCGAGTACCCGGCGACATTCGCCTGCGAGGAGAGCGCGTCCATCGCCTGCGCCCGCGTGATCCGCGGGATCGCCTCCATCGCGATCGCGGTAACGCCGCCCTCGGCGAGCGCCTTCGTCGTCCCACCCGAGGTCAGCGGGGCAAGGTGGCCGATCAGAAGCTGCCCCGAGCGCAGCCGCGCGATCTCGTCGGCCGTCGGCACGGCCACCTTGGCGACCGCAACGACGTCCCAGGGATCGCCGATCTCGGCGCCCGCCTCCTCGTACTCGGAGTCGGGGTGACCGGCCTCGGCTCCGGCGCCGGACTCGACGATGGCCTCGACCCCGGAGGACGCCAGCGAGCGCACGACATCGGGGACGAGCGCGACGCGACGCTCGCCGGCGAGGGACTCCTTGGGCACTCCGATCCTCATCGACGGCGGCGGAGACTATCCGACCGGCGGCCGTGCGGGGGGGTCCGACCCGGGTATGGTGGGCAGTGAGCGATGAGCTACGCGAGTGGCCCGCGGGAGGGCACGTGAGCGAGATTCCCACCGGTCCGAAGGCCGTCAGCGCGGTCGAGCTCAAGGCTCAGATCGAAGCCGAGCGCCTCGGCCGGCCGTTCCTCGTCCACCGCAACCGAGAGGGTGAGCAACGGATCGTCACCGTCCCGGTGGACGCCGAGGCGCTCTGGGTGGGCCGCGGCTCCTCGGCTCACCTGCGGCTCGATTGGGACCCGGAGGTCTCCGGCCTTCATGCTCAGCTCGAGCTCGTCGGCGCCGACTGCACGTTGGTCGACGAGGGACTGTCGCGCAACGGTTCGTTCGTCAACGGCGAGCGAGTTATCGGACGCCGGCGGCTCCGCGACGGCGACACGCTGCGCTTCGGGCGCACGGCCGTCCTCTATCGCGCTCCCGAAGCCGGCGAGGACTCGGTCGAGACGGCGCTCTCGGGGGACGCGCTCGACGCGGCCGGCGTCTCCCCTGCCCAGCGGCGGGTGCTGGTGGCGCTCTGCCGGCCGTTCAGGGACGGGCCCGCCTTCGCGACGCCGGCGACGAACCAGGAGATCGCCGCCGAGCTCCAGCTGAGCGTCGACGCCGTCAAGACCCACCTGCGGGCGCTCTTCGAGAAGTTCGAGCTCGGCGACGCGCCGCAGAACCGCAAGCGCCTCGAGCTCGTCCAGCGCGCGCTCCAGAGTGGGCTGATCAGCGAGCGCGAGCTCTAGCCCGGACCCGGGCGAGCCACCACCCTCAGGGGTCGGAGCGACCACCCCTCCGGCGCGCCGGTTCCCGCCCTTGGGCCCCTAGGCGAGACGCCCCGGCGAGAGCAGACTCGCGGCATCGGGAATCAAGCGACGAAAGGAGAACCCGATGACCCGCAACACCACCAACATCAACCCGCAGCCCCGCCGCGCGCGGCGCCTGGCCCTGATCCTGGCCGCCGTCGGCACCGCACTGATGGTCGCGCCGGCGTCCGGCGTCGCGGCGACGAAGTTCGGCTCGGTGCTCAACAAGAGCACCCAGCCCTCGAACTCCGCACCCGCGCACGAGTGCGATCCGCTGATGGGCGACCCGTGCACGCGGATCATGGTCGAGCCCTACGGCCTCCAGCTCGGCGCGAGGGCACCGAAGAACGGCGTGATCAAGAAGATCAGGCTGATCGCCGGCACCCCGGGCAGCTTCCGGCTCCAGCTCGCGAAGGCCCGCCCCAATCCCCAGACGGGCAAGGTGGTCCGAAACGGTCCGCGGATCAAGCACGGCTCCAGCATCACCCCGAACCCGGTCGTCTACAAGGTCCAGGCGTTCAAGGTCAACCTGCCGGTGAAGAAGGGTGACCGGCTGGCGATGAGGACGAAGCGGACGAGCGTCCTGCGCTGCAGCTCGGGCGGCCCGCGCCAGTTCCTGTTCCAGCCCCCGCTGGCGGTCGGTGGACCGTTCAGCACCGCCGACGCAACCGACGGCTGCTGGATGCTCCTCCAGGCGGTCTACAAGTAGGCCGGCCGCGACACGGCCATCGACGGCGACGGGGCCCCGGCGACGGGGCCCCGTCGCGCTGCTACGGCTCGATCCGGGCGACCCGGTCGGCGTCACCGAGGGTCACCCAGAGGAGGCCTCCGGCGGCGGCGATCTCCTCCGGCTTCGGCCCGGTCTCGATCGTCTCGACGACGGCCGGCTCGCCGGCGTCTATTCGCGTCACCGAGCCACCGGTGTTCGCGATCCAGAGCGAGCCGAACGCCGCCAGCGCGCCCTGGGGGCGGTCGCCAACGTCGTCGATCCGGGCGACGACGCGAGCCTGGTCGGGATCGATCCCCGCCACCGAGCCGGCGGCGCGCTCGGTCACCCAGAGGAGACCGCCGGCGAAGGCCATCGACTTCGGCTCGCCGCGGACCTCGATCGCTTGCACCGACCCGTCGTCGGGATCGATCGACGAGACCGAGTCGGAGTCGCGATTCGCGATCCAGACGGACCCTGCGGCCACCGTCGCCTCGCGCGGGAACGCGCCGACGTCGATCGTCTCGACCTGCGCACCGGTCTCGGGATCCAGTCTCGTGACCGTGTTCGCGTCGCCGTTCGTCACCCACACCGAACCGGCGCCGACGGCGACCCCGCGCGGGTAGTCGCCGACCGGAAACGTCGCCACCGACTCGTTCCCGGGCCCGGAACCGGGGCTCACCCTCGCGACGCTGTCCTCGCTGCCCAGCGCGACCCAGAGCGCGCCCGCTCCGAAGGTCGCCTGCTCGGGCGCGCTTCCCCCCGACGCCCTGCCGACGGGAATCCGGCTCACCACCTCGCCCGAGCCGGGGTCGAGCCGGTCGACGGTGCCGGCGGCTCGGGTCGAGACCCAGACGGACCCGGCGCCCGCCGCGGCGCCGACGACGTCGCCCGTGACCGCGATCGGCGACCCGACGAGAGCGGCGCCGGCGTCGGACGCCTCCCCGCCCGGCCGCTCGTCGTCCCCGCTCCGCAGCACCAGCCAGAGGATCGCGACGGCGGCCGCCAGCCCGAGCAGGGCGAGCAGCACGCGACCCGACCGGCGGGAGCGCTCCGTCCGCCGTTCCGGCGGCCGTTCGGGCCGACGAGCGGACTCCGGCCGCGCGAGCGGGCTCTCGACGGTCGACTCCGCGGCGGGCTCCGCCACCTCCTCCTCGCGGGTTGGAGCCGCAAGGCCGGTTGCGACGCTGTGCTCGACGGTCGGCCGGTCGTCGCCCTCGATGACGGCCCGCGCGGCGCGGGCGACGTCGCCCGCCGAGGGAAACCGCTCCTCGGCCGGCTTGCTGAGCGCCCGCCTGATCACCTGGCCGAGCGCAGGCGGCACGTCGGGGGCGTGGGTTTCGACCCGCGGTGGGTCGTCCTCGAGGTGGCCGTAGAGCTTCGCGACCTTCTCGGCCCGGTCGGCGAACGGCGCCCGGCCCGAGAGCATCTCGAACAGGACACAGCCGAGCGCGTAGACGTCGGTCCGCGCGTCGAGTCGATCGCCCCGGATCTGCTCGGGTGCGACGTAGTCGAGGGTCCCGACGAAGGCACCGCTCTGGGTGACGTCGCTGGCGCCCTCGATCGGCTTCGTGAGGCCGAAGTCGGTCAGGTAGCCGTGCTCGGAGTCGCGACGGGGCTCGATCAGCACGTTCCCGGGCTTCACGTCCCTGTGGACGAGGCCGCGCTCGTGTGCAGCGTCGAGCGCCGACGAGACGTGCTCGGCGAGCACCACCGCCCGCTCGGGCGAGAGCCGACCCGCGGCGCGCAGCACCCGGCGCAGGTCGCTTCCCTCGATCAGGTCCATGGTCACGAACAGCAGGCCGTCCTCCTCGCCGGCGTGGTGGATCGGGACGACGTGCGGATGCCGGATCGAGACCGCCGCCCGCGATTCGCGCTCGAACCGGCGCCGGAAGACGTCGTCGTCCGCGAGCTGGGGCGAGATCACCTTCATCGCGACGACGTGGTCGAGCGCCAGGTGCGTCGCGCGATAGACCACTCCCATTCCGCCGCGTCCGGCGACGGACTCGATCCGGTGCCCGGCGAAGTTCGTCCCGGGCTCGAGCTCCGGCATGGCGCGATTATCGCCGTGTTCGATCGAATCCGCAGCGTCTCAGCCGTCGGCCCGGTCGAGGTGAACCGTCGACCGAGCTCGCACGCCGGCGGCGCTCAGGCGGGCCCGGCGGGGGACCGGGCGGAGACGATCCAGGTCGACATCCCGGCGCGGACGCCGTCCTCGCCCTGGTACTCGGAGAGCGCTTCGCGCACGGCGGCTGTGATCTCGGGCAACCGTCGCTGCGCCTCCTCGCCGGCGAGGCGGATGTGCTCGCCCGCCGGCCCCAGGGCCATGACGTAGGCGGCCGCCTCCTCGAGGTCGCGGCCGATCCGGATCGGGATGTCGCAGCGGCGCAGCGTCACGTCGAGGAAGCCGGCGTTGAGCAGCACGTGGCTCGTCGCATCGGCGTTGGCCATCGAGAACGGGCCCGGGCCGCAGGTGAGCTCGTCGGAGTCCTCCTCCTCGGCGACCATCCCCTCGACCACCGTCTCGGCGCGGTGGATCCACGGGTTGTCGAGCTTCTGGCGCCAGACGACCATGCACAGGCGCCCGCCCGGGACCAGCGCCTCACGGATGTTGCGAAGCGCGGCGACCGGATTGGCGAAGAACATCGTCCCGAAGCGCGAGAACGCGTAGTCGAACTGATCGTCGAACGATGTCGCCTCGACGTCGACCACCTCGAAGCGAACGTTCTGTGCACCGGCCTCGGACGCCTCCTCCCGCGCAGCCTCGATGAACCGCGGTGCGGCGTCGACGCCGAGGGCGCTTCCGCCGGCGCCGACGCGCCCGGCGAGCTGGAGGGTCGTGTCACCGAACCCGCAGCCGATGTCGAGCACCCGATCCCCGGTCGCCGGCGGCTCGAGGCGCATCGCCTCGTCCCCGTGCGCTCCGAGGGCGGGGACGATGATGTGGCGGAACTTCCGGAAGCGGTCGAAGAGAACCCCGTCCCAGGCGCCGATCGCCTCCTCGTTCGCGCTCGCGGTCTGATTCGTAGCCACCCCGGCTCCTCTCTGTGGGACCTCCCGCTGAGCGTGAGGGTAAGGCATGCCCCGCCTCGGGCTCAACCAGCCGGGTCGCCGGCGAGCGCCGCGAGGCGCTCGACCGTGTGCAGTCGCTGCTCGCGGTCGAAGTGGGCCGGCGAGCAGATCAGGCGGTCGACGCCGGCCGCGCGCAGCTTCTCGAGCCGGGGTGCGACCTCGTCCTCGGCGCCGACCAGCGCCGTCGCGTCGACGAGCTCGTCAGGGATCGCCGCGTAGGCGTCCTCGCGACGGCCGTCGAGGTAGAGAAGCTGGACCTGGTCGGCGACGTCGCCGAAGCCGAAGCGGTGGGCGAGATCGACGTAGAAGTTCGTGTCGCGGCTTCCCATCCCGCCGAGGTAGAGGAGCAGGCCCGCCTTGACGACGCCGCGGGCGGCATCGAGGTCGCCGTCGATCGCGACCGACATCGACGGCGAGACCTCGAGGTCGGAGCGCGAGCGCCCTCCCTTCGCGAAGCCCGCCTCCAGGTGCTCGCCCCAGGTCTCGGAGAACGCGTCGGCGCTGAAGAAGATCGGGATCCAGCCGTCGCAGATCTCGGCCGCCAGCTCGACCGACTTGCGCCCGATCGCGCCGACGAATATCGGGATCTCGCTGCGGACCGGGTGGAAGTTGAGCTTCAGCGGCTTGCCCTCGCCCGTGCCCCCTTGCACCGGCAGCGTGTAGTGCTCGCCCGAGTACTCGAGCCGGTCCTCGCGGGCGACGATCCGGCGGACGATCTCGATGTACTCCCGCGTCCGTCCCCACGGCTTCCGATAGGGGACGCCGTACCAGCCCTCGGAGACCTGCGGACCCGAGGGGCCGAAGCCGAAGATGAACCGCCCGCCCGAGAGCGCGTCGATCGTCGCCCCCGCCATCGCCGCGGCGGCCGGCGGCCGCGCCGGCACCTGCATGATCGCCGCCCCGAGCCCGATCGACTCCGTCTGCGGGGCGAGCCAGGCGAGGACGCTGACGACATCGGACCCGTACGACTCCGCCGCCCACACCGAGTCGTAACCCGCCGCCTCGGCGGCGCGCACGATCTCCACCGCCTCCTCCCCCTGCGGCCCGATCCCCCAGTAGCCGAGGTTGAGCCCGAGCTTCA
>Ga0299914_10001555_pt1 | contig 15268 bp, 9 predicted proteins | sample RVTome_10_FD_201361 | JGI IMG/M metagenome (GOLD analysis project Ga0299914, IMG submission 201361) | Soil microbial communities from uranium-contaminated site in the Upper Colorado River Basin, Wyoming, United States - RVT153D57 (version 2) ...
GGTCGACGCCCGCAGGGTTCTCGACCTGTTCGACGAGGGCGCCACCGTGGTGCTGCAGGGGATGCACCGTTACTGGCCCCCGCTGACCGACCTGGTCCGCGACCTCGAGCTGACACTGGGGCATCCCTGCCAGGCCAACGCCTACCTGACCCCGCCGGGCTCGCGCGGCTTCGCGCTGCACTCCGACAGCCACGACGTGTTCGTGTTCCAGACCCACGGCACCAAGCAGTGGGAGGTGCACGACGCCACCGGCGTACGCGAGGTGCTGATGGAGCCGGGCACGTCGATGTACCTGCCGACCGGCACCCCGCACGCCGCGCACACGCAGGAGACCGCGTCCCTGCACGTCACGGTGGGCATCAACCAGGTCACCTGGCGCGAGGTCGTCAACCGGACGGTGCAGGCAGCGCTCGACCGTTCCGACCTCGACACCCCGCTTCCCGCCGGATATCCCGAGCATGTCGATGCGTTCGCCGCCGAGCTCGGCGAGATGCTTCGCCGGGTGGGCGCGGAGGTCCTCGCCACAGACGCGCGTACGGCGGCCTCGACCGAGGTCGAACGCTTCCTCACCAACCGGGCGACCGTCGTACGCGGGGGGCTGCGCGACCGGCTGGCGGTGCGCTCGCTGCAGGACCGCACCCAGCTGCGCCGCCGGCCGCAGTCGCCGTGTGTGCTCGTGCCCGACGACGACCGCATCCGGGTGCTCCTGGGCGACCGGGAGCTGCGCGTGCCCACACGGCTCCGGGAGCCGCTCGAGCACATCCGCACCCACCCCGAGCTCCGACCGGCCGACCTCGCACCGTGGCTCGACGCGAGCAGCCGCGCGGTCCTGCTGCGGCGGCTGGTCGTCGAGGGCCTGCTCGAGGTCGTGGAGTGAGCAAACCGTTCCGCTGCGCGGCCGACAGCGTCGCGCTCGCCGAGCCGCTCGCCGGAACCGCGTCGACCGTGCGGCCGTTCCTGCTGCTGGAGTTCCCCGGGCCCTGGGGCGTCGACGCGCTGCGCGGCGGACGCCTGCCGGTCGACGTGGCCGGCGAGCTCGAGCGCCGCTGCGCCGGGCTCGGGGTCAGGCCACTGCTCATCCGCCGGCACGGGCGCTCGCGCACCGACGGGATCCGCTGCTACGCGGCGTATGCCCACCCGGAGCGACCCTGGCTCGAGGCCACCACGCTCCAGGCCGTGGAGGAGGTGCTCGACGTCGACCTCGACCGGCTCCGCCGCGGCGAGTCGCCGGGTCTCGAGGAGCACGGCGACCCGCTGTTCCTGGTCTGCACCCACGGCCGCCACGATGCCTGCTGCGCCGAGCTGGGCCGTCCCATCGCCGCCGCCCTGACCGCCTCGCACCCGGTGCAGACGTGGGAGTGCTCCCACATCGGCGGTGACCGGTTCGCCGGAAATATCCTGGTGCTTCCGGACGGGCTCTACTACGGCAGGGCCGACCGGGAGTCCGCTCCGCGGATCGCCAGGACCCACCTGGAGGGGCACCTGGACCTGAAGCACCTGCGCGGCCGGGCCGGGTTCGGCTTCGCCACCCAGGCCGCGGAGTGGCACCTGCGCCGCCACCTCCAGCTGACCGGCACGGGCCAGGTCCGGCTGGTCGAGCAGCACGTACGCGACGACGTCACCGAGGTGGTACTCGCCGTCGAGGACGGCCCGCGCTGGCGGGTGCGCATCCGGACCACCCGGGGCGCGCCGCACCAGCTCACCTGCCAGTCCGAGCGGCCCCGCCGGGCCCCGCAGTTCGAGCTCGTCGGCCTGGAGACACACCTGTCCAGCGAGCGCGCGTAGCACAACTTCGCCGAACTTTGCAGGGGCCAAGGGTCCCGGGTCCCCCTGGATTTCACATCCGGTTGACGGCGCCTCGGCACTGTTCATCTCAGACGTTGCCGCCCTGTGGGACACCTGCGCATCACTCGATGACTCAGGTGTGGGCGGCTGAGACTGGGGGGCCAACGATGGCGCTTTCGATTACTGCGGCATGCTCGCGTGCAGGCGGTTTCCTGACCCGGCGGTCGGACCGCGCCGGTGCGCGCAGGAGCAGAAAGCGGGTGTCGGTGCTCACCGCGATCACGGTGGCTGCCGCCATGGTCCCCACCGCGGCGATGATGTCACCGGCACAAGCGGCCCCGGTCGGCGCCGGGTTCAACCTGAACGCCGGCGACCTCCGGTTCATCCTCAAGCAGATCAAGCTCTCCGAGCACCACGCGGACGTCTTCAACGCCAGCAGCCCGTGCGCCGGCCTGATCGGGCCCGGGCCCAACCAGATCCCCGAGGGTGGCAACACCCGCGAGCTGCCCTGGGGTCTGCGCACCGTCGACGGCAGCTGCAACAACCTGATGCCCGGTCAGAGCAAGTACGGCTCAGCCGACCAGACCTTCCCGCGCAGGGTTGCCTCGTCGTACATGGACGCCGAGAACTGGGACCCCGACGGACCTGGGCCGGCCCCGGCCGGCCCGACCTCGTTTCAACAGGTCACTGGCGACGTTGCCGACTCCCGCCCGCGCACCATCAGCAACCTGATCGTGGACCAGACCACGGACAACCCGGCTGCGGTCACAGCAGCCGGTCCCGAGGCCGAAGTCGACGAGGACTCTGGTGCCCTCTCGATCCCGAACGTCGCTCCCGACACCGGCCTGTCCGCGCCGTACAACTCCGTCTTCACGCTCTTCGGCCAGTTCTTCGACCACGGCCTCGACCTGGTCGGCAAGGGCGGCAACGGCACGGTGTACATCCCCGTGCGACCCGGTGACGAGCTGTTCGTTCCGGGCAGTCCCACCAACTTCATGGCGCTGTCGCGCGCCACCCTGGAGCCCGGCACCCGAGAGTCGAAGAACCTGACGACTCCCTTCGTCGACCAGAACCAGACGTACACCTCCCACCCGGCGCACCAGGTGTTCCTGCGCGAGTATGCGCTGGCTGCGGGGAAGCCGCTGCCGACCGGACAGCTCATCGAGGGCTCCGCCGGCGGCCAGGCCACCTGGAAGGACCTCAAGGACCAGGCACGCGACCTGCTCGGCATCCAGCTCAGGGACACCGACGTGCTGAACGTGCCGTTGCTGGCAACCGACCCGTACGGCAACTTCATCCCCGACCCGGCCACCGGCTTCCCGCAGATCGTGACCCCCGCGGGTATGCGGTCCGGCACTCCCACGGCACCGGTGGCGACGACGAACGCGGTCCGCACCGGGCACGCGTTCCTCGACGACATCGCGCACCACGCACAGCCGCGCGGCGACCGCAACCCCTCGAACGGCCCCGGGCCGGTGGAGGACCTGGACCCCGACCCCAGCCCGGGCACGACCGATGACGGCATCTTCAGCACCTACGACGACGAGATGCTCGACGCGCACTTCGTCGCCGGTGACGGCCGGGTCAACGAGAACATCGGCCTGACCGCGATCCACCACGTGTTCCACTCCGAGCACAACCGCCTCGCGGGCGCCCAGACCTTGCCCGGCAGCATCAAGAACGTGCTGGTCAACGAGGACCCGACCATGGTCTCCCAGTGGAAGCTGCCCGACGGCTCGTGGAACGGCGAGCGGATCTTCCAGGCGGCGAAGTTCGTCACCGAGATGGAGTACCAGCACCTGGCGTTCGAGGAGTTCGCCCGCAAGGTGCAGCCGATGGTCAACGTCTTCGGTGAAGGGGGCACCGGCTACAACACCGGAATCAACCCTGCGGTCAAGGCCGAGTTCGCACACGCCGTGTACCGCTTCGGGCACTCCATGCTGACCGAGACTGTGGCCCGACGTAACGTCGGCGGCAGCGGGAACAACACCGCGCTCCTGGACGCGTTCCTCCACCCTCAGGCGTTCACCGACGGGGGCCCCGCGGGGCAGCTCAACGCCGACGCGGCCGCGGGCAGCATCTTCCGCGGCATGTCGCGGCAGGTGGGCAACGAGATCGACGAGTTCGTGACCCCGGCCCTGCGCAGCAACCTGCTCGGCCTGCCGCTGGACCTGGCCGCGATCAACATGGCACGGGCCCGGGAGACCGGCGTGCCCTCGCTGAACGCCGCCCGCCGGGTGTTCTACGCGGAGTCGAACAACTCCCAGGTGCGACCCTACGAGAGCTGGGCGGACTTTTCCTTCAGCCTGCGGAACCGTGAGTCGCTGGTGAACTTCGTCGCGGCCTACGGCACGCACAGCAGCATCACCGGCGCGGCGAGCGTGGCTGCCAAGCGCGACGCGGCTACGGCCATCGTGTACGGCGCCGAGGGTCCGGACGGTGTGCTGGCCGACATCGCCACCACGCCCGCGGACGAGAGCGCCGACAACCCGACTGCCCCGGCTCCGGACGACGCGCTCGACTTCCTCAACAGCACCGAGGGCACCCCGTGGGCCAACAGCGCCAACGGCGTGACCGTCACCGGCCTCGACCAGGTCGACCTGTGGATGGGCGGCCTGGCCGAGAAGCAGATGGTGTTCGGCGGACTGCTCGGCTCGACCTTCAACTACGTGTTCGAGCTGCAGATGGAGGACCTGCAGTTCGGCGACCGGTTCTACTACCTGTCCCGGACCGCCGGTCTCAACCTGCTGACCCAGCTCGAGGGCAACTCGTTCGCCGAGATGGTCCAGCGCAACACCGATGTCGAGGGTCTGCCGGCGGACGCCTTCTCCCGGCCGGACTACATCTTCAACATGAGCCAGCTCGGAGCGAGCGGCCCGATCCCGGACGACCCTTCCACCGGGGACTCCGAGAACCCCGTCGTCGAGTCCGACCGAAGCAGCGAGCCCGGCATGCACCTGAACCGGACCGGAGCCCATCTCCGGTACACCGGCCCGGCGCACGTGGTGTTCAACGGCACCGCCGGCGCCGACCGCATGTGGGCAAGCGAGGGGGACGACACGATCCGTGGTAACGACGGCGACGACTGGATGCAGGGCGGCGACGGGGTCGACAGCCTGATCGGCGGCCTGGGCGACGACATCATGAACGACCTGTTCGGCGACGACACGCTCAAGGGTGGCGACGGCAACGACGCGCTGTCGTCGGGCCAGGGCTTCGGCGGCGACCTGAACCAGGGCGGTCGCGGCAAGGACTTCATCGTCGACGGCAACGACCTCACCGAGGCGTTCGCCGGCCCCGGCGACGACTTCGTGCTGGGCGGCGACGACATCGACACCGTCTTCGGTGACGACGGTGACGACTGGATCGAGGGAGGCGCCGGACCGTTCAACCTGCTGCAGGGCGACAACGGCAACCCGTTCCAGGACGACCCCAACGGCGGGCACGACGTCATCGACGGCGACGGCGGCGAGCAGGACTTCGACTCCGAGGGCGGGGACGACATCATGCGACTGGGCCCAGGAATCCAGCGCGCAGAGGGCATGCTCGGTTTCGACTGGGTCACGCACCAGGGCGACCCGCAGGCGGGCGACAGCGACATGCTGTTCACCGGGCTGCTCCCGCCGACGGTCGGAACCCTGCGCGACCGGTTCGACCTGGTCGAGGGCCTTTCCGGGTGGAACCGGGACGACGTCCTGCGCGGCGACTCCGGAATCCCGGCCGAGCTCGCGGGCGCCTTCAACCCCGAGGGCCAGCGGCTCACCCAGGCCGGCATCAACCGCATCAACGGCCTCGCCGGGCTGCTGCCGGCCGGCACCACCAGCCTCACCGACGGCAACATCATCGTCGGCGGGGGCGGCAGCGACACGATGGAGGGTCGCGGTGGCGACGACGTCATCGACGGCGACGCCTGGCTCGAGGCCAAGCTGCGGATCCCCGACCTGTCGGCGGCCGCTGCCCCGGGCGACACCATCCTCGTCGACGGGATGAGGTCGACCGCACTCGTCGAGGGTGGCGTCGAGAAGAGCCTGGAGCAGCTGGTCTTCGCCGGCCGGATCAACCCCGGCGACATCTCGATCGTCCGCCGGATCCGTCCCGGTGCCCCCGGAGCCGACTCCGATACGGCAGTCTTCTCCGACATCCGGGTGAACTACGACTGCCAGGTCGACGACGGTCCGTCCGAGCCCTGCACCGCGATGACGGACGCCGAGATGGCGGCGGGGGGGACGACCACGATCACGCACGTCACCGTCCCACCTGACGAGGAACCCGAAGAGGACGAGCCCGACGACGGCGTCCGGAACGACGGCATCGACACGCTGACCAATGTCGAGCACCTGGTGTTCGCCGACACCCTGCCCCCGGGAGCGCCCGTGATCGGGCCGGCGACCGCCGGCAACAGCTCGGCGACCGTGACCTGGCAGGCCCCGATCATCCGCCCGGCCGCGGTCACGGACTACTTCATCCAGGTGGTCAGGGCAGCGGACAGCGCCGAGGTCGGGGGCCCCCGTCGGGTGGCAGGAAACACGCGCACCACGGTGATCAACAACCTCGCCAACGGCACGGCCTACCGGTTCAAGGTCCGCGCCAGGAACGCAGCCGGCGATGGCCCGTATTCGACCCTGTCCAACGCGGTGACACCGGGGGCCACCGTGCCGGGGGCCCCGACCATCTCCGCGGTCGAGCCCGGCAACCAGCGGGTGACGGTCAACTGGGCAGATGCCGATGACGGCGGCGGCAACATCACCCGCTACCAGGTGCGCGTGACGAATGCGGCCGGGGGACAGATCGGTGACCTGCGGAACGCCTCGGCCACCGCGAACCGGCTGACCGTGACCGGCCTGCGCAACGGCACGACGTACTGGTTCCAGGTCCGCGCGACCAACAACCTCGGCAACGGCCCGTTCTCGGCGGAGTCCCCAGGGACCCCGGGTGCGCTGCCGAGCGCACCGCGCATCGGTACGGCGAGCCCGCGCAGCACCGCGGCGCTGGTCACCTGGCGGGCGCCGCTGAACAACGGCGGTCTTGGAATCAACGACTACCGGATCCGGGTCGTCAACCCCGCCGGCAACCAGGTCGGGCAGCTGCGGACCGTCAACGCCACGACGACGAGCGCACGGGTCGGCAGGCTGGTGGACGGCCGGGCCTACCGGTTCCAGGTCGTGGCGATCAACGAGATGGGCTCCAGCTCCTACTCGGCACTGTCGAACCGGGTGGTCCCGGGCACCCGTCCGAACAAGCCTGTGATCCGCCGGGCGAGCCCGGGTCCGCGGGGCGGCGGCCTCACCGCGACCGCACGGTGGGCGGCTCCGAGGGCGGTCACGCTGCCGCGCCTCACCGGCTACACGGTGGTCGCGATGCGGATGCAGTCGCGGGCGACGAATGCGACGGTTCTGCGCCGGTTCCGTTCGGGCGTCCTGCGGCCCGGTCGCACCCAGCGCAAGTTCGTGCTGCCGGGCGGCGTCTACCGGTTCCGGGTCGTGGCCTGGAACTCGATCGGCCGGAGCCAGCCGTCCGCACCCTCGCGGCCGGTCCGGGCGCGATAGTCGACGCACCACGCGCAGCGGGGGCGGCTTCGGCCGCCCCCGCTGTGTGGTGTGGTGTGGGCCCCCGCGCACCGGTTGAGGCCGACCGCGCGGCGGAGTGACACTCTGAGGCCATGGACGACCTCACCACGCCGCTCGTCGTGGACGACCTCACCGAACTGCGCCGCCGACGCAGCGCGAAGTGGCGCATGTACGGCGACGACGTGCTCCCGCTCCCGGTGGCCGAGATGGACTTCGCGCTGGCTCCGGCGGTGCGCGAGGTGCTCGCCGAGGCGGTGGACCGCTCCGACACCGGCTACGCCGGCGCAGCCGACGAGCTCGCCCGTGCTCTCGCGGGCTTCGCGGCCGAGCGCTGGGGCTGGAAGGTCGACCCCACGTCGGTGGTCCCCGCGACGGACGTCGGCGTCGCCTGCGTCGAGCTGCTGCGCGTCCTCTGCCCGCCGGGCGCGGACCGTCGGGGCGTCGTGGTCAACCCGCCGATCTACCCGCCGTTCTTCCACTGGGTCGAGGAGACCGGGACCGAGCTGGTGGAGGTGCCGTTGCGCCAGGCCGACGACGGGGCCTGGCGGCTCGACCTCGACGCGCTCGCCGAGGCGTTCGCGGCGCGACCGGCGGCGTACCTGCTCTGCAACCCGCACAACCCGGTCGGCCGGGTGCACTCGCCCGAGGAGCTCGAAGCGGTGGTGCACCTGGCCCACGAGCACGACGTGACCGTGGTCAGCGACGAGATCCATGCGCCGCTGGTGCTGCCGGGCGCGACGTTCACGCCCTTCCTCACTGTGCCCGGTGCGGCCGACATCGGCGTCAGCGTGGTCTCGGCCAGCAAGGCGTGGAACCTCGCCGGGCTCAAGTGCGCGGCGATCGTCTCGGCGTCCGAGGCGATGCGCGCGTTGGTCGACCGCCGGCCGGTCGACGCCCGCTGGCGGATCGGGCACTTCGGGATGCTGGCGTCGATCGCCGCCTTCGAGTCAGGAAGCCCCTGGCTGGACGCCCTGCTGGCCACGCTGGACCAGCGCCGCGCACAGCTCGGCGACCTGCTGGCCCAACGGCTGCCGGAGGTGCGATGGGTGCCGCCCGAGGCGACCTTCCTGGCCTGGCTGGACTGCCGGGCGTACGGCGAGGGCCGGGCCCCGCGCGACCGGTTCCTCGAGCGCGGCCGGGTGGCACTCGAGCCCGGCCCGAACTTCGGCGCGCTCGCCGGCGGCTGGGTTCGGCTCAACTTCGGCACCGGCCCCGACATCCTCGAGGAGGCGGTGTCGAGGATGGCCGCAGCAGTCGAGGGTCCGGACACGGTGACCGGCGCGGGCGGGCCTGGTTGAGAATGGCCCGCATGGAGCTCGACGTCGCAGCAGTACGCCAGGCCTTCCCCGCGCTGAGCCACGGGGTGGCGCACTTCGACGGACCCGGCGGGTCACAGGTGCCCACGCCGGTCGCGCAGGCGGTGGCCGACGCGATGGTCGCGGGCATGGCCAACCGCGGGACGGTCACCTCCGCCGAGCAACGCGCCGAGTCGACCGTCGGCGGCGCGCGGCAGGCCGTCGCCGACCTGCTCGGCGCACAGCAGCACGGCGTGGTGTTCGGCCGGTCGATGACGCAGGTGACCTACGACCTGGCCCGGTCGCTGGCCAAGCAGTGGGGACCCGGTGACGAGGTGGTCGTGACCCGGCTCGACCATGACGCCAACATCCGACCGTGGGTGCAGGCCGCGGCCTCCGCAGGTGCGCAGGTGCGATGGGCGGAGTTCGATCCCGAGACCGGCGACCTGCCCGTCACCGCGGTCGCCGATCTGGTGACGCGGCGTACCCGCCTGGTCGCCTGCACCGGCGCCTCCAACCTGCTCGGCACTCGCCCCGACATCGCGGCGATCGCGGACGCGGTGCACCAGATGGGGGCTCTGCTGTACGTCGACGGCGTCCATCTGACCCCGCACGCCCCGGTCGACGTGGGCACGCTGGGCACCGACTTCTACGCCTGCTCGCCGTACAAGTTCTTCGGTCCGCACCTCGGGTGCGTCGTCGCCGACCACGACCTGCTCAAGACCCTGGAACCCGACAAGCTGCTGCCCTCGACCGACGAGGTCCCGGAGCGCTTCGAGCTCGGCACGCTCCCCTACGAGCTGCTCGCCGGCGCCAGCGCCACCGTCGACTTCATCGCCGGTCTGCTTCCCGATGCCGACGGCGGCTCGCGGCGCTCGCAGGTGCTGGCCTCGATGGCCGCGCTCGAACGCCACGAGGACCGGCTGTTCGCCCGGCTGCTCGACGGGCTGGAGGGGATGGACGGCGTCACCGTGCACGGTCGGCCGGCGCACCGGACCCCGACCGCGCTGTTCTCGGTGGCGGGCCGGAGCCCCGCCGAGGTCTACCAGCGGCTCGCCGCGCGCGGGGTCAACGCACCCGCCGGGAGCTTCTACGCGGTCGAGGCGTCCCGCTGGGCCGGGCTCGGCGACACCGGTGGCGTGCGTGCGGGCCTGGCGCCGTACAACGACGACGAGGACGTCGACCGGCTGCTCGCGGGGGTCGCCGACCTCTGCCGGTGACCCGGCAGCCGCTGCCCGAGGACACCAGGCAGGATGGCCTGATGCTGACTCTGGACGAAGCCACCACCCTGACCACCGCCGCGCGGCGGGCGGCCGAGCAGACCGGCGTCCCGATGTCGTTCGCGGTCATGGACGCCGGCGGCCATCTCGTCGCGCTGGCCCGCATGGACGGCGCGCCCTGGATCAGCGCCGACGTCGCCCAGGGCAAGGCCTGGACCTCCGCGGCGTACGGCGTCGCGAGTGCTGCGCAGAAGGACAAGATGGAGCCGATGCCCAACTTCGCCGGCGCCGTCACCGCGATGACCCAGGGCCGGTTCACCCCGCAGACCGGCGCGGTGCCGGTCTACCGCGACGGTGTGCTGCTCGGGGCGCTCGGCGCCAGCGGCGGCACCGGCGACCAGGACGAGGCGGCGTGCAAGACCGCGGTGTCCGAGGCGGGGTTCGCCACCGCGCCCTGAGGCCGGTGGCTAGCCGGGCTGCGGAAGTCTGCTGTTCAAGCTCTGCAGCCGCTCGAGCAACCACGGCGCCACGTCGTCGCCGAACGCGGTGTCGAGACCGGCGTAGCGCAGGCCCACCAGCACCAGGGCCAGCACCGCCAACGCGAGCCCGAGCGTCGAGACGGCACTCCCGGCGGTGTCCGGCGCCCGGGTTGTGACCATCGCGGCGACCCCGCAGCCCAGCGACAGCACACCGAGCACGAGCGTGACCGAGAAGAACGCCGAGAACGGCGCGGCCATGACGGCACCGAGCCCGAGCAGCAGGGCCGCTTCCGCAGCCACCGACATGTGCACCGATGACTCCGGCGACACTGCCATCAACGTGCGCAGTCCCACGTCCTCGGCTGGACGACCCGGGGTGGTGGCCATGCCCCCAGAGTATGCCCGCGGTGCCCGGGCGGGTAGGTGTTCGCCACGCGTAAACCCGCAGGTCATCTGGCACATGGACCGCAGTCGGTCCGCGTCCTAGAGTCGGCTGCCATGAGGTCAACCCGGCAGCTCACGGTCCTCGTCGTCGGCGTGGTCGGCGCACTCTCGCTCGCCCTCGCGGCCCTGCCGGCGCCGACCGGTGCCGCGGCCGCCGACCCAGGGCTCGGACTGGGGGCCAAGCGCCTCGACGAGAGGCGCACGACCCAACGCCTGCAGCCCGGCGTCACCCTGACCACGATCGTGCGCGGGCACCCCGACCCGCACGCCGCCTGGACGATCGAGATCGCGGTGCCCGAGGACGGCTCACCCGACCCCGACGCCCCGGCGACGGCCATCGTCGACCGGCGCAGCGCCGAGCAGACCGCACGCCGGGTCCGCGAGGCGGGGTACGCCGCGCGCGTCGAGCCGGTGCGGACCGGGCGGGTCGCCGACTACGGCGGCCGGCTCGGCTACCGGGTGCGGATCGGGCGCTACGCGGCGAAGGAGGAGGCCGACGGGGCGCTCGCCCGGATCAGCGAGCAGACCGGGCTCGGCGGTTCCAGCGTGTTCACCGGCTGGGACCCGCAGGCCGGCTCCACCGGACCGTGGCGCATCCGGGTTCTCAGGGTCGACCCGCGCTCGTTCGAGGGCAGCCTGGTCGGCTCCTACGGGCCCGACCTGGAACGTCGCGAGAAGACCAGCGAGCTCGCCGCCCTGCGGGCCGCGACGGCCGCGGTCAACGCCGGGTTCTTCGTGCTCGACCCGGCTGCGGGCGCACCCGGCGACCCGGCCGGCGCCGGCGTCTACGGGGGTGCGCTGCTGAGCGAGTCCGTGGACGGGCGGCCGGTGTTCGTTTTCGGTGCCGACGGGCGGCGCGCCGGCGTACGCCGGGTGCACTGGACCGGCACCGCGCGACGCGGTACCGAGTCGTTGGGCCTCGACGGCGTCAACCGCGTCCCCGGCCTGGTCCGCAACTGCGGCGGCACCGGCGACAGCCCCACAGACCGGCCGTTGCACGACGTCACCTGCACCGACGGCGACGAGGTCGTGGCCTTCAGCGGCGAGTACGCCGCACGTACGCCCGAGGGGCCGGGTGCCGAGGTCGCGCTCGACGCCCGTGGCGTGGTCGTGGACGTGCGCTCGGCGCGCGGGGGCGTCGTACCCCCGGGAGGTCGCACCCTGCAGGCCACCGGGGCGCAGGAGGCTCGGCTGCGTTCTCTGGCACCGCTGGGCAGCCGCGTCCGGTTGTCCACCCGCCTCGCCGGTCCCGGCGGGCGGCCGCTGCCGACGTCGGCGTCGACGTACGCGCTCAACGGCGGGCCGGAGCTCGTCGACAGGGGCCGTCCACATGCGACTCCGCGTGCCGACGGCATGGTGCACCCCGGCGACCCGAGCTTCTACTACGGCTGGGCGCACAAGCGGAACCCGCGCACGCTGGCCGGCACGGACGCGGCCGGGCGGATCCTGTTGGTCACCGTCGACGGCCGCAGCACCGCGAGCATGGGGCTGTCGGTGGCCGAGAGCGCCGCGCTCGCACACGACCTCGGCATGCGCGAGGCGGTCAACCTCGACGGGGGCGGCTCGACGACGATGGTGGCCCGCGGCGGGGTGGTCAACCAGCCCTCCGACCCCACCGGAGAGCGACCGGTCGGTGACGCTGTGCTCGTCCTGCCGCGGTAGTCCCGCAGTCGGGGGCCTCTTTCCACCGAGGCCTGTCTTAGGCTAGCCTTACCTACCATGATCGTCTGCCACTGTGGCGTCGTGAGCGACCGCGACGTCAGCACCGCCGTCGAGGACGGCGCGCGCTCCCTCACCGAGGTCTGCCGGGCGACCGGCGCGGGGCAGAGCTGTGGCGGATGCATATTCTCGGTCAGGCGAATCCTGTGTCAGCATGGGGCGGTCGTTGTCCCATCTGTCCCGGAGGTTGCAGGTGCAGCCAGTTAGCCCACGCGTTGTGGAGCTGTTGAACGAAGCCCTTACTTTCGAGCTGACCGTCACAAACACCTACTTCCTCCACGCCCGCATGCTGGACAACTGGGGCCTGAGCCGGCTCGGCAAGGTCTACTACGACATCTCGATCGACGAGATGCGCGACGCCGACTCGCTCATCAACCGGATCCTGATGTTCGACGGGCACCCCAATGTGCAGAAGCTGAACGCGATCAGCGTCGGCGAGGACCCCGCGGAGATGCTGCGGCTGGCCCTGGACAGCGAGACGGCGGCGGTCGCACAGTTCAACGCGGCCGCGAAGGAGTGCCACGACCTCGGCGACCACGGCACCGCCGCCGTCTTCGAGGAGATGGTGCGCGACGAGGAGAAGCACGCCGACTGGTTCGAGGCCCAGCTCGACGCGATCGAGCGCGTCGGCGTGCAGCAGTACCTCGCACAGCACGTCGACGCGGGCAACAAGCCCGACTGAGCCCGCGGACGAGTACGCCCTTGCGCCGAGAAGGGGGCCTCAGGGCCGCGGGTCGGCCGCGTCGTAGCGCACGAACCCGCGTTGCGTCAGCGCGGCCACGAGCACCCCGACGACGCAGGCCGCTCCCCCGAGCAGCAGCGCCAGCTGCTCGGTGGTGGCAGCGGCCAGCGACCCGACCACGAAGTCGCCGAGTCGTGGCCCTCCGGCCACCACCACCGTGAACACGCCCTGCAGCCGCCCGCGCAGCTCGTCGGGTACGGCGGACTGCAGCATCGTGGACCGGAACGCCGAGCTCACCATGTCGGCTGCGCCGGACAGCGCCAGGAACAGCAGCCCGACCCAGAGCAGGTCGGTGAGCCCTACCGTTCCGACTGCTGCGCCGTAGGCCATCACCGCCAGCACGATCGCCAGCCCGTGCATGCGCACCCGGCCCACCCAGCCGGACAGCGCGAACGCGCACAACGCCCCGACCGCCGGTGCGGCCTGCAGCAAGCCGACGGTGCCGGCAGCCCCGCCGTACACCAGCACGGCCAGCGCCGGGAACACCGCGCGCGGGTTCGCGAGCACCATCGCGCACATGTCGGCGACGAACGACGTCCGCAGGTTCGGCGCCTGCCGCAGGAACCGCAGGCCCTCGAGGACCGACGACAGGCCCGCTCGGCGGGACACGCCCTGCGGAGGCACCGGCGGCAGCCGGAACAGGGCGTACAGCGCCGCGGTGAACGTCAGCACGTCGGCGGCGTACGCCGCCGCGAAGCCACCACCCTGGATCAACAGTGCACCGACCAGCGGTCCCACCGTGATGCCGAGATTGAACGACGCCATGTTCAGCGCGTTGGCCGCCGGCAGCATCTCGGTCGGCAGCAGCCGCGGGATGATCGCTGACCGCGTGGGGTTGTTGACCGCGAAGCAGGCCGCCTGCATCCCGACCACGACGTAGAGCAGCCCGACGCTTCGCACCGACAGCAGCGCCTGCAGCATCAGCACGATCGACAGCACCCACAGCCCGGTCGACGAGGCCAGCGCGAGCCGGCGGCGGTCCATCGAGTCCGCGATCGCGCCGCCGTAGAGGCCGAACACCACCAGCGGCACGAGCGCGCACAGCCCGACCAGGCCCACGGAGAACGACGACGACGTCAGTGCGTACACCTGGATGGAGACGGCGACCACGGTCATCTGCTGGCCGAGCTGGGAGACCACCGACCCGAGCCACAGCCGGCGGAAGTCACGCGAATGCTGCAGCGGCCTGATGTCGGTGAGCACGCTGCGCATGCGCGATCGGATCGGCACCGGGACACTGTCGCACGAGCGTCCGGACGCGCCGGATCAGCCTGTCCCCATGCTGTTGTCCGCGCTGGCGCGCCCGCGTGGATATCGCCTTGTGCAGAAGACGAGGGCCGACGTAGCCTCGCTCTACACGGGAAAGGAGGTGGTCTGGCAGATGAATTCTTTGCGGACTCGTGAGGTGGCTGCTCACTAGCAGCTTCACCGGCAGTTCCCAACAGCCGTAGTCGAGCGGCTGGTGAATACTCAAGCAGTCACCCGACCCGCGGGCGCGCCGGATCAGTCCGGCCGGCTACCTGCATCGCAGGACGCCCGCGGGTCGCTGCACGTCCGGACCCGCCCAGACCCGCGGCCGTCTCTCAGGCCGCCCGTCTCTCAGGCCGCACGTCTCTCAGGCCGCACGTCTCTCAGGCCGCACGTCTCTCAGGCCGCCCGAATCTCAGGGCGCCAGACGTTCCACCGTCCAGCCACCGGCCTCGCCGCTGCGGCGGTACCGCAGCCGGTCGTGCATCCGGTCGGCCCGGCCCTGCCAGAACTCCACCGCGTCGGGGTCGACCACAAACCCGCCCCAGTCGTCCGGCCGCGGCACGGGCTCGGTCGGCCGCCACCGCGCCTCCGCCTCTGCGTACGCCGCCTCCAGCGCGTCTCGGCCCGGCACGACCGAGGACTGCGGCGACGCCCAGGCGCCGACCTGCGCGCCACGAGGCCGGGTGGCGAAGTACCGGTCGCTGACCGACGCGTCCAGCCGGCGGGCCACCCCCTCGACGCGCACCTGGCGCTGCAACGGCTCCCA
>Ga0299914_10001556_pt1 | contig 15265 bp, 11 predicted proteins | sample RVTome_10_FD_201361 | JGI IMG/M metagenome (GOLD analysis project Ga0299914, IMG submission 201361) | Soil microbial communities from uranium-contaminated site in the Upper Colorado River Basin, Wyoming, United States - RVT153D57 (version 2) ...
CGGTGAGCAAGTTCGTCTTGCACCTGCAGGCCGGCAAGAAGAGCCTTTTGGTCGCCTCCCGCAACCTCTGCAAAGGCCCGCAGCGGGCGCGGATCGCGATGAGCGCCCACAACGCCAGGCAGGTCCTCCTGCAGCCGAAGATCCGGATTCCCTGCCGCAAGCAGCGCAAACGTGGCAAAGGCAAACGCCGCAACAGGGCGGCGGTCAGCGCGGCGGTGAGCAGGCCCTAGGGCAGCGCGCCGACCGAAGAGCAAGCGACGACCCCGCCACGACAAAGCAGTGAACCCCGGTCACGTCCCCGGCGGCCTGAGAGCTGCCGGGAAGGGAGGCAAAAAGTGAGCGTCCACTCGATCCGCCGAACCCTCAAGAGCGCAGCCGCAAGCGCGATGCTGATCCTCCTGTCGGCGGCCCCCGCGTGGGCCGCCGAGGCCACCCCCCGCGAAGTCGCCGACTACGGCAAGGCCTTCGGCGTCTCGAAGGCAAAGGCCGAGGCCAACCTTGAGGCCCAGGAGCGTGGCACAGGGATCACCGATGAGCTCGAAGACAGGCTCGGCCCCGAATACGCCGGCGTCTGGTTCGACAACGAGGCTGGCGAGTTCGTCGTCCCCGTCCTCGCCAACGACCGCGCCCAGGCCAACCTCACCAAGGCCGGCGCAGAGCTCGCCGAGCAGGGTCTGGCGGGCGATTACCGCACCGAGGCCGCTCAGTCCAGCTGGGATGCCCTCGAAGCAGCCCAGGAGGAAATCGACGCCCAGCTCCCCGGCCTCACCGAGCCCGGCCAGGCCCGCACCTCCCTCGACGCCGCCGCCAACGCCGTGGTGATCGAGTTCTCAGGCCAGACGACCCGCCAGGAAGAAGCCGCGCTCAGGGCCCTGGCGGGCAAGGCCGGAGTCGCGGTCGAGCTGCAAAAGAGCGATCAACCGCGATTCGAAGCGAGCATCTCAGCCTGCAACTCGAGCTTCTACTGCGGGGACCCGCTCCGCGGCGGGGTCAAGCTCAACTACCACAACGGCCCCACGGTCTGCACGATCGGCTTCCGCGCCCGGGGCTTTGACTCCAAATGGTATGTCCTGACCGCGGGGCACTGCCTCAACAAATGGTGGGAACCGGTGATCCACTGGGCCAGCAAGGACGACAACAACACCCAGCACTACATCGGCCAGCTGGCGGACTTCGAGTTCCCCGGCCACGACTGGGCGAAGATCGACGCGACCGGCTCCGATTGGGATATCCCCGGCTGGACCTCGAAGGTCGCCAAATGGAACAACTACCTGAACCAGAACTTCCCGGCGATCGTCAACGAGCACTACCCGATCGACGGCGAAGCAAACCCCTACCAAGGCCAGTTCGTCTACCACACCGGGATCACGACCGGCACCTCGGGGGGCGAAGTCAAAACGACGAACCAGACCCTGACCGAAGTCGGAACCCAATACGGCAAAGTGACGATCACCAACCTCGCCCGCGTGGAGTCGACCGCAAACGAAGACGTCTGCGTCGACAACGGCGACAGCGGCGGGCCGGTATACGCCCAGTCGACCGGCCTCGGCCTGTTGAGCGTCGGCGAAAACGCCTTCCCTGGTATTCCCTGCTTTGACTCCAAGTACTGGTTCGTCAAGCTCCCCGAAGCCACATCGGACCTCGGCGTGAGCGTCTACGGTGGCCCGCCCAGCGTGACCACCGGCTCGGCCACCAACGTCGGGCCCTACCAGGCGACCCTGCACGGCGACGTCAACCCCAACGCCTGGATAACCCATTCGCGCTTCGAATACGGCAAGGGAAGCTATTCTCACTCGACCCCCGAGTACTACGACAGCAGCGGCACATCGTGGATATCGCGCAGTCGCACCGTGACCGACCTCGACCCTGCTTCCAGCTACCAGTTCCGCATCAAGGCGACCAGCGCCCTGGGCACGACCTACGGCTCCAAAGGGACCTTCGAAACCCCGCCCGCCCCGCCCAAAGCCACGACCGAAGCAGTCTCGGGCGTCCACGTCGCCGAAGAAACCGGCAAGGCGACCCTGAACGGCCAGGTCAACCCCGGCGGCGCCCAGACCGACTGGCGCTTCGAATGGGGCACGGTGGCAAGCGGGCAGTTCCCCAACAGCGTTCCCGTCCCCGACGGGGACGCGGGCAGCGGGATCGCCTTCGTCCCGGTGCAGGGGGGCATCGAAGGGCTCAAAGGCCTGACCGAATACCACTACCGCCTCAGAGCCGAGAACTCGGAGGGGACCGTCACCAGCTCGGTGGCGAAATTCACGACGCCGGACTGGCGCCCCGAAGTCAGTGCCGACGATGTCGGCCCCGAGGGCCCGTATGCCCACGAAGGAACCGGCAAAATCAGGCTCTCGGGCGACGTCAATCCCAACGGCTTCGCCACCAAATACCACTTCGAGTGGGCAACCCAGGAAGAATTCGAAGCCGAAGAATTCAACAACTCCTCACCTGAGGTCGAAGTCGGCAACTGCGTCTGCGACGAAGGGGTCGAACAGGTCGTCGAAGGGCTCAAAGGCTCCACCACCTACCACTACCGCCTGGTCGGTGAGAACGCCGAAGGCAAAAAGACCGACACGAGCAGCGACACCTTCAAAACGCCCAACTGGAAACCGAGCGCCTTGGCCGACGCCGGCGACGTCGGCGCCGAAGAGGCCACGCTGGTCGCCTGGATCGTCTCGGACAGCTTCGCGACGACCTATCGCTTCGAATGGGCCGATCAGGAGGAATTCGAAGCCGAAGAATACGGGCACGTCATCGAAGGCGAAGAACCGATCGCCACGACATTCGAAAATCGCGCCATCGAAGTCAGTGCGCCGATCGACGGGCTGAAGCGATGGGAGACCTATCACTTCAGGGTGGTGGTCGAAAACGCAGAAGGAACGGGCGGCGGCGGCGATCGCCAGTTCACCACCTCCACCGGGGGCTTCAAGGCGACCGACTACCCGACCACCGTGACCGCGACCCCAGAAGGGACTTTCGTCGTGTCGATGACGAGCCTGGGCCTGTCGCTCCCCTGCACCGCTCCGACGCTCGAAGGCACGATCGAAGGCGGCGAAGAATCCTTCGAAGAGGGAAACGACAGGCTCACGACTAGCGCGTCGGGCTCCTTTGAATGCGAAGCCCCTCCGCATGGCGCCATCTGGACGATGGAGATGAACGGCTGCAGCTTCCAGCTCGATCCCGGCTACGGGAGCGAATCGAGCTTCGGAGGGGAACTGAACATAGGCCCCCCGGGCTGCGGGCCCGTCAGCTTCGGCAACGCCTCCTGTCAACTCTCGATCCCCCCGCAGATCGGCCGCGACGCCGCCTTTCTGAACGAAGGCGGGGGGTGGTTTGGACAGAAGGTGAAAGCCACCGTCGCCATCGAAGACCTTCGCTATGAGATGGAAGGCGGCGGCTTGTGCGGTGTCGGCACGAAGGCAGACGGCGGCATCTCCGGCACCTGGACGCTCGAGGGCGAAGACGAAGAAGAAGAACCCGCCGGGGTATGGGTCAGCCCGTTCGTCGGCGGTGGCCCTGGCGCCAGCGGTGAAGTGACGGAGGTGACCGCTACGACCGCGCTCTACGAGGGCTCGATCGTGACCCTCGGAGACTTTGCGGTCTGGGGCATCGAGTACGGGACTACGGATTCCTATGGCTCGATCGCGCCGGGCGGGGTCATCCCGGAGGGAAGCGAAGATCCCGTCGAAGTGGAAGCCGAGCCCGAAGAATTGATGCCGGAGACTACCTATCACTATCGAGTCGTTGCCTTGAACGACCAAGGGATCACCTACGGCGACGATGAGACCTTCACCACCGGAGCGTTCCGCCCCACCCAGTTCGCGGCTGCCGAATACCCCGCCACGATCGAGGGCGCCAACGACGTCTCGGTGGACTTCGAAATGCCCTCGGAGGGAATCTCCTTCAAATGCGAGGTGGCCGAGCTGTCGGGCTCTATCTCAGAAGGCACGAGCGCCCTCAGCCTCGCCCCGGCGCTCTCGGGCACCGAAGAAAAACCCGAAGCCGCCCACTGCAACTCGACAATGGGCACCCTCATCGTGAAGCCCAACAGCTGCGAGCTGCTCTTCGGCGTCGACAACGCAGGCCCCCCATACAGCGGCGGCCTGGAGATCGCCTGCGCCGAAGAAGGCGATCAGATCGAATTCGTGGGCAGCTCCGGCTGCCACGTGAAGATCGCCCCCCAGGTCCCCGGCGGCTCGCTCGCCTACGAAAGCGCCGCGGGCAAAGTCAGCGCCGAAGGGTCCGCGACTGAAGTCCAATGGACCGCCCCCGGCTTCGTCTGCGGCATTGGCGGCATCGCCAAAGAAGGCGAAGACGGGGTGCTGGCGGTGGACGCGAGCCTCGAAGCCCGAAACGAAGCAGAAGAAGCGACCGATCTGTTCGTCTCGCCCCCCGAAGAGGTGCCCCTCTTCATGGCGGGCGAAGAAGGCAAAGAAGGCGACGAGCCACGGATCGAGGCCCTCGGGTACCCCGCCACGATCGAGGGCGCCAACGACGTCTCGGTGGACTTCGAAATGCCCTCGGAGGAAATCTCCTTCAAATGCGAGGTGGCCGAGCTGTCGGGCTCTATCTCAGAAGGCACGAGCGTCATCAGCCTCGCCCCCGCGCTCTCAGGCACCGAGGAAAACCCCGAAGCCGCCCACTGCGCATCGACATTGGGCACCCTCACGGTGCAGCCCAACAGTTGCGAGCTCCTCTTCGGCGTCGACAACGCAGGCCCCCCATACAGCGGCGGCCTGGAGATCGCCTGCGCCGAAGAAGGCGATCAGATCGAATTCGTGAGCAGCTCCGGCTGCCACGTGAAGATCGCCCCCCAGGTCCCCGGCGGCTCGCTCGCCTACGAAAGCGCCGCGGGCAAAGTCAGCGCCGAAGGGTCCGCGACTGAAGTCCAATGGACCGCTCCCGGCTTCATCTGCGGCTTTGGGGGCATCGCCAAAGAAGGCGAAGACGGGGTGCTGGGGGTGGACGCGAGCTTGGCGGCCATCTATGGAGGGTGACGGGGCTCCCTGGCGGGATCAGCACGAACTAGGCTTTCGGTCATGCACCGGAGCCCCAACGCCGACGAGGCCGCGGCGATCGCCGCGGCCGTCGCGCGCTTCGAGGCGGACACCGCTCCGCTCGACGCGGCAACGGGGAAGGCGGTCGGCCGGTGGCAGCGAGCGGCGCTGGTCGAAGGGGTCGGCGCGAAGGGCACAGTCCAGCAGCACCTGGAAGGAGGAGTCCAATGGCAGTCGTGAAAATCATCGAGCTGGTCGGCAGCTCGAAGACGTCGACCGACGACGCGGCGAAACAGGCGCTCGCTCAGGCACAGGGCACGCTGCGCAACATCCGCGCCGTCGACATCGTCTCCACCGGGATCCGCGGCGAGAACCTCGACGAGTACCGCGCCCACGTGCGGGTCGCCTTCCTGGTCGAGGGGACCGAGGTCGACTAGATGAGCGATGAGACACAAGAGATCTCCCGCGAGGAGGCGCGGAAGCTGATCGAGGACGGGGCGCAGCTGGTCGACGTGCGCGCCGGGCACGAGTGGGAGGCGGGGCGGATCGCCGGCGCCACCCACCTGCCGTTGGACGAGCTGGCCGAGCGGACGGGCGAGCTCGACACCGACCGCCCGGTCGTCCTCTACTGCCGCGGCGGCAACCGCTCGACGATGGCGACCGACGCGCTCGCCGCGGCCGGCTTCGACGCGGCGAAGCTGAGCGAGGGGATCGTCGGCTGGGCCGAGGCGGCCCTGCCGCTGGAACCGGAGGGCGGCTACGTCGCCGAGTCGGGCGAGGCCGCGGCCGTCCTGCAGGCGCGCAAGAAGGCGTCGCAGAGCTAAATACCTTAATCCCGGTCCGGTTTTGCTATTTTCCTTCGAGTGGAGGTCGTCGTAGACGAGGACAAGCAGCAGCGCGGCAAAGGCCGGACGGGCTCGCTCGAGAACCCGGAGACCTACGAGAACGTCCCGGGCCACGTGATCCCGATCATCGAGCGCGAGTTCGACGATTTCGACAACGAAGCCGAGCAGTTCCTCGGCGGCGCGTTGGCCGAAGACCAGTTCATCGGCTTCCGCCTCAAACAGGGCGTCTACGGGCAGCGCCAGCCCGACGTGCAGATGGTCCGCGTCAAGCTCCCCTTCGGCGGCGTCACCCCAGCGCAGATGGAGGCCTTCGCCGACGTGGTCGAGAAGTGGGCGCCCTTGAACAAGGGCCACATCACGACCCGGCAGAACATCCAGATCCACCACGTGCCGTTGCGCGACATGGAGTCGCTGCTGCGGGAAATCTCCGCAGTCGGCCTCTCCTCGCGCGAGGGCTGCGGCAACACGGTGCGCAACGTCACCGGCGACCCCTGGGCCGGCGTCGCCGCCGACGAGGTCTTCGACCCGACCCCCTACGCCGGCGCCTACGTCCGCTACTTCGTCCGCCACCCGACCACGCAGCTGATGCCGCGCAAGATCAAGACCGCCTTCACCGGCTCCGACGAGGACCGGGCGATCACCGGCATCCACGACATCGCCTTCCTCAGCCGCGAGCGCGACGGCGTCAGGGGCTTCGAGGTCCGGGTCGGCGGCGGCACCTCGATCATGGCCCGCGTCGCGCCCACCCTCTACGAGTTCGTCGAGGCCGACAACGGCGACTACCTCAAGGTCGCCGAGGCGGCGCTGCGGATCTTCGACCGCCAGGAGTGGCTGCGGGCCAACCGCGCCCGCGCCCGGATCAAGGTGCTGATCGACAAGATCGGCATCGACGCCTTCCGCGAGCAGGTCGAGGAGGAGCTGGAAGGCGAGTGGGTCGAGGAGCGCGACTTCGGCCCGGAGCTGGTCGAGCGACTGCGCTTCGACGACGAGGAGGAGGAGCGCGCCCCCGAAGCGCCGCCCGCCCCGGCCTCTCCCAACGGCGACCGCTCCGAGCTCGACCGCTTCATCGAAGGCAACGTGCAGCCGCAGCGCCAGGAGGGCTTCGTCGCGGTCGAGGTGAAGATCGACCGCGGCGACCTGACGCCCGAGCAGTTCCGCGGCCTGGCGGCGATCATGCGCGAGCTCACCGGCGGCTACGCGCGCAGCACCGTGCAGCAGAACCTCGTCCTGCGCTGGGTGCGCGACGAGGCGCTGTACGAGGTCTGGGAGCGGCTCAAGGGCCTCGGCCTGGCCGAGCCGGGCGCGCGCGAGGTCACCGACGTGGTCAGCTGCCCCGGCACCGACAGCTGCAAACTCGGCATCACCAGCTCGATGGGGCTCAACCGGGCGATCAAGCAGCGGCTCGAGCAGATGGAGATCGACGACGAGCTGACCCGCAAGGTCCACATCAAGATGAGCGGCTGCCCGAACGGCTGCAGCCAGCACCACATCGCCAACATCGGCTTCTACGGCGCCTCGCTCAAGGTCGGCGGCCGCCAGATGCCCGCCTACATCCCGCACATCGCCGGCAACTACGAGGGGGGCGAGGTCGTCTTCGGCACGCGGCTGAAGTCGCGCCTGCCGGCCAAACGCGTCCCCGAGGCAGTCGAGCGCTGGCTGCGCCTGTATGAGGGCGAGCGCGAGGAGGGCGAGGAGTTCAACGCCTTCGCCGAGCGGGCCGGCGCGGGGCGCTTCGAAGCGGAGATCAAGGACCTGACCCTGCCCGCCGAGTTCAGCCTGGAGACGATGCAGCAGTTCATCGATTGGAGCCGCCAGAGCCCCTACAAGGTCGAGCGGGGCGAGGGCGAGTGCGCGATATGAGCCCCGTAGCCGCGACAACGCTGGACATCGACGCCGAGGCGGTCGCCGCCGAGCTCGAGCCGAAGAACGCACAGGAAGCGATCGAGTGGATGTTCGAGACCTTCGGCGATAGCCACTACATCGCCTGCTCCTTCCAGAAGACCAGCTCGGTCACCGCCCACCTGGCCAGCCAGGTCAACCCCGGGGCGCGCTTCTTCTACCTCGACACCGACGTCCTCTTCCCGGAGACCTATGAGACCCGCGACCGGCTCGCCGAGCACCTGGGGATCGAGTTCGACCGCTTCCACAACCTGACGATCGACGAGCAGGCCGCCCGGTACGGCGACGAGCTCTGGAAGCGCGACCCGGACGCCTGCTGCGGCCTGCGCAAGGTCGAGCCGATGCGGCGCGCGCTCTCTTCCGTAGACTGCTGGCTCGCCGGAGTCCGGCGCGAGGACTCGGCCAGCCGCGCCAAGACCCCCAAGCTCGGCTGGGACAAGCGGTTCGAGCTGTGGAAGCTCAACCCCCTCGCCGACTGGACCGAGCGCGACGTCTGGAACTACATCCGTGAGCACCAACTCCCGTACAACCCGCTGCACGACCGCGGCTACCCGTCGATCGGTTGCACCCACTGCACCAAGCCGGTCGGGCCGGGCGGCTCGCCCCGCGCCGGTCGCTGGGCGGGCCTCGAGAAGACCGAGTGCGGGATCAACTGAGGGCCTCCAGGCGGCCCGCTGACCACCCTTCCCCGACCGAGATAGGTAGACCCGCATGAGCGAGACCGCGACCGAGCTTTCCCTGACCCTCTCCGAGCGCCACACCGCCGACTTCGAGATGATCGGCAACGGCGGCTTCGCGCCGCTGAGCGGCTTCCAGGGCGCCGCCGACTGGGAGCGCGTCTGCGCCGAGATGCGCACCGCCGACGGCGAGTACTGGCCGATCCCGATCACCCTCGCCAGCGACCTCGACTGCGCGGCCGGCGACGTCGTCGCGCTGAAGAGCGACGAGGGCGAGCCGCTCGGCCGCCTCACTGTCGAAGAGATCTTCGAGCGCGACACGAAGCGCGAGGCCGAGCAGGTCTACGGCACGACCGACGAGGCCCACCCCGGCGTCGCGGCGATCTACGAGGAGGGGGCGCGCTGCCTCGCCGGGCCGATCGAGGTCGACGCGCTGCCCGGCCACGAGGACGCCTTCATGCGCCGCTACCTCACCCCCGAGCAGTCGCGCCAGGCCTTCGCCGAGCGCGGCTGGAAGCGGGTTGTCGCCTTCCAGACCCGCAACCCGATCCACCGCGCCCACGAGTACCTGACCAAGGCGGCGCTGGAGACCACCGACGGGCTCTTCATCCACCCGTTGATCGGCAAGACCAAGGCCGGCGACATCCCCGCCGACGTGCGGATGCGCTGCTACGAGGTCCTGATGGAGAACTACTACCCCCAGGACCGCGTCATCCTCGGCGTCTTCCCCTCGAAGATGCACTACGCCGGGCCGCGCGAGGCGATCCTGCACGCGATCGCCCGCCGCAACTACGGCGCCACCCACTTCATCGTCGGCCGCGACCACGCCGGGGTCGGCGACTACTACGGCACCTACGACGCGCAGAAGATCTTCGACGAGATCGACGTCGAGGAGCTCGGCATCGAACCGCTCTTCTTCGAGCACAGCTTCTGGTGCAACGAGTGCGAGGGGATGGCCTCGGGCAAGACCTGCCCGCACGGCTCCGACGCGCACGTGTTCCTCTCCGGCACCAAGGTGCGCGAGATGCTCGGCGCCGGCGAAAGGCCGCCGCATGAGTTCTCGCGCAACGAGGTCGCCGACATCCTGATCGACGCTTACAAGGAGGACTGACGCAGCGATGGCAGACGAGAATGGCTTCACCCTCTGGTTCACCGGGCTCTCCGGGGCGGGTAAGACGACGATCTCGCGGCTGCTGGAGGGGCATCTGCGCGAGCGCGGCTCGAAGCTGGAGATCCTCGACGGCGACGTGGTGCGCGAAAACCTCTCCAAGGGGCTCGGCTTCTCCAAAGAGGACCGCGACACCAACATCCGCCGCATCGCCTTCGTCGCCGACCTGCTGAGCCGCAACGGCGTGCCGGTGATCACCGCGGCGATCTCCCCCTACGCGGAGATCCGCGCCGAGGCGCGCGAGCTGATGGGCGAGCGCTTCGTCGAGGTCTACGTCAAGGCCTCGGTCGACACCTGCGCCGAGCGCGACGTCAAGGGCCTCTACGCCAAAGCCTTCGCCGGCGAGATCAAGGAATTCACCGGCGTGTCAGACCCCTACGAGGCGCCGGAGAACCCCGAGGTCGTCTGCGACACCGAAGCGGAGACGGCGGAGGAGTCGGCGCAGAAGCTGCTCGAGTACCTCGAGCAGCGCGAGCTGGTCCCGGCGGCTGCTGCGGCTTCGGCTTAGGGACTGAGGTTTGCGTGAAAATCCGCCGGTTGAGGGGACTGCCCACCCCCTCTTGACGGACGCTGTCGGTTCCCTAACCTGATGACGGTGAGCAGGGGGTCACTCGCAGCGCTGCTGGTGGTTGGGTTGGGGCTGATGGTGCCCGGGAGCGCGCTTGGGTTCGAGGCGCTTGATGAGTATGGGGCCGGGGAGCTGAGCGAACCGGGCGGGGTGGCGGTCGGCGAGGACGGGAGCGTCTACGTCGCCGATACGGGCAACGATCGGATCGTCGTCTTCGCCGCCGACGGTGGGTTGCTGGGCAGCTTCGGTGCGGGTCTGATCGTGGCGCCGCGGGACGTCGGCGTCGGCGCTGACGGTGAGATCTACGTCGTCGACACGGGCAGCGAACGGATCGCCGTCTTCTCGTCCGACGGCGACTTTCTCGACTTCTTCGGCGCCGGCCTGCTGAGCGAACCGAGGGGCGTCGGCTTCGACCGCGAGGACGGCGACCTCGTCTACGTCGCCGAGGCTGGCGCCGACGAGGTCAGCGTCTTCGAGCCGTCGGGCGAATTCGTCCGTGCCTTCGGGACCGCCGGGGAAGCCAGCGGGCAGCTCAACCAGCCGGTCGACGTCGCGCTCACGCAAGGCGGCCGGCTCGCCGTCGCCGACGCGGGAAACCACCGCATCGACTTCTTCTTCGAGTCGGGTCAGTTCATCCGGGCCGTGGGGCGCAACGTCAATGCCGGTGTCGGCGGCCCCGACCTCTGCACGCTCGACTGCCAGGCGGGCGAACCGGACGGCGGCGCGGGCGATCCCGGCACGCCGAGCTCGATCGCGGCCGACGAGGCCGGCGACGTCTACGTCGCCGACGAGCAGTGGGAGCGGGTGACGCAGTTCGAGGCCGACGGAGACTTCGACCGCGCCTTCGGCGAAGGGGAGCTCGACCTGCCTGCGGGGATCGCCGCCAGCTGCGAAGGCAACGTCTACGTCTCCCAGCGCGGCCTCGCTGCGTCCGTCATCCGCTTCGGCGAGCCGGACGCCCTGCTGCCGCCTTGCGTGTCGCCGCCGGCGCCGCTGCCCGTCGTCGCTTCGGCTGCCCCGGTGGCGAAAGTGATCAGCCGCTTCTCCATCAGGCGCGTGATCCGCAACCGCCGCAAGGGGATCGCCTTCGCCGTGGTCAAGGTGCGCAGCCCGGGTCGGCTGGTCCTGCGCGGCCGCGGCGTGCGACGCGCGGTTCGGGTCGCGCGGCGGGCGCCCAGGGTGCTGCGCATGCCGATCAGGCCCAAGGTGCGCCTGCGCCGCTACCTGCGTCGCAAGGGCCGCGCCAAGATCCGCTTCAAGGTCGCCTTCCACCCCTTCGGCGGTGCCCCGTTCGTCCGCGAACGCCCGCTGACCCTGCGCCGCAAGCGCCGCTGAGAACCGATTCAGGTTTCTCTTCCTTGCAAATCTAAAACTGAATTTCAGATTGGCATGGATCTGGCCCCTTTTTGTACGGAACAATTAGTTCGCGGCAAGGGGCACACATTGAGTCAGCTTCGGGTGGGCCGCGCCGGCACCTGCGGCTCGCCGAGGCCGTAGGTCTCGTAGGCGCCGAAGCGCGAGAAGGTCTTGTGGGTCGGACCGTGGTAGTCGGAGGATCCGGTCGCGACCAGGTCGAGCTCCTCGCAGAGCTCGAGCAGGTGGGCGGTCTGCTCCTTGCTGTGGGTGGGGTAGAAGGTCTCGACACCGTCGACGTCTAGGGCGCGGATCAGCTCGTCGACCTCGTCCGGGGCGGAGATGTCCCAGTAGGGGTGGGCGACGACCGCTGCGCCGTCGGCGGCGTGGATCGCCTCGACCGCCTGCTCCGCGGTCGGCCAGCGGCGCGGCACGAAGGCCTTCGCGCCGGGCACCAGGTACTCCTCGAAGAAGGGGCCGAGGTCGCCGGTCGCGCCGGCGGCGCGGGCGATGTGCGGGCGGCCGATCGAGAGCGCGTCGCCGGCCTCGCGCACGGCATCCTCGAGGTGCAGGTCGAATCCCTCGCGGCGCAGGTTCTCGACGATCTCCCCGGCCCGCGTCACCCGCTCGTGCTGGGCCCGCTCGCAGGCTGGCGCGATCTTGCCCAGGTCGACCCAATAGCCGCAGATATGCAGGTCTTCGGCGTACTCGTGCACGCACGACATCTCGATCGCCGGCACCAGCTCGATCCCCGCCCGCTCAGCCGCCTCCGCCGCCTCCGCCACCCCGGCGATCGCGTCATGGTCCGTCAGGGCCAACGTCGTCACCCCTGCGCCGGCAGCTTCCTCTACGACAGCGGCGGGCTCGAGCTGTCCGTCGGACACCGTGGAGTGGCTCTGTAGCTCGATGAGCACGACGCGGACCCTATTCATCGGCTTGGGGAGGATGGGGTCTGGTGTCCCCCCGCCCTAGCCTCGCGAAGCGGCCCCGGCAGGGTGACTCCAGCCGCGAAGCGGCTCAAGATTTCACCGGCCGCAGGCCGGTGATAGGCGTAGGCGGGGGGACACCAGACCCCATCCCGGCCTCGCCCGTTTATAGAGTGCCCCCGATGTTCGAGAAGGTGCTGATAGCCAACCGCGGCGAGATCGCGATCCGCGTCGCCCGCACGCTGAAGGAGATGGGGATCGGCTCGGTCGCGGTCTACTCGGAGATCGACCGCGACGCGCCGCACGTGCGCGAGGCCGACGAGGCGTTCCTGCTCGGCCCTGCTGTTCCGGCTGAAAGCTACCTCTCGATCCCCAAGATCATCGAGACCGCGCAGCAGGCGGGCGCGCAGGCGATCCACCCGGGCTATGGCTTTTTGGCTGAGAACGCTGAGTTTGCGCGAGCCTGCGCCGAGGCCGGCATCGCCTTCGTCGGCCCGCCGCCGGAGGCGATCGAGGCGATGGGCTCGAAGACGCGGGCGCGCGAGATCATGGCCGAGGCCGGCGTGCCGATCGTCCCCGGCGCGACCGCTCCCGCCAAGGACCTCGACGAGGCCCGCGCGCAGGCCGAGGACGCCGGCTACCCGGTCGCCTGCAAGGCCGCGGGCGGCGGCGGCGGCAAGGGCTTCCGCGTCGCCGCGGCCCCTGATGACCTCGAGGAGGCCTTCGAGGGCGCCGCCCGCGAGGGCGAGAAGTTCTTCTCCGACGCGCGGGTCTACGTCGAGCGTTACCTGGAGGACCCGCGCCACGTCGAGGTGCAGGTGCTCGCCTACTCCGACGGCAGCGTGATCCACCTCGGCGAGCGCGACTGCTCGGTGCAGCGCCGCCACCAGAAGGTGATCGAGGAGGCGCCGGCGCCGCACGTCGACGCCGAGATGCGCGAGCGGATCGGCAGGATCGCCACCGACGCCGCCGCCGCGGTCGGCTACCGCTCGGCCGGCACGGTCGAGGGGCTCCAGGTTGGCGAGGATTACTTCTTCCTCGAGATGAACACGCGGGTGCAGGTGGAGCACTGCGTGACCGAGATGGTCACCGGGATCGACATCGTCCGCGAGCAGCTGAAGATCGCCGCCGGCGGCGAGGCGCCGCTCGCCCAGGAGGACGTCGAGCTGCGCGGCCACGCGATCGAGTGCCGGATCAACGCCGAGGCCGCTCACAAGAACTTCGCCCCGGCGCCGGGCGCGATCGCCACCTACCGCGAGCCCGCCGGCCCCGGCGTGCGGGTCGACTCCGGGGTCGAGGCGGGCTCCGAGGTGACGCCGATGTACGACCCGATGGTCGCCAAGCTGATCGTCTGGGACGGCGACCGGGAGCTGGCGACGCGGCGCATGCTGCGGGCGCTCGACGAGTACGAGGTCGGCGGCCTGACCACGCTGATCCCCTTCCACCGCGCGCTGCTCGCCACCGAGCAGTGGGCGAGGGGGGAGACCTGCCGCGACCTGATGGAGGACCGCAAGTGGCTGAAGACGACCGCGCCCGAGGAGGCCACCCCACCTGCCGAGGCCGAGGAGGGCGCCGAGACCGTCGCCCGCGACTACAAGGTCGAGGTCGCGGGCAAGCTCTTCGACGTCAAGGTGATCGGCGAGGCCGCCGCTGGCGCCGCAACCGCCAACCCCGGCACCTCCAAACGCCCCCCCAAGCGGGAGCGCAAATCGGCCGGAGCAGCTGGTGCTTCAAGTGAGTCGCTGCCGTCGCCGCTCCAGGGCACCGTCCTAAAGGTCGCCGTCGAGCAGGGTGCCGACGTATCAGAAGGCGACCTGATCTGCGTAATAGAGGCAATGAAGATGGAGAACGAGATCACAGCCCACCGCGCGGGCAAGGTCACCAGCTTGAACGTCGCCGAAGGGGCGGCAGTCTCCTCCGGGGACGTACTGGCGGTCATCGAGTAGAGGCCGGTAATCCCCTCCGCCTAGCCTCGCGAAGCGGCCCCGGCAGGGTGATTCCAGCCGCGAAGCGGCGCCAAATTCCACCGGCCGAAGGCCGGTGGTAGGCGTAGCGGAGGGGACTACCGGCCTCTACCTACCGCCGCCGATTCCGTTCCCGTTCCCGCCGCGCCTTTTCCCGTTCCCGTTCCCGTTCGCGGATTTCCTTCCGCTTCTTGGCCTGGAAGCGCTGGAACTCCTTGCGGGTGAGCGGCAGCGGCGGCGTCACCTCGCGGCACTCGCGGCCGACGCAGTCGATCAGCCGCTTCATCTGCCGGTGGAGGAAGTTGCGGATCGGGAAGAAGTTGGGATCGCGGTGGATCGAGTTGAGCTCGTCCGGGTCACGGTTGATGTGGTAGAGCTCTTTCGCACCGCTCGGCCAGGCGATGTACTTGTAGGGGCCGAGCCGGATTCCGGCGTAGTCTTTGGGCGGCGCCAGGATCGAGGCGCCGGCGCGGTCGCCGCGCTGCGTGCCGCCGGCGCTCGCACTGCCGGAGCCCGAGCTCGAAATCCCCCCGTTCTGTTCGACGTCGGCCGACTGCACGAAGGACTCGAAGAGGATCGGCCGGCGGCTGCGCAGCTCCGGGTCGCTCAGGTAGGGGACGAGCGAGCGGCCGTCGATGCTCTTGGTCGCCTCCGCCCCGGCCAGCTCGAGCAGGGTCGGCGCGACGTCGATGTTCGCCGCCAGCTCGCCGGTGCTGCTGCCCGGCCTGATCCCCGGCCCGCGGATCAGGAACGGCATGTGGGTAGCCGGCTCGTAGGCGAGGAACTTACCGCCCAGCAGGCGGTGCTCGCCGAAGAAGAAGCCGTTGTCGGAGGTGAAGATCACGTAGGTGTTGCGCAGCCGGCCCATCTG